>Ga0070741_10001446_pt1 | contig 72288 bp, 57 predicted proteins | sample Coa_R1_4_FD_66440 | JGI IMG/M metagenome (GOLD analysis project Ga0070741, IMG submission 66440) | Surface soil microbial communities from Centralia Pennsylvania, which are recovering from an underground coalmine fire - Coalmine... | ecosystem: Environmental > Terrestrial > Soil > Unclassified ... | reverse complement strand
GACAGGCAGCGGCGGCCAGACCCAGCAGCAGCCACCAGAGCGCGGCGATCTGGGCCGCCCGCACCCCGCCCGGGGCCAGCGCCGAGGGGGAGCCGCTACAGCCCCCCAGCAGCAGCGCCAGGCCAAGGATGATGAGGCGAGCGGGGCGGGGTAGCAGGCGCCAGGGGCGCGGGAGCGCGATCACGAGGGTCTCCAAGGGACGCCACAACGTGCGCAGAGCGAGCAACTCACGTGCCACGCCGACGTGCTGCTGCCCGAGCCGTTTCCGCCTCGTGTGAGGGGGGATGTGCTCCTTGGTGTCCTGGCGGCTCGACGTTCTGCCCCGTGTGCTGCCGCTGCTCCCAGGGCTGAGGGGCGGCGCGCGCTGGCTTGGCGTAGACTGTACCGGTCGCCGGGCGATGCCGGGGGCCGCAGGGAGTGCAGCGATGGCCTTTGTTGGAGAGATCAACGCCGTGGACGCCCATGCCGCCGGGGCGCCCGGCCGGGTGGTCATTGGCGGCGTCGGGGTGCTCGACGTCCCGGGCGCCACCATGTTCGAGAAAAAGCAGTTCCTGGAGCAGCAGCGCGACTGGTTCCGCAAGCTCATGCTGAAGGAGCCCCGCGGCTACCCCGGCATGTGCGTCAACCTGGTGCTGCCGCCGACGCACCCGGAGGCGGACGCCGGGTTTGTCATCATGGAGCAGCCGCCCTATTACCCGCCGATGTCTGGCAGCAACACCATGTGCGTGGTCACGGTGCTGCTAGAGACCGGGGTGCTGCCGCTGCGGGAGCCGGTCACCCACCTGACGCTGGAGACCCCGGCCGGGCTGATCCGGGTGCGGGCCGACTGCGCCAATGGGCGGGTAACCCAGGTGACGTTCGAGAACGTCCCCGCCTTCGCCACCCACCTGGATGTCCCTCTGGAAGTACGCGGGCTGGGGACGGTGCAGGTGGACATCGCCTACGGCGGGATGTTCTACATCCTGGCCGATGCGACGAAGCTGGGCCTCCGGATTACGCCCGACGAGGGGCGGGATATCTCCCGCCTGGGGGAGCAGATCAAGACCGCCGCCCGCGAGCAGATCTCTGTGGCCCACCCGGAGAACCCGGCGATCAACAGGATCGAGAACGCGCTGCTGTATGGCCCGCCCCACGACCCGCGCAATAGCGGCCGCAACGCGGTGGTGATCACCACCGGGGCGTTCGACTGGGAGCGGCCGAGCACCTGGGCAGCGGCGATCGATCGCTGCCCCTGTGGCACGGGCACCTGCGCCCGCATGGCGGTGCTGCACGCCAAGGGGCAGCTTCCGCTGGAGCGGGACTACCGCCACGAAGGGATCCTGGATACGGTGTTCACCGGGCGGCTGCTGGGCGAGACGCGGGTCGGGCCCTATCCAGCGGTCATCCCCCAGATCAGCGGCCGGGCCTGGATCACCGGCTACGCCCGCTACGTGCTGGCCGCCGACGATCCCTTCCCGGAAGGCTTCACCCTGGGCGACATCTGGCCGCCCTCGCGAGTCGGCTAGGCCCCGCGCCGGGCGCGGCGGCACGCGGAGCGAGGCGTTCCTGAGGGCGTGCCGAGGGGCGGAGCCGAGCCGGGGTCCGCAGAACGGGCCCCGGCTCGGGTTCAGGCAGCCTGCCCGGCGTAGAGCGCGCTTTCGAACTCGCCGAACAGGCGGAGCGCTTGCTCGTCGGCGAAGGGGAGGATCTGGGTGAGGAACACGCCGGCGAGCCGCCTGGCCGGGTCGAGCCAGTAATAGCAGTTGGCCAGGCCGGCCCAGGCCAGGCTGCCAGCGCTTCGACCCGTGGGCGCCGGCTCCGTGTTGATCAGGAACGCCAGCCCGAACTTCTTGACCATGCCGGGGAAGAACTCGGCGTCGTTGGAGGCGGCCGGGATGGCAGTCTTGAGCTGGCCCACGCTGAGCTCCCCGATCTGATTCTGCCCCATCTCCGCCACGGTCTCCGGCCGCAGGATCCGGACGCCGTCGAGCTGGCCCCCGCCCAGCAGCATCCGCAGGAAGCGCAGGTAGTCAGGTCCGGTGGAGTAGAGGCCGCCGCCGCCCATGAAGAACTCGGGCTGCTGCGGAATCTCGAACGGAATCGGCACCAGCGAGCCGTCGGGCTGCCGCGCGTGCATGCTGGCCAGCCGCGAGCGCTGGTCCGGCCGGATCACGAACCCGGTATCTGCCATGCCCAGCGGGGCGAAGATGTGCGCGCGGAAATACTCCTCGAGCGACTGCCCGCTCAGCCGCTCAACGGTCTTGCCCACCCAGTCGATGTTGATCCCGTACTCCCAGCGCTCGCCGGGGTCGCACACCAGCGGCGTCTGGAGCGTGGCGTTCTTGCACTCGATAATCCCGGGAATGCCATGGTACTGCTGGTAGCGGCCCATGTCGGCATTCCAGATGTCGTAGGTGAATCCGGCGGTGTGGGTGAGCAGGTGGCGCAGGGTGATCGGGCGCCGGGCAGGTCGCAGTCGGGGGGCACCGTCGGCGTCGAACCCTTCCAGCACCTGCGGCGAAGCCAGCTCCGGGTTGATCCGGCTCAGCGGCTCATCCAGTGCCAGCTTGCCCTGCTCGACGAGCTGCAGCGCCGCAACGGACGTAATCGCCTTGGTCATCGAGGCGATCCAGAAGACGGTGTCGAGGGTCATCTCCGCGTCTTTGCCGATCTCCCGCTTGCCGAACGCTCCCTGATACACCACGCCCTGGTCGTCGGCCGCCAGCGCGACCACACCGGGCACCTCCCCAGCCTCGACCGCGCGCCGCAGCGCCTGATCCACTGGAGTCATGACTTGCATCGCTCCCTCCTTGCAGGCTCACAAAGCACCCACCCGATCGCTCGGGCCTCGCCCGCATCCCCATGGACCAGGGGACGAGCGAGGCCGCCTCGCAACCGGTGCACACGTGAATGACGCGGGCAGACCCCTGGCGGTGACACCACCGGGCGCCCCTGCCAGGGCTACACCAGAGCTGGCGGCGTCGATCCCACCTCCTCTCCGGCAACGAGTGAGCTGCCCCCACTCTACTCGCTGGCGACGCGATGGGGAAGCCCCCGGGCGGTCGAGCGGCCGGCTCACCCCTGGCGCAGGTCTTTCACCCGCTTGGCCTGGAACTCTGTCCTGGGCAGCACGCTGACGATCGGACGGAGCTCGCAGCGGGAGACGATCTCTGTCTCCCCCTTCGCCCGCTCGTCGGCGACCAGTGTACGGCTGTCCTGGCGCCCAGGCGCGGGAGCCCCCACCCCTTAGCCGGTAGGACACAGGGAGTACCGTGGCGCGTACGATACCACGGGAGGGATCATGGAGCAGCGGCTGGCTGAAGGCGAGGGCGCAGCCCGCACCGCGCCGCGCTGGCTCGCCCCGGGCGAGACGCTGGCGATTCTGCCGGGGACCTTCGTCGTCACGGTGGGCGCGGCGGGCTGCGGCAAAACCACCTTCGTCCAGCGTCACTTCCCACCCGAGATGGTGGTGAGCTCAGATGCGATCCGGCACGAACTGTACGGCGACGCCGCGGAGCAGGGTGGGCAGGCGCGGGTCTGGGGCCGCGTCTACTACCGGGTGCGCCGCCGGCTGGCGCAGGGGCTCACCACCGTGCTGGACTCGACCGCCGCCACGCCCCGGGCGCGCCAGCGGGCGTTGCGCGTGGCGCGACAGCACGGCGCCCCGCTGCTATTCCTGGTGTTCCAGATGCCGCTCTCCGTCTGTCTCGCTCGGAACCGGGCCCGGCTCGACCCGACGCGCTCCGTCCCGGTCCCGGACGTCGCGGTGATCCAGCAATTCGAGCAGGTGAGCCGCTTTCTGGCCAGTGCCCAGCCGCGGGACGAGGTGCAGATCGCCGTGCTCACCCCTGAGGCGGTTGACACTGTGCGGGTGGGGCTGCTCGCGGCCGCGCGGCCCGAACCGCGCGCGCCGTGACGACAAGGCGGAACCTCAGCCAGGCGGTACAGCCGCGCCGAGCCAGGGCTTCAGGCCCTGACAGCCGGCCGGGACGGTGTGGCTTGCCTCGGCCGACCGGGGCCCAGGCGACCAGTCGCCGGGCCCCGGCAGACGCCGTTAGCGTGTGTCGAGGGCGTCCAGCGCTACCGTGGTACCGCCGCTGGCGCTGTTCTTCAGCCCCGAGGGGGAGATCTTCACCGTGTGCATCCCGGAGGGTAGCCGTGTCGCGCTGTAGACCACCTGCTGGTACGCAGTGGTGGGACTGTACAGGTCCACCAGGTGGAAGGCTCCATCCACTACCACGTAGGCCTTGCCCATCTGCGGCCCCCTGGTCATCACGACGTTCACATCCGTCCCGTTCCAGGTGAGGCTGGCAGCGCCATTGGGATCGGTGGAGTGCTGGGCCGTTCCACCGCTCAGCCGGCGGTCGAAGCGGGCCTTCCAGACCCCGGTGTACTTGACGTTGGGGGAGCTGTCCTCGTTGCGACTGTAGCTCTTGACGCTCAGGGCGTTGGAGTACGCAGAGCTGAGGACTCCGTTGATCGCCTTGACCCGGTAGCTGTAGGTGGTGAAGGGGGTGACGCTGGTATCGGTAAACGTCTCGGTGTTGGCCGGCAGGGTGCTGCCCACCTGGGCGTAGCTGCCGCTGCCCGCTTTGCGCTCCACCACGTAGCCCGTCTCATTGGTGGCGGTGTCGGTCCAGTTGAGCAGGATGCGCCCATATCCTGCGCTCGCCACCGCCAGGTTCGTCGGTGCGCTGGGGGCTGTTCCGCTGTCTGAGCCGTTGGAGCCCATCCAGGTGGCAAACGAGGGCTTGCGGCTGACCAGGTCCGAACGGACCAGCCCTTCGTGGGCGAAGCTGCTGCTCTGCTGGGGGTCCAGTCCGTCGGTGGTAGTAACGAAGACCGCCTGCGCCCCGGCGCTCAGCATGCCCGGCACCGACGCAGCATAGTAGCTGGCCTGGGCGGTCTCCCCGCTGGCAGCATCTGTCCCGCGATACTCGGGATCGGTCTGGTCCCGGAACGTGCTCGGGTAGCCGTGCTCGGTGACCCAGAGCGGCTTGCTCGCAAGCGGCGGGTACTGGTTGAACAGGGTGCGCCAGGAGGTGGTCAGGCTGAGCACCGTGGCGAGCGGGCCGCGGATATGGACTGCTACCCCGTCCAGCTTGCTGGCGGTGGGGTAGCTCGGATCGCCCAGCCAGGCCTGCACCCAGGCTTCCTTGGAGCCGACCGTGAGCGGCCGGGTGATCGGGTTATTGTTGGGGTTGTCCACCAGCCCGCCGTTGAACACGAGCGCCCGGGTATCGGCAGCGTGGATCGCGTCAGCGGCAACAGAGAGCAAGTGGGCGTAGTCGGACGGTCCAGCATGCCAGAAGGTGGCCTGGGTGGGCTCGTTCCAGATCTCGTAGGCGGCCACGCACAGAGTCGGGTCGCTGGCGCAGCCCTGGGCATAGTGGGTTGCCAGGGTGCGGACAAATGTCTGCCAGTCCGCGTAATTCTCGGGCGGGTAGCGATTGAACGCCGGCCCGCAGTTCGCGGGGCAACCCGGGGCGCTGGAGGCCCAGGCAGGAGTGTCCATGATGATGCCCAGCACCTTCAGCCCGCGCTGGTTAGCCTGGCGTACCAGGCTGTCCGTGTGGGCAAACGTGTACTGCCCAGGCTGGGCGTTGATCGCCCGCCAGCTCAACTGGAAGCGCACCCAGCCGGCGCCGCTGGCCTGGGCGTCGTCCAGCGTCTGGGTCTCCTGCTGATCGGTGTACGGGGCCGCCATCGGAGCGTGGGCGCCATACTGCGGCCCGCTGGGCGGGACCGGCGCGGGCGCTGCGAGCTGCCCCGCCTGGGTCCTGGCCAGCCGCCCCAGGCGGCCGACGACGTCGCCGAAACTATTCGGGCCGACGGTGGCGAGCAGCAGGCTGGCGACAATGACGGTCGCCAGCGCCGCCAGCGCCACCTGGGACAACACGTGGGGGAGTTGGTCGCGCGTATGCCTCTTCATCGGTGCATCCTTGCAATGCTCAGCGCCACCAGGGCGCTGGCGGAGTTTCAAGGTAGCCCGTTGCCACAGTGAACCTCGTTCCGCGCCACGGCATCCGGCTCAAGGTCCGTCTGTCTGGACCGTTCGGCCGGCCAGAGACGGCGGCCGGAGAATGGATCGGAGAGGCTCTCCGTCCTGCCGCGAGCTGGACGTTGGCCCTCGCGGCAGGCCAGGTCTCCGCGGTGTTCTGTACCGTGGAAGAGGGGTGTTGGCGCACTGAGTATCCCCCGATTGGCGGCGCTCGGCAGTGAAGCCGGTCACACGTGATCGGCCAATCCGCCCCGCTGTGAACAACGTCACAGCGGGGCAGCGGCTGTCGCCGTGCAGCGGGCGCCCGCTGCACTGGCTACTACTGGCGTTATTTGGCAGCAGATGCGCGCGATGAAGAGGGGCAGAACGTTCAGCGCTCGTTCAGCCGGCCAGCTCGACGTACTGGATGCCCGGGTGGCCGGCAAACCGGCGGGCCATCACCTGGACTGCCTGGGGGTTGCTGTCCACCAGCAGGAAGCGCCGGCCCAGCTCCAGGCTGGCCGCGCCAGTTGTCCCACTGCCGGCGAAGAAATCGGCCACGAGCCCGCCCGGGGGTGACGAAGCCTGAACGATGCGGCGCAGGATCGCCAGCGGCTTTTGCGTGGGATAGCCGGTGCGCTCCTTCCCGCTGGTCGGGACGATCGTCTGCCACCAGGTGTCGGTGGGCAGCTTGCCCCGCGCCGCCTTCTCCGGCCCCACCAGTCCCGGGGCCAGGTAGGGGATGCGCTCCACCGCCTGGAGATCGAAGTAGTACCGCGCCGGATCCTTGACGTAGACCAGGATCGTGTCGTGCTTCGGCGGCCACCTGCGCGTCGTCCGGGCGCCGTAGTCGTAGGCCCAGATAATCTCGTTGAGAAAGCAGGCACGGCCGAACAGGCTATCGAGCAGCACCTTGCAATAGTGCGCCTCCCGGTAGTCGATGTGGAAATACAGCGACCCACCGCGGGTAAGCACCCGGCGGCACTCGCGCAGCCGCGGCTCCAGGAAGTCGAGATACGCGTCGAAGACATCCAGGTAGCTCGACTGGCCGAGCGGGATGGTGCGGTAGCGACGCCCCTGGAACCCGGTGCGGTCCCCCCGGTCGTCGCGCACGGTGCCAATCCGCCGCAGCACCTGCCGCTTCCCAGTGTTGAACGGAGGATCCAGGTAGATCAGGTCGATGCAGGCGTCGGGCAGCGCCTGAAGCACGGCGAGGTTGTCCGCCAGCACCACTCGCCCCGTCGCCCCGCCCAGCAGATCGTCCACCATACCACCGCGTGCTCCCGCCACACCCGTGGGATCGGGCGCTGGCCAGCCAGGGGCCATCGTACCGAAGAGGCCGCTGCGCCTGCGTGGCGCTGCCGCTTGCGATGTCGGGTAGCGCGGGGACGAGAGGCTTGCCCTGCCGCCCAACATCGCGTTTACTGAGTCTTGGCCACAGCGCGAGGGGTGGGATCGGGTATGGGCGAGCAGACCTTCTGGGAAATGCTGCTCATCTTCCCGATGGCGATGGCTGGCGCCGGGCTCCTGCTGGTAGCCTACTCTTTTCTCTGGTTCCGCCTGCCGGTGGAGCTGGAGCCCGAGGTGCTGGCGGCGCTGTCGGAGACCGAGGCGCTGCCGAGCTGGGAGGTCCGCCAGCGCCCGCCGCTGGCGGAACGGGACATTGACGTCGGGACGTTGATCCACGTGCTCGAAGGGCTGTGCCGCAAGGGCCTGGTGGTGCGCTGGTATGAGGAGGTGGAGATGCCTGGCCCGAAGGGTGCGGCGCGGCGAGAGCTGAGCCCGGTGTACCGGCGGGTAGCGCGGCCAGCCGCCGAGGGTGAGCCGTAGCCGCGGACCCCCGGGCGCGCTACACTGTGAGCCATGGCTGAGCCGATTCGCGTCGTCCCCATCGTCTGCCCCTTTGGTCTGGGCGGAGTGGTGTACGTGTATTACCTGGACACGCCCGAGCCGGCGCTGGTGGATACCGGCGTCGCGGCCTCCCCAGCCGGGGTGATCGAGCCGGCGCTCCAGGCGGCCGGCTTCCGCCTGGAGGACGTGCGCTGGATCCTGGCGACGCACGGGCACTGGGACCACATCGGCGGGGCGCACGCCGCTCGAACGTTGGCGGCCCCAGGCGCGGCGGTGGCGCTGCACGGGGCGGATGCCGAACTGCTCGCCCAGCGCCGAGCGCACCTTAACGGCTACGCGGGCGTTCGCTTCCGCTACCTCGACGCCCCGGAGCTCCTCGCGCAGACCGAGGCTCTGCTGCTGGAGGGGATCTCCGGGGAGCTCGCCGCGGACCGGGTGCTCGCCGACGGCGACCGCATCCCGCTCGGTCGGGGGATCACGCTGGCGGTGGTCCACACGCCCGGGCATTCGGCTGGCTCTGTGAGCTACCTGCTGGAGGGGCCGAACTGGGCGTTCACCGGCGACGCGGTGCAGATCCACGGCAGCGGCACCAACCGCTTCCCGCTCTTTGTCGATCCCGCCGCCTACCGTGCCAGCCTGCGCCGCCTGCTGGCAGAGGTGCGCCCGGCCGAGCTGTACCTGGGGCATCGCCTGCTGGACCCGACCGGCGAGACGCTGCTGGAGTCGCACCTGGCGGGCGAGGCGGTGCCGGCGGCGCTGCGCGGCAGCCTGGACGTCGAGGAGCGCCTGGCCGCCGCCGCAGCGCAGATCGCCGTTCCCGCACAGCAGCCGCTCACCGCCCAGAGCTTCGCCCCGGCCGCCGAGGCGCTCGGCTATCGGGCGGATGACCCGCTGAGCTGGCCGCCGTCGTTCTTCGCCACTCTGAGCGGCTACCTCGCCCCGAGCGAAAGCGGGCCGCCGGCACGGTAGCGCCCCGGCGGCCGGGTGGTGGCTCTGAGGCCGAGGCAGAACAGATCTGGTGCGAGTGGTGGGGAGGGAAGCCCAACATCGAGCAGGCGAGTATCGGATCGCCCGCCCGCTCTCTCGTTGGCCTGCTGCGGTGCCACGACGCGCTCGATGACGCTACACCTGGATGGGAGGCGGCGATGGACCTGGGGCTGCGCGACAAGCTGGCGCTGGTGACCGGGGGCAGCCGCGGGATCGGGCTGCGCGTCGCGCTGGCGCTGGCCGACGAGGGCTGCCACGTGGCGCTGTGCGGCCGAACCGCGGCGACGGTGGAGCAAGCTGTAGCGGCGGTGCAGGCGCGCGGGGTGCGCGCCCACGGAGTGGTGGCGGACGTGGCGGCGCCGGGCGAGGCGGAGCGCTTCGTCGACGAGAGCGCCCGGGCGCTGGGCGGGGTGGACCTGCTGGTCACCAACGTCGGCGGCAGCGCTGGTGGCCGCTTCCCGGAAGCGACGCTGGAGGACTGGCAGCGCACCTTCGACCTGAATCTGTTCCACGCGGTGCGCTGCATCCGGGCGGCAGTGCCGGCGATGCGCCAGCGGGGTGGCGGGAGCGTGGTGACGATCGCCTCGATCTCCGGCTGGCGCCCGGGCTCCGCGCCGCAGTACGCCACCGCCAAGGCGGCCGAGATCTTCCTCGCCAGCACGCTGGCCTGGGAGCTGCGGCAGGATCGCATCCGGGTCAACACTGTCAGCCCCGGCTCGATCCTGTTCGCCGGTGGCGGCTGGGAGGCGTACCGTACCCAGCACCCGGAGGCGTTCGCGGCGTTCGAGCGGCGCGAGTTCCCCTGGGGGCGGCTGGGCACGCCCGAAGAGGTGGCCGCGGTGGTGGTCTTCCTGCTGTCGCCCCGGGCGAGCTGGGTCAACGGGGCACACATCCCGGTAGATGGAGCGCAGGGCTGGGCGAGCGTGCGGGCGTAGGAGCGCCCTGGCCCGGCGGAGTGGCACGATATCGTGCCACCTGCCCGCGGCCGCAACGGGTATCGTTAGAGACGGAGCCACCGGCATCCCTAAGACCACCGGCGGACGACGCGGGCGATGGCGGAGCTTGGAGCGCGGCTGGAGGCAGCGGCCGAGGCGCCAGCCCCGGTCCCCATCACCCTGCTCGGCGCGGCGGGATTCATCGTCACCGCCGACGTGCGGGTGGTCAACCCGCTGCTGCACGTCATCGCCACTGAGTTCGGAGCGGATGTCGGCAGCACCGGGATCATCGTCACCGCCTATACCCTGCCCTACGGACTGTTCCAGCTCGTCTACGGCCCGCTGGGCGACCGCCTGGGCAAGCTCCGGGTGATGAGCTTCGCCATGGCGCTGTTCGCGGTCGGCACTGCCGCTTGCGCGCTGGCCCCCAGCCTGTCGCTGCTCATTCTGCTGCGCTTCCTGACCGGGGTCGCCGCGGCGGCGCTGATTCCCCTGTCGCTCGGGACCATTGGCGACAGCTTCCCCTACGCGCAGCGGCAGGCGGCGATCGGGCGCTTCCTGGGCGCAATCGCGCTCGGGGCGATCCTCAGCACGAGCATGGGCGGGATCGTCGCCGACGTGCTCACCTGGCGCGCCATCTTCCTGGTGTTCGGGCTGGTCTCGATCGGCGTCTGGTTCGCGCTCTGGCACGCCAGCCGCGGGCGCGTTCGGCAGGGCCGTCCCGACGCCCCGCTGGGACTGCGCGCGTTTGGGGCCTACCGCGACCTGCTCCTGCGCCCGGCCTCGCGGCTGGTGATCGTCGCCGTCTGCCTGGAGGGCATCTTCTTCTTCGGTGCCTTTGCCTACCTGGGGGCGTTCCTGCGGGACGAGTTCGGGCTACTGTACGTGCTGATCGGCATCCTGCTCAGCGGCTTCGGGATCGGCAACCTCATCTACAGTCGCTCCGCCGGCTGGCTGGTCCACCGCTTCGGGGAGGAGGGGCTGATCCTGCTCGGCGGCGGCGTGGATTGCCTCTGCTACCTGGCGTTCGCGCTCCTGCGCGCCTGGGTGGCACTCATCCCGGTTATCGTCGCGCTCGGCGCCGGCTACTACCTGCTGCACAGCACGCTGCAAACGAAGGCGACGGAGCTGGCGCCCGGAGCGCGCGGCACGGCGGTGTCGCTGTTCGCCTTCGGGCTGTTCCTGGGCCAGGGGATCGGAGCGGCCCTGTTCGGCGCGGTAGTCGACGGCCCGGGCTACCGACCCGCCTTCGCACTGGCGGCGGTGGCACTGCTTCTGCTCGCGCTCTGGTTTGTGGCAACGAGCCGCCGGCTCGTCCGCGCCGCGTCAGCATAGGGAGGACAGCATGGCACCGCTCTATCTCGGCACCGACGCCGGCCTGCTTCAGCTCGCCCCGGGCGAGCCACAGCCCCGGCGGATCGACGGCCCGCCCTCGGTGGCGTTCCTCGCCCGCGGCCCGGCGGGTCTGTATGCTCTCAGCGGCGATCGCGCGCTCTGGCGCCAGGCTGAAGACGGCGGCTGGCGTGAGGTGCACCCGCGCCCCGTGGACGAGGAGGTCTGGTCGTTCGCCGCCGACCCCCGTCTGCCGGGGCGGCTGTACCTGGGCGTCGCCCCGGCGCTGCTGTACCGCAGCGACGACGGTGGCCAGCAGTGGCTGGCCTGCGAGTCGATCCGGCGCATCCCCGGCTACGAGCGCTGGACCTTCCCCCCGCCGCCACACATCCCGCACATCCGCTCGATCGCCCCGGACCCGGAGACGCTCGGCGGGGTGTACATCGGGGCGGAGGAGGGAGGGGTCTACCGCAGCACCGACGGCGGCGAAACCTGGGCGAGCCTGAACCAGGGGCTGTACTGGGACCTCCACACCATCACCCCGGCCCCGGGCGGCCGGCGCCTCTACGCCACGACCGGCGCCGGCTTCCACCGTAGCGACGACGGCGGCCAGTCCTGGCAGCGCATCACCGCGGGGATCGACCGCGGCTACACCGTCTCCTTCGCCCTCTCACCCCGCCAGCCAGATCGCCTGTTCCTGGCCGCCGCGGCTGGCCCGCCACCGAGCTGGTGGCGGGGTGCCAACGCCGCGTTGTACCGCAGCGACGACGGCGGCAGCCGCTGGACGCAGGTGCGTGGTGGCCTGCCGGACCATTTCGACCAGATGGTCAGCGCCCTGGCGGTGGATGCGGCCGACGGTGTCTACCTCGCCGCCGGCGGCGAGCTGTACGGCAGCGAGGATGGCGGCGCCACCTGGCGTCTGCTTGCCAGCGAGCTGCCCACCATCCGGGCGCTGGCGGTGTAAGCGGGAGCGCCGCGGTGTGGGCGGAACAACCGGTATGAGGGGACGGCCGGGGCGGTCCCGGCCTATAACTCAGTGACAGCACCGGGCGTGGGCCGGGGCGACCTCCGCCGCGCCAGCAGAGAGGACACGCATGGCAACGCAGCCATCCAGTGCGAACGCGAAGCCGACGGTTGATCCGGCGACGAGTGGGCTCGAAGGGATCGTTGTCGCCCGGACCGCGCTCAGCGACGTCAACGGCCAGCTCGGCCGGCTCACTATCCGCGGGTACGACATCGAGGAGCTTGCCGGCCGCGCCAGCTTCGAGGAGGTCGCCTACCTGCTCTGGCACGGGGCGCTGCCCCGGGAGGCGGAGCTCTGGCAGCTTCAGCAGCGGCTGATGGGCTACCGAGAGCTACCAGAGGAAGCGCGGGGGGCGATCCAGGCGGCCGCGCGTCGGATGGAGCCGATGGACGCGCTCCGCTTCGCCGTGGCCTCCCTTACTGCCGACGACCCGAACCCGGCCGACGAGTCGCGCGAGGCGAACCTGGCCCGGGCCGAGCGGCTGCTGGCGCGGGTGCCGGTCATTGTCGCTACCTATCATCGGCTGCGCCGCCAGCAGCCGCTGGTTCTGCCACGCCCGGAGCTCGGCCTGGCGGCCAACTTCCTGTACCAGCTCTCTGGCGAAGAGCCGAGCCCGGCCAGAGTAAAGGGGCTGAACACCTACCTGGTGACCGTCTCCGACCACGGGATGAACGCCTCCACCTTCACCGCCCGGGTGATCGCCTCCACCGCCTCGGACATGGTGTCCGCCATTACCGGGGCGATCGGGGCACTGAAGGGCCCCCTCCACGGCGGGGCGCCCGGCCCGGCGCTGGACATGATCGAGGCGATCGGGACCCCGGAGCGTGCCGAGGCCTGGATGCGCGCCGAGCTGGCCAAAGGCAAGCGGCTGATGGGTTTCGGCCACCGCGTCTACAAAGTGCGTGACCCGCGGGCCGAGGTGCTCTACCGGGCCGCGGCGGCGCTGGCCGACGAGACCGGCGAACGCCAGGCGCTGGAGCTGGCCCACGAGGTGGAGCGGGTCGGGGTGCAGGTGTTGGCAGAGGCGAAGCCCGGCCGCAATCTGAATACGAACGTGGAGTTCTACACCGCGCTCCTGCTGCGCGAGCTGGGGCTGCCGCGGGACCTGTTCTCGCCCACCTTCGCCGTCGGCCGCACTGCCGGCTGGACGGCGCACGTGCTGGAGCAGCAGGCAACCGGGCGGCTGATCCGGCCGCAATCGGAGTACATCGGTCCATACGGCCTGACCTACGTTCCACTGGAGCAGCGCTAACCTGGCTGGCTCCGGAACGCCCTTACCCCGTTCCCCTCTCCTCCCCCGGGAGGCGAGCGGAGCAAGGAGGTGAGGGCCAGGCCCTCGGGGCAGAAGCGGGTTGAGCGGCCAGCGGGACGACCGGCGCCACGCCCGAGGCAGAAGCACTCACGGCTGATGGCTGCTCGCCGACCGCTGCTCGCCGACCACGGCTGGCGGCTCCTCGGTCCGGAGCTGCTTCACCTTGGCCAGCAGGCCGGTGATGATCCGCTCGTCGTCTTTCAAGCCGCGCTTGTAGGCATAGTCCTCGGCCTTGTAGATCTCCTCCTTGAGGTCGCGCCAGGCGTTCTCTAGCAACTGGGCCAGAAGCGCCTGTTCCTCCTCCGTCAGCTCGAGCGACATGACGCTCACCTCCCTCCCGGTTACTGTAACGCGAGGGGCGCGCCCCGCGACCCGAAAATGCGTCAAGACGGCATCGCGGTTTGGCGGAGCAGGCTGGCGCTCAGACGCGGCGAGGCCCGCCGGAACAGCCAAAGGGGGCGGGCCAGTCTGGCTCGCTGCCCGCCCCCGGCTGCTCTGCCCTCCAGAAGGCTAGATGAACTCGTTCTTGAGCGCCTCGTAGTCGGCCAGGCGGCCGTCCAGTGGCTGGGAGACCAGCGGGCCGGCTTTGAGCGCGGTGACCTGCTCTTCATACGTGGGCCGGCCCACCTCGCGGTAGATAATCCCGGTCGGGATCTTGTCACCCCACTCCTGCGCCTTGGCGAACGCCAGGTCCCGCCGCGAGGCGTCGTAGCCCGGCTCCTCGTCCACCTTGTAGACGCGCGCGCGATACCACTCGTAGGTGTTGATCTTGTTGTAGGTAACGCACGGCTGCAGCACGTCGATCAGGGCGTAGCCCGGGTGCTGGACCGCCTGCTGGATCAGCCAGACGAGCTGTTTGACGTCGCCAGCAAATCCACGCGCCACGAAGGTGGCTCCGCCGGCGACTGCCAGCAGGATTGGGTTCACCGCGTACTCCAGCGCCCCTTCCGGGGAGAACGAGGAGATGTAGCCGCGCTCGCTCGTCGGCGAGTACTGGCCCTTGGTGAGCCCGTATACCTGGTTGTTCTCGACGATGTGGGTGATGTCCACGTTGCGGCGGGCCAGGTGCATGAAGTGGCCCATCCCGATCCCGTAGCCGTCGCCATCGCCGGTTACCGCGATGACTTTCAGGGCGTGGTTCGCCAGCTTGATACCCTGGGCCACCGGCAGCGCCCGCCCGTGCAGCGAGTTGAAGCCATTGGCGCGCATGTAATGGGGCAGCTTCGAGCCGCAGCCGATCCCCGAGACCAGCATCACCTGGTGCGGGGCTACCCCAATCCCCGGCAGCGCCTGCTTGATGGCGGCCAGGATTCCGAAGTCGCCGCAGCCCGGGCACCAGGTGGACTTGTCGCCGCCGTTGAAGATCTTCAGATCGAGCTTTGCCACGGGAGCTTGTACCTCAGGCATGGACCGTTACCCCTACCGTAGCTTTCACGCGCTCGGCCACCCAGCGGGCCGAGAACGCCCGGCCGTCGTACTTGGTTAGTAGCGCGTCGGCCTTGCGGCCGCTGTAGACGCGCAGCACGTTGGCAAGCTGTCCAGTATAGTTCTGCTCCACCACCACCATGCGCCGGATGCGCCCGAGCTCCGCGGTGACCAGCGCCTCGTCCAGCGGGAAGATGTCCAGGAACTGCAGGAAGTTCGTCTTCACCCCGGCGGCGTTGAGCAGGTCGGTCGCTTCACGGAGCGCCCCGTAAGAAGAGCCCCAGCCCACCAGCGTCACCTCGGCCTCCTCCGGGCCGTACCAGATTGGTGGCTCCATGTCGCGCTTCGCCACTTCCAGCTTGCGCATTCGCTTGTCCATCTGCTGGACGCGCTCGTTCGCGTCTTCGGTAATGAAGCCGTAGCTGGTGTGCTCGTCCCCGGTGGTGATGTAGATGGCCTGCTCGCTGCCCGGGAGGACCCGCGGCGAGATGCCGGACTCCGTCACCCGGTGCCGCTGGTAGCCATCTGCCTGGCCGTTGAGCGCCTCCCACGGCACCAGCTCGCCGCGGTCGATCTTCAGGCTGCGGAAGTCCAGGGCGTCTTTGTCGATGGTCCGGGTGGCGAACGCCAGGTGCAGGTCGGTCAGCATGATCACCGGCGTCTGGTACTTTTCGGCCAGGTTGAATGCTCGGAACCCGCTAGAGAAGCACTGCTCGATCGTCCCGGGCGCCAGCACCAGGCGCGGGAATTCGCCATGCGAGGCGTGCAGGACGAACTCCAGGTCGGACTGCTCGGTGCGGGTGGGCAGCCCCGTGGAGGGGCCGCCGCGCTGGGCGTCCACGATCACCACCGGGGTCTCGGTCATTCCGGCCAGGCCGAGCGCCTCGACCATCAGGCAGAAGCCGCCGCCCGAGGTGGCCGTCATCGCCCGCACCCCGGCGTGCGCCGCGCCGATCGCCATGAGCAGCGCGGCCGTCTCATCCTCGACCTGCTTCTGGACGATCCCGAACTTCGCGGCGTGCGCCGCCAGCCACTCGGTGATCGAGCTGGCTGGGGTCATCGGGTAGGTGGAGATGAAGCGGCAGCCGGCGGCGAGGGCGCCCATCGCCAGTGCCTGGTTGCCATTGATCAGCATCCGCTGGGGCGCTCCGGGCACCTGCGCTAGCTTCCAGTCGAAGCTCCCGGAGTAGCGCTCGGCTGCCAGATCGTAGGCATGGCGAGCGACTTTCAGGTTGTTCTCCGCAATCTCCTGGCCCTTGCGCTTGAAATTGGTCAGGATGATATCCGCGACGCGCTCGAACTCGTAGCCGGTAATGCCGGCGGTGGCGCCGATCGCGGCAGTGTTCATCATGATGCGATGCCCGCCGATCTCCTCGGCGATCTTCACCAGCGGCATCTCGAAGTCCTGCACCCCGCGCTTGGCCAACAGCGCCGGGTCAACCTTGACAGCGCTGTCGTGGATAATCCCCCCACCCGGTACCACCTCGTGCAGGTGTAGGTCCACGGTGTCGCGGTTGAATGCCAGCAGCAGGTGAACGTCGTCTTCGTGGGCCCAGAGCGGCTCCTCGGCGACACGCACCAGGTAGAAGTTATGCCCGCCCCGAATGCGCGACATGAAGTCGGGCAGCCCAAAGACATGCAACCCGCCTCGCGCCAGTGCCTTCGCGAACCCGGCGCCGCCAGACTCCACCCCCTGTCCGGCTTCGCCACCTACCATAATCGTCATGCGGTTTCTGGGCATGTCGAATACCTTCCTTTCCCTCGAGCTGCGCGCATCCACACCAGTACGCGAGCACACCCGCCGGGGCAGCCTGGCGCCACTGCCGCTCCCCGGGCGCGCCAGGCGGGCGCCCTGGCCCCGGTCGAGCCGTCCAGATTGGGACGGGCGGGCCGCCCACGCGAGCGCTGGCGACCCGAGGCGGGATCAGGGCGGGGCCTCCCCTGGGACTCACTGCCTGTGCTGCGCGCATTCTAGCACCGCGGGCCGGCGATACTACACGTTTGCGGTGCAGAAGAACGGTCGCCCCCGGCCACTCCCTGCCACTGGAGCGCTGGGCGGGGCGATTCAGGAAGCCCTCGCTGCCACGCGCGCAGCGGAGGGATCCCGCGAGCGCGCCTGGGCGGGAGCCGGACGGCACTGGGCGGGCCAGGCTGGCGAGAGGGCCAGGCGCTGGCGCTGTCAAACGCCACGGATGACAGGCCAGCCGGGTTGGGTCCATCGTCGCCCCGCGCCCGGGCCAGAGCGGCCCGGTGCCGCCCCGCGGGTGGGATGGCCGCTGAGACGTTACGGCCCGCCTGCCGGGGCGGACGCCGCGTCCGGCGGCTGGAGCTGATAGAGCCGTGCCAGGTCGACGCCATCGCGGCGCACCGCCACCACCAGCCGCGCCGGAAGTGGCGGCGGGGGCTGGCCGCGCTGCTCGGCGTTGATGTAGCTCACCACGTAGTCGATCGGGGGCGGGCCCCTGTGCCCGACCACGACCAGGCGGGCACTGACCTGGGGGCGGAGCGCGTCGATGATGGAGAGCGGCACGGCCACGTTCGGTCGGATGCTGGCGCTGTGCTGGTTGATGTACTGAGCGATGGGACCCAGCTCCTCGCCCCAGCCAATGAGCACCAGGCGGCTGGCAGTGGGCAGGCCGCCGAGCAGCGGGTCGTAGAAGGTGAAGTACTCAGGGGCAGTGCTGGCGCAGAGGGCGAGCTGGACCAGCCCCACAAGTCCGAGCAGCCCGGCCAGGCCGCGGGCGGAGCCGAGGCGGCGGACCAGCAGGACGAGCCCGGCGGCGGCGCACAGCTCGAGCAGCGGGACGACCATCAGGGCGTAGCGGTCCAGCTTCTTGGCGGCCGGGGTGATCGCCAGCAAGAGCAGCAGCGCGCCGCCGGCCAGCAGCGCCACCGGCCCGAGCCGCCGGAGCCGGGACCTGGGCCCCGGGACGGCCCAGGCGATCGGCCAGGCGAGGAGTCCGAGCGGGACGAGCGGGCTCAGCCGCAGCGCGAGCACCAGCGGGTAGAACGACAGCCCGGGCACAGCCACCGGCTGGCCGAGGAAGAAGTTGCCGAGCGCGTGCGGCTCACCCGCCTGGCTGCGAGCGAAGCGCCAGACGCGCAGGGAGGTCCCGACCGGATCGGCCCGGAACGCGGGCCAGAGCAGCAGCGGCAGCGCCATGCAGCAGCCGACGATCAGGGCCAGGCCGAGCAGTGGCTCCCAGCGTCGGCGCCAGGGCAGGCAGAGCGCAGCGCGCAGCGCCAGCAGGCCCAGCAGCGGGAGGACGACGAGCCCGCCGCTGCGGGTGAGCGGCGCCAGGCCGGCGGCCAGACTGGCGAGCACCAGGAACGGCAGCCCGCCGCGCCGTTCCCAGAACACCAGCGCTGCCAGCAGAGAGGTACTGATCAGCCCGGCGCTGAGGCCGTCTAGATGGAGGATCCGGCCGTGGCCGACCAGCCAGGGCTCGCCGGCCAGGAGCACGCCGGCCACCAGGCCGACATCGTGGCCGAGCAGCCGACCGCTCAGCGCGGCGATGAGCGTGACCAGGATGGAGGAGGCGAGGATCATGGCCCGACGCGCGCCGGCCCAGGCGCGGGCGCCGGCCGGATCCAGCAGGGAGAACTGGTCCGACTTCAAGCGCGTCATCTGGGACAGGCCGGCGCCCAGGGTGGCGATCCACATGGTAGTGACGCCAGGGTGGCCGGACTGGTAGGTGCCGCTGGCGGAGCCGCTGGCGAGCGCCTTGGCGAAGCGAATGGAGCGGCCCATCCAGAGCGGCTCATCGCCCGTCATCGGCACCGGGGCCTCGAACTGGCGCGGAAGCAGCGCCAGCAGGAAGATGACCAGGTAGCTGGCCACAAGCAACGAACGGGTCACCGCGGGGCGCACTGCTCAGGACGGGGTGACGAAGAACACGATCGCGTCGTGGTCCGCGTACACCTGCTGCATGCGCGGGTCGGCGCGGGCCTGCCGCAGGAACGCGGCGTGCTGGGTGTCGGTAAACACCCAGCGGCAGTTGAAGCGGGTCCGAATCTCCTGCGCGGGCAGGGGCACCTCACCCCGGCTGATCGACCGCCAGCGCAGGTACAGCTCCGGGTCGTACAGGTACATGTAGGTCGGGTCGAGCCCCACCAGGTAGACGTTGCGGGTGTCGAAGTAGAACAGCCGCGGGAAGTCGTCCCAGTCGGTGGCGAAGACTCGTTCCCCGGGCAGCGTGTTCTGGGCGAGCCAGCCGGCGGCGCCGGCGTAATACTGGGGCGCCTCGGTTCCGCTGGTGTCGTGGCGCGCCGCGGCGATGCTGGAGACCATGAGCGGGACCACCAGCGCTGCGGCTGGCAGCCAGGCCGGGCGCAGCCAGACGGAGAAGCGCTCCAGCCACGCCTGGGCCCGCGCCGTCCCGAGCGCCGCGCTCCAGGCAACGGCGGCGAACATCGTCGCGAACGCCGGCTCGTACTCCACGAACCGGCGGGAGTTCAGGAACAGTGCCAGGAACAGGAGGGCGCAGCCACCCCAGGCTACCAGAACGGCGTCGCGCACCGCGCGGCGGGACCAGAAGGTGTACGCCGTGAGCGTGAGCCCGAGCAGCGGGAGCAGGACGGCGATGGCGGAGGTCTGGATCAGCACGTCCAGCGGGTAGGCATACCACTCGGTGCCCACGCGCACCGTGGTATAGCTCGACGACAGCGCGAGCTTCGGCAGCAGGTGCCTGATCGGGAAGATGACGCTGTTGGGAAAGAAGGGGTTGACCACCATCCCCAGTAGCACCCCCAGCAGCGGAGCGCCGAACAGGCGGAGGTCGACGCGCCGGTCCTCCAGCCAGCGGCCCAGGCAGGCCAGCCCTCCCACCGCTAGGAGCAGCGGCCAGCCGTCGTACAGCCAGAAGAAGGCGAAGCCGAGCGGCAGCAGCCACCGCGTCCGCCGGGTGAGCACCAGGTGCACCGCCAGCAGCAGCAGCAGCAGCACCAGCGACTGCCGCCGCGTCATCGAGAGGCGGTACAGGAATGCCTCGCTCGAGGCGATCAGTACCAGCAGCCAGACCAGCGGCTGGCGCACCCCCTGGAGGCGGGCGACCGCGAACCAGACCAGGGTGGCCGCGGTGGCGAACAGCACTGCGGCGACTTTGGCCCCGACGATCAGATCGCCGAGCGTGAAGGGGATAAGCAGCAGGTGAAACAGCAGATGGTGGTCGGTAAAGTCCTGCGGGTTCAGGATCGTGGTGGGAAGCCAGGGGAACGGGATCGCGATCCGCCCGGCCTGGCGGAGCAGCTCGGCATAGCGGATGTGGTAGTAGCCGTCCAGCCCGATGATGCCCTTGGCGCCGAGCTGCACCCAGAGATGGGGAACAACCGCCAGGACGACGGCCAGCAGCCAGGCCAGACCGGAGAGCACAAGCTCCGGCCTGGCGCCTGGCGCGGCGATGGGAGGAGATTCAGGGGCCTGTTCGAGCAGCGCCTGGTTAGCTGTTGTTGTCGTTGCCGTTCCCGTTGCCGTTGTTGTTGCCGTTCGAGTTGTTGTTGTTCGAGGTTGGGGTGGACGTCGGGGCGGGCGCGGCTGGAGCGGCAGTCGCCGCGGGGGCCGGAAGCGGCGACAGCGGCTGCCCGAGTGCCGCGGCGATCACCTCCGAGGCGTCGGCCGTGCCATGGATCGTGCCGGGATGGCAGGCGCCGCTACTGACATTGCCGTTGCCGTTCTTCTGCCCCTCCAGGCACTCGCCCGAGAACTCGACCGAGAGCCCCTGGATGAGGTCGCCATTGCGGGTCGCGGTAATGGTCGCCCACATGCCCACCTGTAGCATCCCGCGGCTGGTGGGATCCATGGTGCTCAGGTCAATCGCCTGCAGCGGCCCGTAGTTCAGCACCAGGTACAGGGTGTTGCCATCGATCTTCGCCACCAGCCCCTCGAGCGTGATCGTGTCCGACGCGAACACGACGGGGGGCAGGGTTGGGAAGTTCCGTATCGCTCCCCCGGCCAGCACCCCGGCCAGGAGAAACGCTGCCGCGATCCCCAGTCGAGCCAGAACCAGAGCCCGTGATGACACGCACACCTCCTTGCGCTGTGCCCCGCGTAACGTGGCGCGGCACGCTCGTGCGTCCAGCCAGCCAGGTTCCTGGCCATTCTAGCGGGACGCCCATAGCGCTGGCGACTTGGGATTTCTGGCTGCCCGCGTGCTAGCGGCCGGCGCCCGCATTGCCCTCTGGCTCGGCCAGCTCGGCGTGGATCAGCTTGCAGATCCGGCTGCCCGGGCTCGATTCGTACATGAAGACGAGGCCGGCAGCGTCGAACGCCGCGAAGAATTCCTCCCAGCTTATCGCCTGCCAGTTGGGCGGCAGCGGCCCGAAGGCGAGGCGGAGCACCCCGGGAGCGCCCCGCACCCGCGCTGGCGTCGCGCCGCGCTCCACGGCCCAGGCAGTGATTACGGCGTGGTCCTTGGTGAACTGGCGCGCCATGCTCCGGCCCTCGCGCGGCGCTCAGTCTGGCGGCGAGACCGCCTCGTCGGGGTGGAGCTCCAGGTAGCGCCGGCAGAGATCCTCGATCCGATGCGTGCCTGTAGCGCGCAGGACCTCCCGCGTCTTCCCCTGGATAACGTAGAAGTGCCCCTGCTCGGTCATGATCGACCAGACAGATAGCCGCGGCCCCTGGCGCCGAGTGCCGCGGCGAATGCCCGTCACCAGTTGCGGGACAAGTCCGGTGTACTGGTGAAAGAAGCGGGCGATGGCCTCTGTGTCCGACACCGCTGCTCCCCCGAGGAGGCGCCGGCCTGCTCCAGCCAGAGGCTGCGCCTGGCCAGAGATCGCCGATCGCGTTCCCCCGGCGGGCCTCTCGCCCCGGCCGTGCTGGAGAGGCACGACCTGAGGGCGCGCGGTCCCCCGAAGCGTCACGGTACACCTCTGCCGGGCCAGATGCAACACACGCCCGGGGTAGCTATCGCGAAGCAGCGCGCCCGCGGGGCAACCCCGCACGTCAGCCGCTGCCCGGGGAGCGCGCGCAGGCAGGGACCGGGTCATCGCTCCCGGCCAGCTCGGACTCCGCTTTCGGCCCGATGGCGGGGGCCGGGGTGTCGACCAGCAGCCGGGCGAGCCACTGCCAGCGCGGCCGGAACGGCCCCCACGAGACACGGGATGCGCGGGAGCTAGCGGCGACGAGCTGCCAGCCGCGCCAGAGCCCACCCCTGGCGGCGCTGCCAAGGGCGAGCGCGACCAGGAACGCCGCCAGAAGTGGGGCGCCGAGCAGCCCGGCGGGTGTCCCGTTCAGTGGCTGGGAGGAGGGCACCGCCCCGACCGGCCCGGGCTGCACCGTGGGTGCGGGCTCCGGGGGCGACGCCAGCGCGCCGGCGATCGGGATCGCTGATATCGGGGTAGCGGGCGGGCTGGATGGCGCGGCACGCGTCGCCGCCTCCTGGCGCGCAGCCTGGCGCTCGAACGCCTTGTCCAGCAGCGCCGGTGGTGGCCCGGGGACGGTCTCGACGGTGGGGACGGCCGTCGGCTCGACTGTCGGCAGCGGGGTGGGCGACGGTGTGGGTGGCGCGCTGAAGTGCAGCTCCTTGCCAACGGAGCCGATTGCTACCGCAGCGCGTGGGATGCTGCTCGCCGCCCAGGCTAGCTCCAGGTTCTCCGGGCTGATAAGCAGCCCGTAGCCAGTATCCGTCGTGCTGTACGCGGCATCGTTGTAGATGAAGTCGCCCTTGTACAGCCCGCCGATGACGATGTAGTGGTCCGTGTCCGACAGCGAGGTACCGTGGCCGGGCAGGTCGCGGTACTTGACCAGCGTTACCACCGGCTGGCCGCGCAGCAGGTGCTCGCGTACCAGGTCCACCGTCCAGGCCCGGTAGCCGTGCTCGTCGTACAGATCCAGCGGCACCAGCCCGACGACCCTGGCCAGGGTAGACAGGGCGTCCAGGCTGGTGCCGTCGTCGGGGTTGTAGTCCTGGCTGAGGTAGTTCACATACGCGCGAATGTCGGCCGGCGAGACATCTAGCCCGTAGGCGGCGAAGACCATCGCCAGCGAGGCCGGGCCGCAGTTGACCAGCGCGTAGGTGCTGGTGTCGATCTGTGTCTTGAAGGGGATGCCCAGCCAGAGCGTGTCCTCGTTCTGGAAGGTCTGCAATGCCTTCAGTTCCCCGCGGGGGGCGAAGCGGGCCGGGTTGAACGCCGCGGCGTCGGCCTCGGTCAGCGGCAGTGCCGCCTCCGCCGCGGCGTCCGAGTTGAGCACCCCGTCGCCGGGAGCCGGGCTGGCAGCGGTGTCCGGGGGCGCTTCCGGCGATAGGGTCGGCTCCTCCGGCGTCGGCGAAGGCTCTGGCGTCGGCGTGTCGGTCGCCGCGGGCGGCGCGGTCGGCGTCGGGGTGATGGTCGCGGTCACGGCCGCGGCCGGTTGCTGCGCGGCGGTGGGCGACGGCTTCGAGCGCGCCGTGGGCGTCGCAGTCGGGGTGGACGTTGGGCTGGCCTTCGCGGTCGCCTTAGGAGTGGCAGTGGGCGTGGCCGTGGGCGAAGCGGTGGGCGTCGGCGTGTTCGGGACGGTGCGCAGCGCGAAGGACGGCCCGCGGACCTGCGGGCCGCGTTGAGCCTGCTCGCGCGGGCGCGGCACGTTCGTCAGCCCCGCCGGCTGCTGCTCCAGCTCGTAGCCCGCGGGAGCATCCACGGTTACGGTATAGCTGCCGGCGGACACACCATCGAATCGGTACGTCCCGTGGTCGTCGGTCTCGACCGTGCGTTTGACGACCTTGTCGACGACCAGATGAACGTCCACCCCCGGCAGGCCGCGCTCCTGTGGCTGGCGGACAAGATCCCCGTTCTGATCGACGAACACCTCGCCGCTCACGGTTGCGCCGCCCATGGCCAGGGCCGGTGGCGCCAGCGATGCCAGTAGCCACACGGTCAGCAGGAGCGCCAGCGCGCCGCGTATCCCGCTGCCGCTGCCCGTGGCAATGAGCGCAAGCGAACTCCATGGCTGAGCTCGCCGACCGAGCCACACTCCTCTACTCGCCCGCCGTATTGGGGAGGCGCAGACGGGTAGATGGCACAGGGGCGCGGGGAGCAGACGAGCCATGGCGAGGGCGTATTCCAGCCCAACCCGTCGTAGCGGGCTGTCGAGGGATGTAGGGGTGGGTGCATTGTACGCCCCGAGCCAGGGCAGATGTACACCCTTTCCGCTGAAAGGCGCTCGCTGTAACTGAATTGGAACGCCCTGGCCTGGCGGCGCTGCCCGTCGGCAGACTACTCCAGCAGCTTCACGCCTGGAACGGCGAGCGCGACCCCGCCCACCCAGAGCAGCACGATGGCGCTTCCCAGCGCGACCGCCAGCGGCACTCCCAGCGCGTCCCCGAGCGACCCGAGCACCAGCGTGCCCAGCGGCATGAGGCCCATCACGATCAGCGCGTACAGCGAGATCACCCGGCCGCGCAACCCGGGCGGGGCAGTGAGCTGCAGCATGGTGTTCGTCGTGGAGAGGTAGAAGGTGCTGGCGAACCCGGCCAGGCCCGACAGCAGCGCTGAGAGCAGCATCCAGCGCGAGACGGCGAAGGCCAGCAGCGCCAGTGCGAACAGCCCCGCCATTGCCAGCAACACGAGCCCGCGCCGGCGGAAGGAGCCGAGGTAGGCGACCAGCAGCGAGGCGCCAAAGGCGCCCACGCCCGACGCCGCCATCAGCAGCCCCAGGCTGGAGGCGTCGCCGCCCAGCACGTCGCGAGCAAACGCCGGCATGAGCTGGGTGTACGGCCGGCACAGCAGGCTGACCACCGCCACGGTCAGCACCAGCGCCAGAACCGTCGTCGTCCGCCGCACGTAGCGCAGCCCTTCGAGCAGCGGCCCGAACATCCCGGCGCCAACCCCGGCGCCGCCCGAGCGCGGAGTGCGCATCAGCCACACGCCCAGGATCACCGCCAGGAAGGAGATGGAGTTGAGCAGGTAGGCCGCCCCGATCCCCAGCCAGTCGATCGCCAGTGCCCCCAGCGCTGGGCCGATGATCCCGGCCCCGTTGAAGGCGGCCGAGTTCAGCCCGATGGCGTTGACCACCTGCTCCTTCGGAACCAGCTCGGGCATCAACGATTGCCGGGCCGGCACTTCGAACGAGGCCGCGGCCGCGGCCAGCAGCGCCAGCGCCAGCACGTGCCACACCGTCGCCACCCCGGTGGCGGTAAGCAGGCCGAGCAGCCCGGCGAACACCAGCGAGGCAGTGTTGGCCGCCAGCATCACCTGCCGGCGGTCCACCCGGTCTGCCAGCACCCCACCCAGCAGCGAGAAGACGAACACCGGCAGCGCCCGGGCCAGGCCGAGCAGCCCCAGGTAGAACGGAGAGCTGGTGAGCAGGTAGACGTGCCAGCCGAGCGCGATGAGCTGCATCCAGGAGCCGACGTTGGAGATGACCAGCCCGATCCAGAGCAGCCGGTAGTCGCGCACCTGTAGCGCGCCGAACATCCGGGTCCCGGCGCCAGCTCCCGCCCGGCTCGACCCCGCCCGCGTGGCCACGGCAATCGCCCTCCCGCGCTGGTTCGGCTGCCCCGTATGATGCCGGCCGGCCCGAACGGCGTCGAGTGCCGACCGCCGGCCGGCAGCCGCCGGCGCGTTCCCCGGGCCGCGGCTAGACGCTCCGGTCGCCTCCCTGGAGTGCAGCCGACCACGCCCGGTAGCCCCGAGCGTCAGATGAAGACGGGGTGTTGTTGCTCGGCCACAGCGATGGGCCGCCGAGGTTTGGCGAATTCACCAATGGACCAGGCCGCTGGAGGTGGGGACAATCAAACAAAACGACAGGCCCCGCGCCGCGGGGAGATAACGCCCTGTTCGCTGCCGAGGCTCACGTGGCCAGCACGGTCGCTCAGCCCGCCCCGCCCGCGCCGTTCGTTGCGGCGCCGCGCCCAACAGTCCCGCGCCTGCCGGCTTGGGCGCTGTTCCGCCTGGGGCGGCTGCTGGAGCCGAGCCGCCTCTGGTATCGCATCGCCCTCTGGCTCCAGGTGCACCCTGCTGCCTACCACGCCTTCACCCGGGCTGAGACGGCGGTCAAGGCTCGCCTCTTCGGCTGTCGCATGTGCGGGCAGTGCGCCCTGCCCAGCACCGCCTATGCCTGCCCGATGACCTGTCCGAAGCAGTTGCGCAACGGACCATGCGGCGGCGTCTCCCCCGATGGCCGCTGCGAGGTGTACCCCGAGCTCCGCTGTGTCTGGGTGGTAGCGTACGAGCGCGCCAGCCAGGAGGGGCGAGTTGCCGACCTGCGCCGGCTCCAGCGGCCGATCGACCAGCGCCGCTGGGGCGAGAGCGCCTGGGTGAACTACTGGCTCGGCCGCGACGAGGCGCTCTGGACCTCGGACGACGGCCTGCTGGAGCTGCCGGTGCTCCGCGTCGACCCCGCCGGGGCCCGGCGGGTCGACGCCGCGTGAGCGTCTCGGACGGCCTCCGCCCCGCCTCCGCGCCACTGAGCCGCCTGCACCAGGCGCTCCTTCAGGGGCGCTTCGTCGTCACCGCCGAGATCGGACCGCCGCGCGGGGCCACCGTGGAGCCGATCCGCCGCAAGGCGCGGCGGCTGCGGGACTGGGTGGACGCCGTGAACGTCACCGACAATCAGAGCGCGGTCGTCCGGCTGGCGAGCTGGGCTGGCAGCCTCGCCTGTCTCCAGGAAGGCGTCGAGCCGATCATGCAGCTCCAGTGCCGCGACCGCAACCGGATCGCCCTGCAGTCCGACCTGCTCGGCGCCGCGGCGCTCGGCATCCCCAACGTGCTGCTGCTCACCGGCGACCACCAGCGCTTCGGCGACCACCCGGACGCCAGGGGTGTCTTCGACCTGGACTCGATTCAGCTCATCTGGACGGCTCGGACGCTGCGCGACCAGCGCCAGCTCCTCTCCGGCCGGCCGCTGCAGCCACCGCCCGCCTGGCTGATCGGGGCGGTGGAGAACCCCTGCGCCGCCCCGCAGCGCTACCGGGCCGAGCGGCTCGGCAAGAAGGTTGCCGCCGGGGCGCAGTTTGTCCAGACCCAGGTCGTCTTCGACCTGGGCATCTTCCGCCAGTGGCTGGCCGACGTGCGCGACCTGGGGCTCGACCGCCGCTGCGCGATTCTGGCCGGGATCGGCCCGATCAGGTCGCTGCGGGCGTTGGAGTTCATGCGGAGCGAGGTGCCCGGGCTGTACGTGCCCGAGGAGGTCGCTCGCCGGCTGCGCGGGGTGCCGGAGGAGCGGGTAGCCGCCGAGGGGCTGGCGCTCTGCGCGGAGATTATCCAGCAGGTGCGGGCGATGCCGGGCGTTGCCGGCGTCCACGTCATGGCGTTCGGCTGGGAGGATGCTGTCCCCGAGCTCCTCGAGCGAGCCGGGCTGGGCCGCCGGCCGGCCGCGTCGGAGGTGGGCGGATGCTGATCGAGGTGCGCGCCACGGAGCGGCTGCGGGGGCCGAAGGCGCTCGACCTCACCCCGGTGCTCGCCGCCGTCGTCCAGGCGGTGAAGGACGGAGCGGTCGATCCGGCTCGGCTGCGCGTCGTCTGCGACTGGGTGCAGTACCGCGAGAACTTCCGCGAGCCGGTGCTGCTGCGTCCGATCATCCCCTCCGCGTTCGACGCCGCCCGGGCGACGCGCAACGGGAGCGCGGACGATCCCGCCGCCTACGAGCTGGCGCTCGACCTGCGCCGGAGCGGGGCAATCGACCTCCCCCAGGCGCTGGGGCGGGCCCTGTGCCCCGATCATAGCCTCGGGCGGGTGTACCTGGAGCCGTGGACACGCGGGTCGGTGAGCTGCATCTGGAAGTTCAACGCGCTGTTCTGGAAGGCGCTCCCCCTCTGGGAGCAGGGGGTCGGGCGGAGCTACGAGCAGGCGCTCCCCGGCGGGGAGAGTGACGCCCGCAACCTCGCCGCTGCCCGGGAGCTGATCCTGGAGCTGTTCGCCATCTGGGATGACCTGGCGGCCCGGCGGGCGCTGCCGGACGAGCTGTACGTACTGGAGCTGGGGGTGGGCAACGGCGGCCAGGCGCGCGCCTGGCTGGATGAGTTCCGGCGGCTCGACCGCGAGCTGGGGCGCGACTACTACCGCCGGCTGCACTACCTGATGGGCGACTACTCCCCCACGGTGCTGGAGCGCGCCCGTGAGCACGTCCGCGACCACCTGGAGCGGCTGAGCTGCCTGGTGCTCGACGCCACCCGCCCGAGCGAGACGCTCGGCTTCCTGCGCGGCAAAGCGTTCCTGGTGTACATCTCCAACGTCTACGACAACCTGCCCACCGACGAGGTGGTCCGCATCGGCGGCCACCTGTATCAGGTGCAGGTGCGCGCCTACCTGCCCGAAGCCGCCGCGCGTGACCTGGCCGAACCGCTCGGCCGTGCCCCGCAGGACCTCTCGGCGCTGGCTGCCCGCCTGCTCCGGCTCGGACCGGAGCTGCTGGCCGACGCGCTGCCGGACTGCTTCCCCACCTCTCTCGCCGCGGTCGCCTTCTGGCGCCAGGTGTGGCAAGCGCTGCGGCTGGAGGAGCGCTACGTCCCGCTGGAGGAGCTCGACGCCTACGAGGTCGCCCCCGGCATCGGTGGGGAGCTGCTGCGCCCGATCGTGGAAACGAACGGCGATCTGCGGATGCACGTCGGCAACGGCGCCGCCGCCAGCTTCGCCGACACGCTGCCGCTGCTGCACCCGCTGGGCGTCCTCCGCTGCCACGACCTGTTCGTCACCGACGTCCAGCAGTACGCCAGCGGCTTTCGCGGCCCGGGCAAGTACGACGGCTCGGTGGTCAACTGGGTCAACGGCCCGCTCCTGGCGGCGATTGCCGGCCGGCGCGGCTACAGCATCGGCTTCACCCCCTTCGCGCACCGCCCCGGCTCCCACATCACTACCCTCACTGCCCAGGTACGCGAGTGATGGACTGGCCGCTGTTCCCCACCTCGGTCGTCGGCTCCTACTCCGTGCCAGAATGGCTGGAGCGGCTGAAGACCGACTACTACCAGCGCCGCATCAGCAGCGCCTACCTGCAGCAGATCCACGAGGTGGCGATCAAGGCCGCGCTCAAGGATCAGGAGCGCGCCGGAGTGGACATCGTCTCTGATGGCGAGCTGCGGCGCGACAACGACGTCGACTACTTCCTGGTGCGCATCCCCGGGGTGGAGATTCCGCACCTGGCCAAGACCTTCTACTACGACTATTACGACGCCGTCGTCCGCCACCCCATCCCCGGCGATAGTCCGTCGCTGGGGCTGGTCGAGGACTTCCTGTTTACCCGCGAGTATACCGACCGCCCGATCAAGTTCTCCTTCACCGGGCCGCTGTCGCTCGCCAAGCGGGTGCGCAACGAGGCCTACGTGGACGAGGCGGACCTGGTATTGGCGTTCGCTCGGGTGCTCAACCGCGAGGCGCGGCTGCTGGCTGCCGCCGGCGCGGACGTCCTCCAGATCGACGAGCCGTTCCTGGCCGGCTACCCGCACCAGGCGGAGCTGGCGGTGCGGGCGATCAACACCGTGGTGGAGGGTGTGCCAGCCCACTGGGCTGTCCATATCTGCTACGGCAACCGCTACGCCCGCCCCATCTGGGAGGGCCACTACGACTTCCTGTTCCCCGCCTTCCTGGAGGCACGGGTCGACCAGCTCGTCCTGGAGTTCGCCCGCAAGGGCTACGACGACCTGGAGCTGTTCCGGCGCTGGTCCCCGCCGTTCCGGCTTGGCCTGGGCGTGGTGGACGTCAAGAGCCGGGAGCTGGAAACGCCCGAGCTGATCGCCAGCCGAGTCCGCCGCGCCTTGCAGGTGCTGCCACCGGAGCGGATCATCCTGAACCCCGACTGCGGCCTGCGCCACCTGCCGCCGGATGTCGCCCGGTCGAAGCTGCGGGCGATGAGCCAGGGCGCGGCCCTGGCCCGCCAGGAGATCACCGGTCGGGCGGCGTAGCGGCCAGCACCCTGCGGCGAGGAGGCGCGCCGCGGGGCGGTGACCCGCTGGCCAGCGCAGGGCTGCCGAAGCGCGGTGTTTGCCGCGACGATCGCCCGTCACCAGCAGGAGATGAGCACCTCGACACCTCCGTTGCCGCGGCCTGGGGAAATCCTGCCCGGGACAACGGCTCGAGCGCAATGACGGGCTCGCTGGCCCACAGCAGGAGCGGTGGCGGCTGGCGCTTGCCCGCCGCGGGCCTGTGGCGTAGACTGCGCGGACGCGGGCAGGTGGGCGGCTGGGCAGGCCGCCGCCCGTGGTTTCCTGCGTCCCAGCTCGACACTGGCAGCATTGCCGCGCGCCCAGCGGCGTCTGCTGCCACGGCCCTGGAGGGGGGGAGGATGAGCGGCTCAGCCAAAGCGCAGCTCCTACCTCTGACCGGGCTGCGCTTTGTGGCTGCGTGGCTGGTTGTGGTCTACCACTTCGGGCAGCCGCTGGCGGCCCACCAGCCGGCCTGGCTACTCAGCATCGTCCAGCATGGTTACGTCGGCGTCGGGCTGTTCTTCGTCCTGTCCGGGTTCATCCTGACCTACATCTACACGGGCGCCGGCCCCACCGCGGAGCTCAGCCGGGCGCGCTTCTGGACCGCTCGCCTGGCGCGGGTCTACCCACTGTACCTGGTCTCGCTGGCGGCGGCGGCCCCGCCCGTCGTCGCCAGGGGGCTAGTGGGCGGTGCGTCGGCGTCGACCACGCCCGGCAGTCTCCTATCGGGGCTCCCCGTCCTGCTCATGGTGCAGGCCTGGCACCCGGCGACCGCAACCGCCTGGAACATCCCTGCCTGGTCGCTGTCAGTCGAAGCCTGCTTCTACGCGCTGTTTCCCTTCCTGATCCGCCCGCTGCTGCGGCTCCGCCCGCGCCAGCTCGCAGGCGTGGCGCTGGCCGCCTGGGGCGCCGGGCTCGTTGCCCCGCTGGCGTACCTGCTGCTGGAGCCCGACGGCGTTCACGTCACCGGCCCGCTGTCGGTCGCGGAGGAGGGCTTCTGGCTCGCGGCGGTCAAGTACCACCCGCTGCTGCACCTGCACGAGTTCGTGCTCGGCATCGCCGCCGGCCGCGTCTTCCTGAGCGCCCGCCTCCGCGCACCCGTTGGGCATGCCAGACCACGGCCCGCGGGCGCGGTGGTGGCGACGGCGCTGGTCGCGCTGGCGATCCTGCTCATCCTGGCCAGCGGGAGCGCGCTCCCGTACCTGCTGCTGCACAACGGACTGCTGGCGCCGCTGTTCGCCGCGCTGATCTACGGCCTGGCCGCCAGCCGCACCGGCCTGGCGGCGGCGCTGTCCGGCGCCTGGCTGGTGCGGCTGGGCGAGGCCAGCTACGCGGTCTACCTGCTGCAAGCGCCGCTGATGACCTACGCCCGGGTGGTGGTGGGAGTGGTGAGCGGCCGAGGGCTGGCGCGTGATGCGCACCTGCTCAGCGGAGATGTGGGCTTCCTGGCCGCCTACGGGGTGGGGCTGATTGCGCTGGCGCTGCTGCTGCAGCGATACGTCGAAGCACCCGCGCGGAACTGGCTGCGCCGTGCCCTGGCGGGGTCCCCAGGCGACCGGTCGCCTGGGGTGCCCCTGGCGGGCGAGCGGGGCAAGTCCGCCTGACCTGAGAACGCCCGGGCGGCTCAGGCGCCACGGCGCTGCTGGCCGCTGGCGAGACGGTGCCGGCGGGAGCGGCTCCCAGGGCGAGCGGCTCAGGCGCCGAGGTTGTTCTGAACGACGTTGTGGCTGCCGACGAGCAGGAGCCCGGCGACGGCGTTGCCGCGCAGGTCGTTGTCCGCGATCAGCGTGTAGTCGGCCTGCTCGCTCAGGTGAATGCCGTACTGCTGGGTCTTGCGCGGCTGGTCGTCGGTGCAGAGGTTGCCCGACACCTGGTTGCCGGTCGGCGCCGGGCTGCTTCCCTCGATCCGGATGCCGTCCTGTGAGGTGCCTGACTGGACCTGGCCGTTGTTTGTGCAGGTGTTCCCGCCCACTGTGCAGTTGGCCGACTGGTTCAGCGCGATCCCGTAGCCGGCATTGCGGCTGGCGGTGTTACTGAGGAACGCGCAGCCGGCGGCGTTCAGCGCGTACACGCCGGCCTGGTTCCCGACCAGGGTGTTGTTGGTGAAGGTACAGCCGCTCGCCCGCTCGACGTAGAGGCCCCGGTTGCCGTTGTTCCGACAGGTGTTGCCGGCCACGGTGCTGTTCCGTACCGGGAGATCGGTCTGTCCCTTCTGGACGGCGATGCCGTCGGAGCGGTTGTTCTGGCAGGTGTTGCCGAGCACGCTTACCTGGAGGCAGCCCTCCTCCACGGTGATTCCCTGGTCGTTCCCCTCACACAGGTTGCCCTGGACAGTGATGTGGTGGACCGTCCCGTCGCCACTGTAGCCGGCGTCCACGATAATGCCGTCCAGCCCGTTGTCGCGGCAGATATTGGTGCGAATGCGGACATCGTGCGAGGAGGTCCCGGCCAGGGCGACGCAGGCGATGCCAATGCCATTGCAGCGCTCCGCGGTGCAGGACTCCACGGCCACCCCTGCCGCCGTCGCCAGGCCGATCCCATGGGCGATCCCGTTCCGCACCCAGACGCCCTGAATGCGGCTGTTGGAGAGGCGACGCATCCGAATCAGCGTTTGCAGGTCCAGGTCGGGCAGCGCCGTCTGCCGCTGCTTGTTCCCCTCGACAACGAAGCTCGCCAGCAGCACGCCGGCGTTCCCCCGGTCCTCGTCGGCGTTGCGGAGCACGTGAGTGTTGAGCTGGTCGGCGGCGGAGAGCACGGTGGCGCTGCCAGCGCCGACGAGCTGGACGTTGCTCGGGACGCGCAGCGTCGCCCCGATCAGGAAGGTTCCCGGGGCGAGCGCCACCCGCCCCCCGCCGGCCGCCGCCGCGGCGTCGAGCGCTGCCTGGATCGCCGGCGCGTCGTTGCTCCGGCCGTCGCCGACCGCCCCGTAGCTGGCGGCGGGGAACGTCCGGGGTGCCATAAGCGGGGCCTCCAGCGGCATGACCGCCGCGAGCGGCAGATCCGCCGCCGGGTCGCCGGCGCTGGCGCGCGCCAGGGAGGCAGTGGCAGGCGCCAGGAGCGAGCCGAGCGTCGCGCTCAGCGCCGTGGCGAGCAAGCGGCGCCGCGTCACGCGCCGAGCCAGATCCTCCCGCTGCTCCATCGGCCCTGGCCCTCCCTGCCCGCGGCCGAGTCCCCGGGTGGGACTCGGCCGCTCGCTCCAAGCGTTGGGCAGCGCTGCCCCGCGCTCGAGCGGCTGGATAGCCAGAGGCGCAGATTCGGGACCGCTATCGGGCCAGCGGGGAACGAAAGGGCAGTGGCCAGGCGCGGAGCGAGCGCCCCGGCTTGCCGGCCGGGGCGCGGGCTGGCACTATGCGGCGGATAATCGACCTGCCCTCGACGGGCAATCAGCCCGCACGGGCAGAGGCGAGGACGGTGAGCGCTGGACGCGCGCATCGGGGCAGCGATGCCGCCCGCGCCGGGCGGGCGCGGCCTGAAACGTGGCGGGAGGCGGCGGGCGGGCGCCGACCGCACCGCCCGCCGTTGTCCGTCCTGATCGCCTCGGGAGGCTGCATGTCCAGGATCACGGTGCTCGTCGTCGCCAGCGTCCTGCTGCTGGCGCTCGCGCTGCCGGCGGCGCTGGCCCTCCTCTCCGGTCGTGGCCCGTCCCCGGAGCACATGCCCCGGCCGCTCGCGGCTGCCACGCTGGCAGCGCCGAGCGGCAACGATCCGGAGGGGTGGCGGCTCAAGACGCACCGGGGGACGATCGCCGGCTTTGCCGATCGGGTCAGCGCCAGCAACGGCGAATCCATCGCCCTGTTCGTCACCACGCCTGCCCCCTTCTTTTCGGTGCAGGTGTTCCGCCTCGGCTGGTACGACAACGGCGCCCGGGCGGCGGAGCTGGTAACCACCCAGCAGTTTCCGGGGCGGGTCCAGCCGGCGCCGCTGGTCGACCAGTCGCTGGGGCTTGTCTCCGCGGCGAACTGGTCGACTAGCGGGGTGCTCGCGGTCGATGGCTGGCGCAGCGGGCTGTACCTGCTCAAGCTGACCGCGAGCGACGGCGACCAGAGCTACATCCCGCTGGTAGTGCGCGACGAGCTGCCCCACGACCTCCTATTCGAACACGCCGCAACGACGGACCAGGCCTATAACAACTGGGGTGGCAAGAGCCTGTACGAGTACAACAGCTCCCCCCAGCCCACGCTGGCCGGAACACGCGCGGTGAAGGTGTCATTCGACCGCCCGTATGATGGCGACGGCTCCGGCCAGAACCTGCTCCGCTGGGAGCTGAACATGGTGCGCTGGCTGGAAGCCAGCGGCTTCGACGTGGGCTACGTGTCTGACCTCGACCTGCACCGAGAGCCCGCCCTTGACGCCCGGGCGCGCGCCATTGTGCAGGCCGGGCACAACGAATACTGGTCGAAGGAGATGCGCGACCACCTGGAGGCGGCCCGGGCGCGCGGCACCGGCCTGGGCTTCTTCACCGGCGATACCGGCGCCTGGGCGATCCGCTTCGAGCCCTCGCGGCTCGGCCGGGACCGCGTCCTGGTCTGCTACAAGTCGGTGGACCTGGACCCGCTCGCGGCGACCGACCCGCCGCGCGTGACGACGAGGTGGGCGGAGCCGCCGCTGAACCGGCCCACCCAGGCGCTGCTCGGCCTCGGCTCCAACGCGGCGGTCAAGCGAAGCGCCGACTGGGAGGTCGTCGGCGCCAGCGACAATCCAGAGGTGTTCGCGGGCACCGGATTGCGCGATGGCGACGTCGTCCCGAACCTGGTCGGTTATGAGTACGACAGCCTCTGGGCGCCGGGGGCGGAGCAGGAGCCACCGCCTGGAGCGCGGCTGCTCGGGCGCGCTCGGGTCGAGCCCACCCGTCCGCTGACCGGGATGCTGCACTTCCGCGTCGGGCGCTTCTTCGCCCCGGAGGCCCAGCCGCGCGCTGACCGGCTGGCAACCTGGCTGCGCCCGGGTCAGCCCGGGACGTTCGGGGTTCGGCTCGTCTCCTCCGCGGGCCACCGCCTGCTCGAGTACGCCCCCGGCGGCACGGCGCTGCGCGGGTGGCGAGGCGACGTTGAGTACGCCGTGGTCCCGCTGGACGCCGATCCCGACCGCGTTGCCTGGGTGGCGGTTGAGCGCGACCTGCGCCGCGACTACGCCGCAGCGTTCGGCGCCCCAGCACCGCCGGAGCTGCGGGTGGTAGGACTGGAGGTGCGGGGCAGTCTGGCGCTGGCGCCGGTGCGCCTGGCCGACCCGGATGGGGGGGTGACGACGGTCGAGCCCGGCGACGCGCGCTCCGGCGGCGCCGGGTGGCAGCTCCTTGAAGGGAAGGGCGTGCTCGAGGTACTCCCAGTCGGCCCAGGGGGCCAGTTGGCGCTGGCGACCACGGACCAGCAGCCCGGCTACGAGGCCCATACTGTCCTGATCCGCGCCCCCGGCGCGGGCCCTGTCGTGGCGGTCGGCTCCATTCAGTGGAGCTGGGCGCTGGACGAGATCGGCCAGCACGTCGACGAGCAGGGGCATCCGACAGCAGTGGACCCGCGCATCCAGGCCCTCACCCGCAACCTGCTGCGGCTACTCCTGGGCTAGTACCGCCCTGCGTCGCGACGGTACCTCCAGCCCGCCACTCCGGGACCAGTGGCCAGGCGTCGGGCGGTTCCGGGAGCCTCCCCCCGTGCTACAGTGGCCTCGCTCTCCAGGGTCGGCTGGCTCCAACCAGAGCCGAGCGGGCAGAGCGGAGCCGCCGGAGCGCGGCCTCGCACCGAGGCCAGCCGCGGGTGGCGAACGTGCGGAGAACGATGTCCCGGCGTGGGATCCTGGCCCTTGTCTGCGCGCTGATCGCGCTGTTGGCGACCGTGGCGAGCGTCGCTGCAGCCGGCGAGCACGGCGCGAAGTCCGCGCCAGCGTACGCCGGCAGGTCGGCATCATCCTCCCCCGCCAGGGCCGCGCCGAGCGCATCGGACGGAAAGCAGCGGCCTGGCGCGAGCAAAGCATCGGGCGGAAAGCAACGGCCTGACACCAGCAAAGCGCCGGCCGGGAACGACCGCAAGGGGCCGGCCGCGGACCAGGCGCCGGGAGCGAAGACCGACCACCCGGCGGCCGGGACGCAGCCCGCGCCGTCCCAGCCCAGCAGCGCCCCGGAGCGCCCGGGCACCCCAGGCGACCGGTCGCCTGGGGTGCCCCGCCCGCCCGAGCGGCCAGGCGACCTTGGGCCGGCGCCCGCCTCGGAGCCTGCCCCTGCCGCCCGCCCTGCTACGGACACGCCGGCAAAGAGCGATCATGCCACTGACGAACGCCCTGCTCCCGCCCCCGGGGTATCCGAGCCCCGGGCGCCCGCCGCGGAGGACCCGGCTCCGATGCCCCGCAGCGCCCAGCCAGCCCGTTCCTGGGCGCCCCAGCAGCCCACCCAGCCGGCCGCAAGCGATGACCAGCCGGGGCGCGGGCCGTCCGAGGCGCACAAGCACAGCCCTGCGCCGCCTGCCCCGGCACCGCGCTCGCGGGTGACGCGGCCATCCGCACGGCCGTCGAGCGGCCCGTGGCCGCGCTCTGGCGACCAGCCGGGCGCGCCATCGGATCCACCGGGTGGCCGGGCGAGCCAGCCGCAAGCACCCAGCAGCGGCCTGTACCGCGCCCTCTGGCCGGTCCTGTCTCCCGAGTCCACCCTGCCGACGCGCCCTCTGGCGGGGTCCCCAGGCGACGGGTCGCCTGGGGTGCCTCTGGCCCCGCGGCCGGCCGCGCCCGCGCCCTCTCCGAGCGCGGCGAATCCCACGCCAACGTGGGCTTCCGGTGCAGCGACCGCGCCCGCCCGCGCCAGCCATGATCGGAGTGAGCGGCAGCAGGCGCCGGCTCCTCTGGCGCAGCGCCCAGCGCGGGCGCCCCGGGCGGCTGCCTGGCACCAGCCCGCGCCTGGGCCCCTGCCCCGCCACGCCGTTCGGGATTCGGGATTCGGCATTCGAATCCCCCATTCCGAACCCCGACCCCCGAATGCCGTGGCGCCGTCCGCCAGGCGCGCGCTTGCTCCGCCCAGACGCCCGCATTGGGCCTCGCTGCCCGCCGCGCCCGTCTTCCCAGCCGTGATGGCTAGCCCACCGATAGCTGGCCCACCGGACCAGGCCGACAGTGACGCCGGTTCGCCTCTGGCGGTCGCTCTCCCGCTCTCGGCCGCGCCGGCGCCGGCGCGGCCGCTCAGCCCGCCCGCGCCGCCTCTACCCGTACCCGGCGCCAGCCCGGTGGAGCCGCTGGGCAGCTCGGAGCTGCCCGGTGGGAGCTTCGGGGGCGGCTCGGCGAGCGCTGGATCGTTCGACGCGCCGTCGGCGGCGCTCTCCCTGTGGGGATGGCTGCTGCTCGTCGGCTGGCGGCGCCTGTGGGGCTCGCCGCTGCTTTGCCCCTCCAGCCTCGCCTTCGCGCCTGCCACCCCTCCTGGCTGACGGTCGTCCCGAGACCACCCGGTCTCGTCCCCACCGGAGCGTGGCGTCCCACGCTCCCAACGCGAGACGACCTGCTCTCCGCGCGGCGTCTCGCCCGTCCGGGGCGACGCCCACGGAGCACCAACCAGGAGAAGAGTGATCATGGCGCACGCACTGCGCGCGGTTCGTGATGCTCTGCGCCTCCCAGGGTAAGGGAGGGGAGCATCCATGCAAACCATTGTCACCGTCCAGGAGACGGCGGCTAGCCAGTCCTTCCAGCCAGGCCGCCCGGCCTGGGTAGGCAACCTGCTGCTGGACGACACGCTGGAGCGGCTCGAGCGCGTGGTGGGGGCAACGATGCGTTGTCCTCGCTGCCGCCGGGCCGGTCTGGAGACACGGCCGATGTATCGGCCCAGCTCGCCAGACTACCGCGTCGTCGGGGTGTGTCCCGGCTGCGGGTTCACCGCCGAGATCTGACCGCCTCCCGCTGCTCACCGTGGCAGCGGAGCGGCCCGGCGCAGTGGGGCGCGGGGTGCGGGGCTTCGGCTCCGCGCCTCGCGCCTGCCCGGCGGCAGCGCTCCGGGCGCGATCGCGCCGCGCTCAGCGCTCCAGCACCAGGCGGTGGTACCGTTTCTTGCCGGCGCGCAGCAGCGCGGCGCCGTCCTTGAAATCCGCCAGGGTGAGCCGAACGTCGGCCCGCTCGACCCGGGCGCCGTTGAGGTAGGCACCGCCCTGGGCGATCAAATCGCGGGCGGCGCGGTTGGACGCGGCCAGGCCGGTCTGCACGAGCGCGTCGACGATGCTCAGCCCCTGGGCGAGCTGCGCCTCGGCGACCACTGTCGTCGGCATCGCTGTCGCCTGCGCGACGAGCCGTGCCTCGCCCTTAATCGTCGCTTCGGCCTCGATCGTCGCCGAGGTCTTACCGCCGAACAGCGCCCGCGAGGTTGCCTGCGCGGCAGCCGCCGCCTGGACGCCGTGGGCCAGCCGGGTCGCCTCGAACGCGAGCACCTCCTTGGCCTGGCGCAGATCAGCGCCCCGCAGCCGTCCGAGCGCGCGCACCTCGTCCAGCGGCAGGAACGTGAACAGCGCCAGAAAGCGCTCCACGTCGGCGTCCTCGGTGTTCACCCAGAACTGGTAGTACTCGTAGGGGCTGGTACGGTCCGCGTCCAGCCAGACCGCCCCGGCCTCGGTCTTGCCCATCTTTTCGCCGGAAGCGGTCATCAGCAGCGGGGTGACGAGCGCGAACGCCCGCCCTCCGGCCGCGCGCCGGATCAGCTCGGTGCCGGTCAGGATGTTGAACCACTGATCCTTGCCGCCGACCTGCAGGATGCAGTCGTAGGCGCGATACAGGTGCAAAAAGTCGTACGCCTGCAGCAGGGCGTAGCTGAACTCGATCAGGCTCAGCCCCTCGCCCTCCAGCCGCTGGCGGTAGGTCTCGTGCTGCAGGAGCTGGTTGACGGTGAAGTGGCGGCCGATCTCGCGCAGGAAGCTGATGTAGCGAAGCTGAAGCAGCCAGGCGGCGTTGTCGAGCTGGAGCGCTCGGCGGTCCGAGAAGTCCAGGAAGCGCTGGAACTGGGTCTTCAGGCAGGCCAGGTTGGTGCGGATCTCCTCTTCCGACAGCAGCGGCCGCTGGCTGGTCTTGCCGGAGGGATCGCCGATCATACCGGTGCCGCCGCCCATCACCGCGATCGGGCGATGGCCGGCCCGCTGGAAGTGCGCCAGGAGCATCACCTGGAGCAGGTTGCCAACGGTGAGGCTCCGATTGGACGGATCGAAGCCGCAGTAGAGGGTGATCGGCGCTCGGAGCGCCTCGTGCAGCCCCTCTTCATCGGAAATCAGGGCAACAAACCCGCGCTCTTTCAATTCATCCAGCAGATCCGTCATCCAGTCCGCTCCGTGCTACACGCCTGCGCGGCGCTGCCGCTGCTCACAGTATCGCAAGAGGCGCCCCGCTGGCGCAGCGTACACCACGTGACGGGTCGCGCGGGAGCCCCACAGCCTGCACCTCTCCCGGAGTGCGTGAAACGTTTTGCGCGCCGGCGAGACGAGACAGACAATGGCGCGGGGAGACGCGTCGGCCCGCGCGACCAGGAGGGAAACGTGCGTACCAGACTCTGCGATCTGTTCGGCATCGAGTATCCGATCATTCAGGCCGGGATGGGCCCCTTCACCGCAGCGGACCTCGTCGTCGCAGTCTCCCGGGCTGGCGGGCTGGGCAGCCTTGGCGGCGCGAGCCGGCCCACGGCCGACCTGCGCGAGCAAGTGGCTCGGATTCGTGCCGCAACCGACCGTCCCTTCGCGGTGAACTTCCTTGTCAGCGACATGAACGAGGAGAGCTTCGCGGCGGCGCTGGACGCCCGGGTGCCGATTCTCTCGCTGGCGCTGGGCGACCCGGGTGAGTACGTGAAGCGGGCGCACGACGCGGGCGCGCTGGTGATGCACCAGGTGCACACCGTTGCGCAGGCCGCACAGGCAGCGGAGCGCGGGGTAGACGTGATCATCGCCCAGGGCGAGGAGGCGGGCGGCTTCGGGCAGTACGTCGCGGCGCTGCCGCTCATCCCGCAAGTGGTGGACGCGGTCCGGCCGCTGCCCGTCGTCGCGGCGGGCGGCATCGCCGACGGGCGCGGAGTAGCGGCCGCGCTCGTGCTTGGCGCGGTCGGGGTGAACGTCGGCACCCGCTTTCTCGCCTCGGTCGAAGCCCCGATCGGCGACGGCTGGAAGCAGGCGATTATCGCCGCGCGGTCAGAGGACGTCGTGAAGGTGGACGTCGCGAACGACATCCTGCCTGGACCAGGGACGCGTGGATACGGCGCGGTGCCGCGCGCGGTCCGCACCCCCTTTAGCGACTGGTGGGCGGAGCGGCGCACGGAGGCGGCGGAGCGGTCGGCGGAGCTGCGGGACGAGGTGTTCGCCGCGCTGCGCAGTGGCCGCTTCCACGAGTATCTGCCGTTTGCCGGCCAGAGCGCGGGGCTGATCCACGACGTGCTGCCCGCGGGGCAGATCGTTCGTCTCCTGGTCGAGCAGGCGGAGGCGGCGCTCCATGAGGCGGCGTCGGCCGCCTCGCGCTGACGAGCGCCCGGCTCAGTCGAGCCGCTCGCCGAGCGCGACCAGTGCCTCGGCCTGGTAGAGCGCGTCGACCGGCCAGAACGGGTACGGCCGTGGCCGGCGGGCGCCGGAGGCGGCCATCGGGCGGCAGCTCAAGATCACCCGCCGCCAGCGGTCGGGCACCGCGGCGCGGCCGTGACGCGCGCCGAGCAGCGCCCCGGCGATGGCGGCGTTGGTGTCCGTGTCGCCGCCGAGCGAGATCGTTCTCACAATCCCCTCCTCCAGGGATGGGGCGTGCAGGAGCTGGTGGAAGGCGGTGCGCAGCGCGTGCAGCACCCAGCCCTGGGTGCTGCCATCCACTGGCGGCTGGCGCTTCGGCGGCTCAGCCGCCGCGCGGAGCGCCTCGGCGACCGTGGGCTCACCGTGTGCCTCCGCCCAATCGAGCGCGGCGCGGTACACCTGCTCGGTCGTCCCGCCACGCAGCGCCTGCGCGACGGCGATGCAGAACGCCGCGACGGAGTCCTGGCAAACCGGGTGCGGGTGGGTGAGCTGGCTGTCCTGCCGGGCGTGCTCCACCAGCCGCTCCACCGGCAGTCGGTGGCCCCAGATCGGCAGCGGGGCGATCCGCATCAACGAGCCGTTGGCCTGGCTGCTCCGACTCGCCGCCGCCCGCGCCGCTTCGGCCGCGCTTGCCCCAGGCCGGATCGCCGCGAGCGCCTGGCCGATGGTGCCGCCGACGTCGAACGGGTCCGAGCGGTACCAGTAGGCGTAGGCGCTGGCCGCCGCTTCGGGATCGTAGCCGCCCGCCTGCAGGATGCTGTGCAGCAGCATCAGCGCTAGCTCCGAATCGTCGGTCGGCTGCCCGGCCAGCGTTCCAAAGGGCCCGCCGCCGGTCAGCTCGCGCACGCCCTCCGGGAACTGGGCCCGGATCTCCGCCGCGCGGCGGAACTCCACCTGGCTCCCGAGCGCATCGCCCGCGAACTGGCCCAGCAGGCAGCCCTGCGCTCGGGCCAGCACCGCCGAGTCGCGCGCCGCCTGCCCGGGGCGCGGTCGGACCGGGCGATACGGGCAGTCGTAGGAGAGGCGCTCCAGCACTCCAGTCCAGTCGCGCTGCCAGAGCACCCGCACGACGGCCGGGTCGCCGCCGAAGCAGTGGCCGCCGAAGGCCCGGCTCTTGCCCTCGCGGGTATACCAGACCGGCCGGCCGTCGCCCCCGAGCAGCTCGCCTCCCACCGCCCGCAGCAGCGCATGGCCGGCGCCGTAATCCCAGTCGCCCGGGCCGCTGATCGTCACCGCGGCGCGGCCCTCGCCAGCCGCGACCAGTGCGAGCCGGTAGGCGATGCTCGGCACCGCCAGAAAGCGGGCCGGCGCCGCGCAGCGCGCGTTCGCGGCCGGGTTGCGATCCGCCGCTTCAGAGACCAGGACGAAGTCGTCCGCGCCCAGCGGCCGCTCCTCGGCGCGCCGCTCGATCGCGACCCCGTTGCGGGTCAGCGGCTCGCCTTCCGCCCAGGCGAACAGGTCGCCCCGGTCGTCGGGCGCGGCGTACGCGTATAGCACCCCGAGCACCGGCAGGCCGTCGCGCAGCAGCCCGATCGAGGTCGCCGGGCCGCGGAAGCCGCGCAGGTAGGCCCGGGTGCCATCGTTCGGATCCACCAGCCAGACGTGTCCCTCCTGGTCACGCGGAGGCAAGGGTGGCTCTGTCTCTTCGCCCCGATAGCCCCAGGTGGGGAATGCCGCGGTCAGCCGGGGGCGGATGTCCTCTGCCTCCACCTCGGCGTCGATGTCCGCGTGGTCGTGCCCATCGCCGCGTGGCCCACCCGGCCGGTGGAACTCCGCCCGCAGCCGCGCCCCCGCTGCCCGGGCCGCCTCGATCGCGAGCCGCAACGCCTCGGCGTAGCGGCCGGGCTGGTCCGGCGTCGGCCAGCGCCCCGTGTCCGGCCTCACCACGCGCTCCTCATCGGCCGAGTCTGTCGAATCGTCTGCATTCGCCCCTCCGCGCTCGGCATGGTAGTCTCCGGCCGGAGCGAGCGACAAGCGCCAGGGAGCGCGAACGGCGCGCGCCGACGGGGTACCATGGCAACAGGGACTGTGCCCGCCGCCGACATGGGAAGGAGAGACGAGATGGACCTGTCAAGCCTGCTGGCTGATCTGGAGGCGCTGCGCGACGAGATGATCCGCACCCGGCGCGATCTGCACCAGCACCCCGAGCTCGGCTTCCAGGAGCGGCGCACCGCCGGAATCATTGCCGCACGGCTGAGCGCGGCCGGGCTGGAGGTGCGAACCGGGGTGGCGCACACCGGCGTGCTTGGCGTGTTGCGCGGCGGGCAGCCGGGGCCAGGGCTGCTGCTGCGGGCCGACATGGACGCGCTGCCAGTCCAGGAGGAGAACGACCTGCCGTTTCGCTCCCAGACGCCGGGGGTGATGCACGCCTGTGGCCACGACACCCATGTTGCGGTTGCGCTGGCGGTCGCGCAGACGCTCGCCCGGCACCGCGACGCCCTGCCAGGTACGATCACCTTCGCCTTCCAGCCGGCCGAGGAGATCATCTCCGGAGCCCGGCCGATGATCGAGCAGGGGGCGCTCGACAATCCGCCGGTCCAGGCCACCCTCGCCTTCCACGTGACTACCGAGCTGCCAGTTGGCCAGGTCTCTGCCCGGGCCGGGGCGATCATGGCGAGCGCGGATCGGTTCGAGATCGTCGTCCGCGGCACGGGCGGCCACGGCGCCTATCCCCACCGCTCGGTCGACCCGATCCTGGTCGGGTCCGAGATCGTGGTCGCGCTCCAGTTGCTTGTGTCGCGGGAGGTAAACCCGATCGACCCCGCGGTGGTCACTATCGGGATGTTCCATGCCGGCACCGCATTCAACATCATCCCGCCCGAGGCGCGGCTGGCCGGAACGCTGCGGACGCTCGACCAGGAGCTCCGGGCGCGGCTCCAGCAGCGCATTGGCGAGCTGGCATCGGGCATTGCCGCCTCGCTGCGCGCCCAGGCCGAGGTGGCGTTCGACGTCGGCTGCCCGCCGGTAGTGAACGACCCGGCGATGGCGGCGCTGGTGCGCCGGGCGGCGTTGGCGGTAGTAGGCGAAGCGGGCACGGTGGAGCGGGAGCCCCAGATGGGCGCGGACGACATGGCGCTGTTTCTGGAGGCGCGGCCGGGCTGCTACTTCTTCGTCGGCGGAGCCAACCCGCCCTACGTCCCGAGCGGGCCGCACCACAGCCCGCAGTTCGGGGTGGACGAGGCGAGCCTGCCCATCGCCGCTGAGGTGCTTCTCAGGGCGGCGGTGGAGCACCAGGAGCGCGGCGGCGCCAAGCGGACAGGCTGAAAGGGCACCCCAGCGGGTCCCTCGGCCCGCTGGGACCCCTGAAATCGAAAGGCCCGTGGGGTGGGCGCCCACCTCACGGGCCTGGGAGAGGGCCAGGCGGACGACTAGCCGCCCGAGAAGGGGCAATGATGCCCCACAGTCTCCGTGGTCAGCGCTCTGGCGCGCTCCGGCGAGGTCATCTGGCTCGTCGTCTTGCTGGGAGCGGCGCTGTCCAGCGAGACGCGGGTCGTCCCAGTCGTCGCCGGGGGCACGGGCGCCTCGGTCTGGCCGACGTCGGTGGCAGATGGCGCGGCCACTGGCTGCTGCTCGGTGAATGGGCTGGGCGCGGGCACGCTCACCTGCGGCGCGGCGCCGAAGAAGTGCAATCGAACCCCGCCCGGCAGCGTCGCCCCGCTCGTCTTCAGGACACCCGGCGCGCAGCCGGCAGCCACGAGCACCGCCGCGGCTCCGACAGCCACGAGCAACCAGCTTCGGCGAATCCGTCTCATGTCTCCCTCTCCGGGCAACACGACATCGCGGCACGCGGGTCCGCGTAGCTCCACTATACGCCCCTCCCTCCCGGCTGTCTATAGGGACGAGAAGAATGAAGCAGAGTCTGTTCCGTGTCGGCATTCGGGACTCGGGATTCGAATCCCCAATTCCGAACCTCGAGTCCCGAAATCGAGGTACGTCCCGGGGGGCATTGACGGGAGCCGAGCCCGCTGCTAGAGTGGGCAGTGAAGGGGGTAGGCGGCGAGGCTGGGCGTCGCCTGACGCCGGATGGGATCCCGTGGCAACACGGAGTGGCGAGGTAAAATCGGTCGCGATTGTGTAGCCCCTACCCCCCTTCAAGACTCACCCATGCAAGCAGGACGCATGTGATCGCGTTCTGTTTGCGTTTCTCCGGTTCTCCGAGGGGCGCGGGAGCCGCCAGCCCGCGGCTTAGCTGGCCTGGTCCAGCAGCGTGAGCAGCTCGGGGAAGCGCTGGATGATCGGCACCGGATCGCCCGCTGGCGGGACCTCCTGTCGGAACTCGTGTGTCAGCACCGGGCGCATCCCGAGCGCGCGCGAGCCGCCCACGTCCTCCTTGAGGCGGTCGCCGACGAACAGGCACTGGCGCGGGTCGAGTTCGAGCGCCTCCAGCACGCTTGCGAAGATGCGCGGATCGGGCTTGCGCACCCCGATCTCGGAGGAGAAGACCGCCACGTCGACCAGCTCGCTCAGGCCGAGCAGGTCCAGGTCATCGCGCATCAGCGGTCCCGGAATCGTCGCGTTGGAGACGATGCCCAGGCGGTAGCCGCGGCGGCGCAGCTCCTCGAGCGTGGCACGGGTGGCATCTTGCAGGAGCAGGTGGCTGGCGTAGGCGGCGTGCTCGCGCCGCAGCAGCTCGTGCACCAGCTCCGGCTCCAGGTGCCAGCCGTGGTGGCGGAGCGCCTCGTCGAAGATGGTGAGCATGTCCAGCTCTTCGATCTCCCCCCGTTCATACGAGGCGATTACGGTGTCCAGCGCCCGCTTCGAGACGCGGAGCAGCAGGTCTTGGGCGACCGGCTGGGTGCCGAGGTTGAGCTGCTCCAGGTAGTCGTGGACCTGCTGGTAGCTCGTCAGCAGGGCTCCGTCTTCGACGTCGTACTGGACCAGCGTGTGGCCGAGGTCCAACAACACTCCTTGCACAGCGCTCATGAGCGGCTGTCCGCCTCCATCGCCTCCATCAGGCGGCGCGCCTCCGCCTCGGCCGCCGCGCGGTCGTCCGGCCTGAGCTGGCCCTCCAGCACTAGGTTCAGCAGGTGCTCCTTGATCGGCTTGATCCAGGGGCCTGGACCGCGGCTGAATAGCGCCATCAGGTCGTGCCCGTCCAGCGGACTCTTGAGCTGCGCCACATCCTCGCGGGCGCGGATCGCCTCCACCCGGGCGCGCAGCTCGTCGACGCGGCGTCGGGCGGCCGCCCGGCGCTCGGCGCTGCGGCTGGTGACATCGGCGTGGGAGAGCACGAGCAGGTCATCCAGCGCGGGCCCCACCTCGCGCATCAGCCGCCGCACCGCGCCGTCGGTCCAGTCCGGCTCATAGGCGTTAGCCCGCAGGTGGAGCTCGACGAGCTGGCAGACGCGCTCGATAATCTCGGTGCTGTAGCGCAGGCGTGCCAGGATCTCGCGCGCCATCTGCGCCCCCTTGCGGTCGTGCCCGAAGAAATGCACTTCGCCGTCGTCCACTGAGCGGGTCCGCGGTTTGGCGATGTCGTGCAGGAGCGCCGCGAGCCGGAGCACGAGCGTGGGCGGGACGTTCTCCAGCACCTGCAGCGTGTGCTCGTAGACGTCCTTATGGCGATACCCCTCCTGGTGCATTCCACGGAGCTCGAGCACCTCGGGGATGATGTGCGCCATCAGCCCCAGGTCGCACAGCAGGCGGATGCCGCTGGCCGGGTGCGGGCTGACCAGAATTTTGCTCAGCTCCACCTGGATCCGCTCCCAGCTGACCGTGGGCAGCAGACCGGCCTGGCGGCGGATGGCGGCGCGGGTAGCTGGCTCGATGCGGAAGCCGTACTGCGCCGCGAAGCGCACCGCGCGCAGGAGCCGTAACGGGTCCTCGGCGAAGCGGCTCTCCGGCTCTCCTACCGCGCGGATCACCCCTGCCTGTAAGTCCTGCTCCCCGCCGAATGGATCAACCACTTCGCCAGTCACCGCGTCGGCGGCCATGGCGTTGATGGTGAAGTCGCGCCGGGACAGGTCGCCCAGCAGACTCTCGCCGAACTCCACCTCTGGCTTGCGCGAGCCGCGGCGGTAGGTCTCGGAGCGGTAGGTGGTGATCTCGACGGTGACGCCCTCGAACACGCCGCCCACCGTCCCGAAGCGCTCCCCGACGTCGAATGTGGCCTCCGCGCCCGCCTGTCGCAGCAGCCGCTTTACCTCCGGGGGGCGCGCCGGAGTGGTGAAGTCGAGGTCGCCGGGCGGCGCGCCGAGCAGGGCGTTGCGCACCGACCCGCCCACCAGGTACAGCGGGTAGCCGCGCCGAGCGAAGAACTGGCCCAGGCGGGCGACGAGCGGGAGCGCGGTGAGGTCGAGCCGGCGGACGGCGGCGAGGTCGGCTTCTGGCATACCTGCCAGAAGTGTACCCAACCCGGTTTCAGGACAGCCGGGCCGACGGAGACGGGGAAGCCCGCCCCGCCGCGCGGGCTACTGCCAGGCGGCGACGCGCTCGGCCATCCGCTGGATGATCTCCGCCACGGGCATCGGGCCCAGGTCGCCCTCGCTCCGCTCGCGCAGGGCAGCACTCTGGGTGGCCGCCTCCTTGTCCCCCACCACGAGCATGTAGGGTACCTTTTGTTCCTGCGCCTCGTGGATCTTGTAGTTCATCCGCTCCCGCCGAGCATCCACCTCGACCCGGAAGCCGGCCTGCTGAAGCTGGCTCGCCACCGACTCCGCGTAGGGCACATGGCGATCGGCGATGGGGATCACCACCGCCTGCACCGGCGCGAGCCAGAGCGGGAAAGCGCCGGCGTAGTGCTCGATCAGGATGGCGATGAACCGCTCGTAGGTCCCGTAGATAGCGCGGTGGATCATCACTGGCCGGTGCGGCTGGCTGTCCTCGCCGATGTACTCCAGCCCGAAGCGCTCCGGGAGATTGAAGTCGAGCTGAATCGTTGTGAGCTGCCAGGCACGGCCGAGCGCGTCGTTGATATCGATGTCGATCTTCGGTCCGTAGAACGCCCCCTCGCCCGGCTTGAGCTCGTAGGGAATGCCGTTCTGCTCCAGGGCCTGGGCCAGCATGGCCTCGGCGTGCTGCCACAGCGCTGGATCGCCCAGCGCCTTGTCCGGCCGGGTGCTCAAGTAGTAGCGGCGCTCGAAGCCGAACAGGTCGTAGAACCAGCGGCCCAGCTCCAGCACGCCGCTGATCTCGCCCAGAATCTGGTCCGGCCGGCAGAAGATGTGCGCGTCGTCCATCGTGAGCTGGCGGACGCGCAGCAGCCCGCTCAGCGTGCCCGACTTCTCGAACCGCAGCAGCCGTCCGATCTCGGCCAGGCGGATCGGCAGGTCGCGGTAGCTGCGGGTGCGCTGGCGGTATACCAGCGTCGACTCGGGGCAGTTCATCGGCTTGAAGGCGTACTCTTCGTCCTCCACCACCGTGCGGAACATGTTGTCCCGGTAGTAGCCCCAGTGGCCCGACTGCTCCCACAGCGCTTTCTTGACCAGCAGCGGGGTGCTGATCTCCTGGTAGCCGCGCCGGTCGTGCTCGGCACGCGACAACTGCTCCAGAACGCGGACCAGGCGCATCCCCTTGGGGTGCCAGAACACCTCGCCCGGAGCGAACTCGCTGAAGCTGAACAGGTCTAGCTCACGGCCGAGCTTGCGGTGGTCGCGCCGGCGCGCCTCTTCGAGCTGCCACAGGTAGTGGTCGAGCTGCTCTTGCTCGTGCCAGGCGGTGCCGTAAATCCGCTGCAGCATCGGCCGCTTCTCATCGCCGCGCCAGTAGGCCCCGGCTACGTTCAGCAGCTTGAATGCGGTGATGTAGCGGGTCGAGGGAACATGTGGCCCCCGGCAGAGGTCGATCCAATCGTCGCCAGTGCGGTAGAGCGAGACCACCTCGTCGTCGATCCCCTCCAGGATCTCGACCTTGTAGTGCTCGCCCAGGTTGCGGAAGAACTCGATCGCCTGCTCGCGCAGCATCTCCTGCCGGACATACGGCTCGTCCTGCTCGATCAGACGGCGCATCTCGGCCTCGATCTGGCCCAGGTCATCAATGGAGAGCGGGCGCGGAACATCCAGGTCGTAGTAGAACCCGTTTTCGATGGTCGGGCCGATGCCCAGCTTCGTGCCCGGCACCAGGCGCTGCACCGCCTTAGCCATCAGGTGCGCGGTGCTGTGGCGGAGCGTATCCAGGTCGGTAGCATGGACGACGGCGTTGTGGCCGGCGACGTGAGACATCCCTTCTCCTCCAACGTGCAAAAGGCCCTCTCGCACTGGGACGAGAGGGCCTTCGTGGTTCCACCCATGTTCCCCGCGCCTATGGCGCGGGCTCTTGTGGCCGCTAACGGGGCCGCCGTTGTCCCCTACTGGCGCTGCGCGTTCGGGGCAAAGCTCGCGGGGGGTTTTCGCCGTCGCCACTGCCGCGGAGCTTGCAGCCAGGGCTCCGCTCTCTGAAGGCCGGGCAGACGACTACTCGTCCCGGTCATCGCCACAGCTATTCGGTGGGCAGGAGAGGACTCGAACCTCCGACCTCCACGATGTCAACGTGGCGCTCTAACCGGCTGAGCTACCTGCCCACGGCTCTCGCATCATATCCGATCCGCCGATTTGCTTCAACTCTGGCGCCGCTCCTGGAGCAGGCCCGGGAGTAGCCGCCAGAGCTCAGGCAAGGGCCCCGACCTCCGCGGTGCAGAAGGCGCAGCGGCGCGCCTTGAGCGGGATCTTGCTCAGACATTCGGGGCACTCGCGCGTCGTTGGCGCCGCGGGCGGCGGCTCGGGCTTCGCCAGCTCCATCAGCCGGTTCATCGGCAGCACCACCAGGTAGTACACTACCACGGCGATCAGTACGAACGCTACGACCGCGTTGATAAAGTCGCCAATCAGGAACCTGCTGCCGTTGATGGTGAAGTAGATGCTCGAAAAATCGGGCGTGCCGCCAATGGCGGCGATGATCGGGGTAATGATGTCCTTTACCAGCGCGGTCACTACCGCGCCAAACGCTGCCCCGACAACGACCGCGACTGCCAGGTCTACCACGTTGCCGCGCAGGAGGAACTTCTTGAACCCGCTCATCTATCCCCTCCAGCCATTCGATACGCCGACTCTACTGCGCTATGTGCGGGCGGTCAATACGTTCCCCCCGGCGGAGCAGGGCCGTTCGTTGCCCTGGGAGCGTGGAGTCCGCGCCGCTGCCAGGCGCCGCCGGCTGGGGCCGGCCAGGGCGCGACGGCTCGGCTCTAGCCCGACAGTTCCAAGCGGCCCCTAGCAGCAGGGGGCTGCGAGAGCTGGCCTTATTCAGCGTCCGTCGTCCCAGCGGCCCAGGGTGGGATGCTGCTGGCGGTGCATACCGAGGCTGTGTCGCTTTTTGCCTCGATCGTAACCTGGCCGCCATAATCTCGCCGCGTTTCCGTAAGGAGCGTGCTCTACACTCCCACGGCATCCGGTCTGTTCCGTTGCCCCCGGCCCCAGGAGGGTCCCTTGGCTACGCGCTCCCCGCGGCTTTGCGCCGCTCGCTGGCTGCTCGTGCTGCTCATCCTGTCCAGTCAGCTCGCCTCCGTGGCCCCGACGCTGGCGCAGCAACAGCCCGAAGGCGACAATCGGCTGTTCGTTGAAACCGGCTTCCGGGTGAGCGACGACGCCTTTTGGGACTACTTCACCCACCGCGGCGGGCTAACCACGTTCGGATATCCGATCTCCCGCGAATTCACCCTGCTCGGCTTCCCGGTCCAGTTCTTCCAACGCGAGGTGCTGCAACGCAAGCCCGATGGCTCGGTGGGAACACTCAACCTGCTCGACCAGGGGCTGATGCCATACACCGAGATCAACGGTTCGGTGTATCCAGCGCCAGATCCACGGATCACGTCGCTCACGCCGCTGCCGGACACGCCTGACTATGGGACGCGCATGCTGGAGTTCATCCGAGCGACCGTGCCAGATCTCTTCGATGGCCAGGACGTCAACTTCTTTCAGACATTCTCCAACACGGTGCGGATGAGCGACGCATTCCCGAACGGTGGGGGCTCGCCGGATCTCCTGCTGCTGATGGACCTCGAGATCTGGGGCGCGCCCACCTCCCAGCCCGCGTACGATCCCAATAACCGGAACTTCATCTACCAGCGCTTTCAGCGCGGAATCATGCACTATGATGCCGGCTGCCGCTGCACCCAGGGCATTCTGCTGGCCGATTACTTCAAATCGCTCATCATCGGCGAGAACCTCCCGCCTGACCTCGCTACCGAGGCGGCGCAGTCGCCGTTCCTGCGGCAGTACGACCCGAGCAAGCCGCTCAGCCTGGCGCGGCCGGCCGAGCTGCCGGGGACGGATCTCACCAACGCCTTTGTGAAAGACACGGAGAGCGCCGCAGCCCTGAGCACTCGCGCGGTGAATCCTGGCCGGGGCGGAGGCGCGGCCGGGGCTGGGGGTGGGGGCAGTAGCACGAGCACTGGCACGGCCCCGGCCGCGGCGCTGGCTCCGGCGAGCACCGGATCCATGCCCGACACTGTCTGGAACGGCGTAGCGCTGGGCCTCGCCACCTCTCCACCGTACCGCCTGGCATCGCCAGAGTACGGCCTGGGAGTCTTCGTCTGGGGCCGGCCCGACGCGGCGACCACGCTGCGGCTCGTCAGTAGCCTGCGCTTCACCTGGCAGAAGTCGCTGATTCGCTGGCGGGACGTCGAGAGCGCTGGCAAGGGCCAGTACGACTGGCAGGCCGCCGATGCCCTGCTGCAAGCGTCCCAGGCGGCCGGGGTGCGGGTGCTGGCGCGGGTCGACTTCCCCCCCGCCTGGGCGCGCGCCGATGGCGCCACCAACGGCCCCCCGGACCATTACCAGGACTACGCCGACTTCCTGGCCGCCCTGGTCCGCCGCTACAAGAGCGGCTCGCCCTATGGCCACCTGGCGGCGATCGAGGTCTGGAACGAGCCGAACCTGGCCCGCGAGTGGGGCAACCAGCCGATCAGTCGCCAGCAGGCGGCCGACTATGTCCGCTTACTGGCCCTGGCCTATGCCGCGGTCAAGGCGGCCGATCCTTCGGTGCTGGTGGTCACCGCCGGGCTGAGCCCCACCGGCTGGAACGATGCCACCGCTCGCCCGGATGACGTGTATCTGCAGTGGCTGTATGACGCCGGGCTCAAGGGGCACTACGACGTGCTGGGGGCGCATGCCCCGGGCTACAAGGCCCCGCCCGAGGTCGCCCCCGACGAGGCGGCGGCCAACCCGGTCTGGGGCGGACATCGCTCCTTCACCTTCCGCCGGGTGGAAGACCTGCGCGCCATCATGGTGCGCAACGGCGACGCCGACAAGCAGGTGGCGATCACCGAATTCGGCTGGACCAGCGATCCGGTCCACCCGGCGTATGCGTGGCACGCGGTGACGGAGGCGCAGAAGGCGGACTACCTGGTGCGAGCGTTCCAATGGGCGCACCAGCACTGGGCGCCCTGGATCGGGCTGATGACCGTCTGGAACCTGCCCGATCCGAGCTGGGGCCCCGAGGATGAGCAGTACTGGTGGGGCATCGCCAACCCGGACGGCTCCCCCCGCCTGGCCTACACCGCCCTGCAGCGCGCCCGCCAGAACGGCACCCTGCCCTAGCTTGGCCGCGACCCGCTGGCGCCGTCTGCCGAGGCGCGATGCGCGGCCCACACGCCCCGGGGACTGAAATTGGTGGCGCGGATCGCGAGGCCGGAGCGGCACTGCTTCGTTATTTTCCATGTTCGGTGCCCGAAGAGGGAGGGGTGCTGCGTGCCTGTGGCTGCGCCAGGCTCTTGGCCGCTAAACGCCGCGATCCGGGACGGGCGCGTAGTATCCTACCGCGTCGCGCGCCGCCGCGCCGGTGGCGACGCACCGTAGCTTCGCGGCTCGCTCCCTGAGCGAGCCGCTAACCAGGAATTCCAGCAGGGAGGTCACGTCGCGCATGAGATGGCGCCTGGTCCAATTGGCGGTTGTCGCCGGCTTGCTCCTTAGTGCGTGTGGCGGTAGCCCCACGGCAACCACGCCGGCCGGGAAGACGCCGGAGGCGAAGGGCGGGAGTAACGCCGCGACCAAGACCACGTCGTCCAGCAGCAAGAGCGGCCAGTCGTCCAAGCCGGCGCCTACGCCCGTGCCCGCCGTCCCCCGCGCGCAGCTCCTGCCCAACGGCAAAGCACCCACCGCCACCCGGGTGATCGCCGTCTCACTCTGGGGGCATCCGGAAACCACCGAGCGGGACCTGAAGCTGGCCAAGGAGGCCGGGTTCACCTGGGTCAAGCAGCGCTTCGAGTGGCGCTACCTGGAGCCGAGCAAGCGCGGCAAGTTTGAATGGGCCGAGGCGGATCGCATCGTCAACGCGGTCGCCAAGGCCGGGCTGGGCCTGATGGTGCGCGTGGACAACCAGCCCCAATGGGCGCGTGGTGACGGCATCTTCCCCGATTCTGGCCCGCCGAGCGACCTGGAGGACTGGAAGGATTTCCTGCAGGAGCTCGCCGCCCGCTACAAGGGCCGTATCCATGCCTATGAGCTCTGGAACGAGCCCAACCTGGCCCGCGAATGGGCGGGCAACAAGCCGGACCCGAGGGCGTACGTCGAGCTGCTCAAGGTTGGCTACGGGGCGATCAAGGGCGAGGACCCGGACGCGATCGTGATCAGCGCCGGCCTGTCACCGACAACGGACACCAGCGCCAAGGCAATGCCGGACGTCGACTTCCTCAAAGGGATGTACGCCGCCGGAGTGAAAGGCACGTTCGACATGCTCGGCGTTCACGCCGCCGGCTTCAAGGCAGAACCAGAGGCCGACCCGGCGGTCGTGGCCCAGGACCCGGCGCTGACCAACAACGACCCGAGCAGCCCCGAGCTGAAGCGGGTCTACGCCTTCCGCCACATCGAAGACCTGCGCAAGGTGATGGAGGAGAACGACGACGCTGGCAAGCAGATGGCGATCGTCGAGATGGGCTGGACCGCCGATCCGCGGCCTGGCTCCCCCTACCACTGGCACAGTGTCACCGAAGAGCAGAAGGCGGACTACCTGGTGCGCGCCTTCAAGTGGGCCAGCGAGAAGTGGTCACCCTGGATGGGTCTGATGACGGTGATCTACATCCCTGATCCCACCTGGACCCCTAAGGACGAGCAGTACTACTGGGCGATCACCAACCCGGACGGCACCCCCCGCCCGGCCTACGACGCGCTGAAGAAGTCGGCCCAGACGGCCGCGTGAGCGCGGGTAGGCGCCGGGCTGCCCGGCGCCTACCCGTCCCCGGGGGGCGCCCCGGTGACGGGTGCTATACTCGACCAGACTCCACCAAGCCGGATAGCAGCGTGTGATTCGTGACCAGCTTCGCCAGGCCGTGGCCGCCGCGGCCGAGCGGGCCGTCGCCAGCGGCGCATTGCCGAGCGTTCCTCTGCCTGAGGTAGCGATCGAGACGCCGGCGGACCCGCGCAACGGCGACTACGCCACCTCGCTCGCGCTCAAGCTCCGCAAGGCGACGAGCCTGGACCCGCTAGCGATCGCGACGGCGATCGCCGAGCGGATCGAGTTGCCGCCAGAGACGGCGCGGGTGGAAGTGGCCCGGCCCGGGTTTATCAACTTCACCCTGTGCGCCGCCTGGCTCCAGCGCCAGCCGGCTGAGATCCTGCGCCAGGGCGAGCGCTACGGCTGCGTGGATCTCGGCGCCGGGCGCCGGGCGCAGGTGGAGTTCATCAGCGCCAACCCCACCGGGCCGCTGCACATCGGCGCCGGGCGCAACGCCGCGCTCGGCGACGCGCTTGCCAGCGTGCTCGCCCACGCCGGCTACCGGGTCGAGCGCGAATACTACATCAACGACGCTGGAACGCAGACGGAGCGCCTGAGCGCCAGCGTGTACGCCCGCTATCGACAGAAGCTGGGCCAGGCGGTGGAGTTCCCCGCCGACGGCTACCCGGGCGAGTACATCAGCGAGCTGGCGGAGCGGATGGTCGAGCGCTTCGGCGACAGCCTGCTCCCCGGCAAGACGGACGAGCAGGCTGCCCTCGAGACGATTGGCCAGGCCTCGGAGCAGGTGATCCTCGAATGGATCCGCCAGGACGTCGCCAAGCTGCACGTTTCGTTCGACACCTGGTTCTCCGAGCGCAGCCTGTACCAGAGCGGTCTAGTAGAGCGCGTGCTGAGGATGCTGCGCGAGCGCGGGCTGATCTACGAGAAGGAGGGGGCAACCTGGTTCGCCGCGACCAAGCTCGGCTTCGAGAAGGACGAGGTAGTTATCCGCTCCAGCGGCCGCTCCACCTACTTCCTGTCCGACATCGCCTACCACTACGACAAGCTGGCGGTACGGAAGTTCGACTGGTCGATCGACGTCTGGGGCGCCGACCACCAGGGGCAGGTCCCGCGGGTCAAGGCGGCGCTGCAAGCGCTGGACATCGACCCGAGCCGGTTCTCGGTGGTGCTGTATCAGCTCGTCTCGGTCATGCGCGGCGGGCAGCAGGTGCGGATGGGCAAGCGCGCCGGCACCTACATCACGCTGAGCGAGGTGATCGACGAAGTCGGTGCGGACGCGGTGCGCTTTTTCCTCGTCGCCACCTCGGCCAACGCGATGATGAAGTTCGACCTGGACCTGGCGCGCAAGCAGTCCAGCGAGAATCCGGTCCACTACGTGAAGTACGCCCACGCACGGACGGCCGGAGTGCTGCGGAACGCGGCGGGGATCGACTACCGCGACGCGGACACCCGGCTGCTCACCACCGAGCCGGAGCTGACCCTGCTCCGGAAGATGGTGCGGCTGCCTGAGATCGTGGAGGACGCGGCCAAGATGCTGGCACCGCATCCGCTGCCCTACTACGCGCAGGATATCGCCGCGGCGCTGCACATCTTCTACGACACCTGCCGGGTGCTGCCGAGCGAGCGCGAGCCGATCGACCCGGAGCTCACCCGGGCGCGGCTCCAGCTCATCGCGGCCTGCAAGGTGGTGCTGGCCAACACGCTGCACCTGATCGGCGTGTCTGCGCCGGAGAGCATGTAGCGCCCTGCTCGCCACTCCCGCCTTGGGGTATACTTCCTGCCTGCGAGACCATGGACGGGTGGCCGAGTGGTTGAAGGCGCTCGTCTCGAAAACGAGTAGGGTTCACGCCCTCGTGGGTTCGAATCCCACCCCGTCCGCCAGCTCAGCAGCTCGGGCCTCGCCAGCAGTGCAGCGCTGACCGCCACGGCTGAACGCCGACCCGGAGAGGTGCGAGAGTGGCCGATTCGGCGCGACTGGAAATCGCGTGAACCCGCAAGGGTTCCGTGGGTTCGAATCCCACCCTCTCCGCCGACGCCCTGAGCCGCGCGCTCAGGGCGTTTGCTGTTCGCCCGCCACGCGCGCGATCACATCCGCCAGGATGCGCGCCCCCCGCTCCACGTCCGCCAGGCTGAGCCCGCCGTAGCCGAGCAGCACTCCGGGCTGCTCGGGCGGCCGCACCGCGTAGCCCGCCAGGGTGGTGATGCCGACGCCCCGCTCGCGCGCCCGCGCCGCGACCTCAACGGGGTCCAGGTCCGGCCGGAGCAGCAGGCAGCAGTGCAGCCCGGCTTCCAGCCCGACCGGCCGGGCGAGGTGGGCGACCGGGGCGAGCGCCCCGGCCAGCGCGGCGCGTTTCCGGGCGTACTCCCGCCGCATGCGGCGGACGTGCCGCTCCAGGTGGCCGCTGCCGACGAACGCTGCCAGGGCCCGTTGTACCGGCCAGGAGGTGTGGTAGTCGGTGAGCCGCTTCAGCCGCTCCAGCCGCTGCCGCAGCGGCGGCGGGGCAACCACATAGCCGATGCGCAGCGCCGGGGAGAGCAGCTTGGAGAACGTGCCGATGTAGGCCACCGGCCCGCCGTCGGCAAGCGCGGCCAGCGCCGGCAGCGGCGGGGCATCGAAGCGGATCTCGCTGTCGTAGTCGTCCTCCACGATCAGGCTGTCGTGCTCGCGCGCCCACTCCAGCAGCGCCAGCCGGCGTGGGAACGAGAGCCGCGCCCCCAGCGGGTACTGGTGCGACGGGGTGACGTAGACCAGCAGCGGCGCCGCCTGGCCGCGTGGGAGCTGGTCCACCCGTAGCCCATCGTCGTCCACCGGGATCGGGACGATCGTCGCGCCGCGCGCCGCCAGCACTGCTCGCGCGGCGGGATAGCCCGGCTCCTCGAAGCCGACCGGGTCGCCGGGGCGCAGCGCCGTCTGCGCGATCAGGTCGATCGCCTGGATCGCCCCGGCGGTGATCACCACGTCCTCGGCACGGCATGGCAGCCCGCGCGCCCGGCCCAGGTACCGCGCAACCGCCAGCCGCAGCTCGGGATCGCCGCCCGGCGGGGCGTACTCGGATGGGGGGAGCCGGTCGGTGACGGCGCGCCAGACGCTGCGCCAGACATCGAGTGGCAGCGGTTGGACCGAGGGCTGGCCGAGGCGGAACGCGATCGCGCAGGCCGGCCCGTCCCCAGTGGGTAGCTCCGGCGGTTCCGCAGCGCGCAGCCAGCGGAAGCTCGCCCGAATCGGCGGCTGCGTCGGCCGGGGCAGCACCGGCAGGTCGCGCGCTACGTAGGTGCCAGAGCCGTGGCGTCCCTCCACGTAGCCGTCAGCGTACAGCTCATCGTAGGCGGCGACTACCAGGTTCCGCGAGACGCCCAGCTCCCGCGCCAGCGCCCGCGTCGACGGCAGCCGCGCCCCCGCGCTGAGCGCTCCGCCGAGCATCGCCGCACGCAGTTGTTCGACGAGCTGGCGCTGCAGCGGCTCCCCGCTCGCCCGGTCCAGTCGGAGCGGAAGGTCCACCTCAGCCCTCCAAGTGGTTAGGGCATTTTGCCGCAAAGTGGCCCTTTGCGTCGGTCCACTTTTCGTCCATGCTGGCAGCCAGAGCAGTCTATCGCCGGGCTTCGTTACCGGGCGCCCGGTTCGGATCCGCTCAGCCCAGGAAGGAGAGGTGGACCATGGCGGAAGCGATCACTCGCTCCGCGCTCTACAGGACGATTCAGCGGCAGCCGAGCGACTGGCAGGCGCTGCTCGCGCAGGACTCCGCTGCGCTCGACACGGTGGCGGCACGACTGGCCGGGGCGCGCCGGGTGCTGCTGGCAGGCATCGGCACCAGCCATCACGCCGCCCAGCTCGGCGCGTTCCTGCTGCGCGCCGCCGGGCGCGAAGCCTGGGCGGTCGCCAGCCCAGACCTGGCAGTGTACCCCTTTGGGCTCGGTCCGAACGACGCGGTCATCGTTATCAGCCACCGCGGCACGAAGCGCTACTCCGTTCAGGCGGTCGAGCGGGCGAAGGCGGCCGGCGCCTGGTGCCTGGGAATTACCGGCCAGGGCTCGCCGCTGGCCGGCCCGGGCCAGGTGCTGTTCACCGTCCCGCAGGAGCAATCCTCCACCCACACCGCCAGCTACACCGGGGCGCTCATCGTGCTCGCTCAGCTCGCCGCGCGCCTGGGCGCGGCGGAGCTCGGCCCGGCGCTGCCCGCGCTGCCGGACCAGGCGCGGGAGGTGCTGCGGCAGGAGGGCGCGCTCCGCGCCTGGACGCAGGCGCTACCCCGCGCGACGCGCCTGGTGTATACAGGCGGCGGGCTGAATGGCTGGACCGCGCTGGAGGGGGCGCTGAAAGCGAAGGAGGCAGCCTACGTCACCGCGGAGGGCATGGCGCTGGAGACGCTGCTGCACGGGCCGCTGGTTGGCCTGGAGCCCGGCGATCAGCTCATCCTGGTGAACCCGGCCGGCCCTTTCCAGGACCGCGCCGCCGAGATCGCCTCAGCCGTGCGCGGCATCGGGCTCGGCCTGTACTGGATCGGCCTTCCGCCCCGGGGCGCGGAGGACGCACCCGGCCTCCCGCTACCCGAGACGCCCGAGCTCCTGTCGCCGCTGCTGGCGGTCCTGCCGCTCCAGCTCCTTGCCGCTTACCTCGCCGAGGCGCGCGGGACGAACCCGGACAGCTTCCGCCTGGACGTGGAGACCTACGCCCGGGCGATCAAGCCGATTCAGTTGTAATCCGCGTCGGAGAGCCGATGAGCCAGCTACGTACTCGCCCCTGCCCGCCCCGCCTGGAGCCGGTGACCCTGACCGGCCGCTTCGTTCGGCTGGAGCCGCTCGGCCGGCAGCACGCCGCCGACCTTGTCCCGGCCGCGCTGAGCGATCCGCGCATCTGGGATTACATGTTTCTCCCGATCCTCGCCCCCAAGGACGTGGAGCCGTGGATCGAGGCCGCGCTCGTAGAGCAGTCCACTGGGCTCACGCTGGCGTTCGTGGTCGTCGACCTGGCGAGCGGCCGGGTGGTCGGCAGCACGCGCTACCTGGACTACCGTCCGGTGCATCGCGGGATCGAGATCGGCTGGACCTGGTACGCCCGCTGGGCCTGGAGCACCGCCGTCAATCCCGAAGCGAAGCTGCTGCTGCTGCGCTACGCCTTCGAAACGCTCGGCTGCATGCGGGTGCAGCTCAAGACCGATGAGCGGAACCTGCGCTCGCGCGCCGCCATCGCCCGCCTGGGCGCGCGCGAGGAGGGCATTTTGCGCAAGCACATGCTGGTGCGCCACGGCGTGGTGCGCAACAGCGTCTACTTCAGCATCCTGGATGACGAGTGGCCGAGCGTGGAGGCAGGCCTGCTCGCCCGCCTAGCCGAGGCGCAGCCGCCATCGCTGCCAGCGAATCCCGCCGGCAGCGCCTGAGCCGGCGCGGGGCCACTGTAGCTCGGGGCTCACCGCCGCGGCACCTCAGCCCTTCCCTGGACCTCTGGCGGAGAGAGCGAGGCTACCTGGACAGTCGGACGTAGCGGCCGGCGTGGTACAGCAGCGGCGAGCCGCCGCCCTCCTGGGCCGCGGTTGCCTCGCCGAGCAGGATGGTGTGGTCGCCGGCCGGATAGCTGACGACGCGCCGGAAGTCGAGCCAGGCGATTGCCCCGCGCAGCACCGGCGCCCCCGAGGGGGCGAGGTCGTGCGGGACGTCCTCGAAGCGGCCGGTCGAGCCCGGACCGCGGCCGGCGAAGCGCTCGGCCAGGAACTCCTGGCGGTCGGACAGAATGCTCACCGCGAAGGCGTCGGCAGCGACTAGCAGGTCGTGGGCGCGAAAGAAGGCGTCCACGCACACCAGCGCCAGGGGCGGCTCCCAGGAGACCGGAGTGAAGCTGCTCGCGGTCAGGCCGCGGAACCCTTCCGTGGTGCGCGCCGCGACGACGACCACCGAGCTGGCCAGCCGCCCGACAGCGCTCCTGAAGGCAGAGGGATCGAGCGCGTCCCTCACTCCCCGGCCTCCGGGTCCGAGTACTCCGTGCGAGCGGCCCAGGAGCTGGCCGGGAAGCGCTCCCGCAGCGGGCGCCAGGCGCGACGCAGCGCCGCGTGATCGCGGTCCCGCAGGTAGCCAGCGATGCCGACCCAGTACAGCGCCTCCGGCGCTAGCTCCCGCGCCTCCTCGGTCTCGGCCACCTGCTGGAACAACGCCTGCGCCTGGTCGAATCGCGCCGAGCGCAGGGCGTCCAGCGCCCGTGCCAGCCGAAGCTGCTGGAGCAGCAGGAGCGGCGGCAGGAAGCCGACCGACTCCCGCAGCGGGATGCCGTGGCGGCTCCAGAACTGGAGCGTGGGAGTCCAGAGCACCCGAGCCTGGCGCGCCGCGCCGCGGTCGGCGGTGATGTCCACCCGGGCGCAGACAAAGAATTCGCGTAGCTCGGCCGCGACGGCTGGGTGGGGATACGACACGGTATCCAGCGCCTGGCAGCCCGCTCAGCCCGGCTTCAGGTAGTCCACCAGGACAACGCGCCGCTGCTCGCGCGCCGCCGCCAGCGCCGCGTCCAGACGCTCCAGCCAGGGCTGCTCCTGCGCCACCGCTCCACTCCCGCCAGCACTGTAGCACGCGGGCCACGGCGAGCTCCCAGCAGACACAGGCAGGCGGGGCGCTAGTGCCGCTGTACCGACGCGGTGCATGTCTTCCTGATCGCTGCACGGATTGCGGCAGGCGGCTGATCGGCGCGGGATGGTAGCTCACCCCTCGGATATCCTTGCCGCTCGTTCGTGCCGGGCTCATGCCACGCGGTCTACCATATCCGCGCGGTTCACCCACCTCGGCAGTAGGAAATCTGGACAGCGGCGCCCGGCAAATCGCGGGATAGAAAGCTGGTCTCATGGAGAAGCTGCTCGAGCGCGAGCGCGAGCTGGCCGCGGTTGAGGTGCTGCTGGAGCGCGGCGGGATCCTCGTGGTCGAGGGCCGGGCAGGTATTGGCAAGACGTCGCTGGTAGAGGTGGCGTGCCGGCGGGCAGAAGAACGTGGCCACGAGACCCTGCGTGCCCGTGGGTCGGAGCTTGAGGCGGACTTTGCGTTCGGTGTGGTTCGGCAATTGTTCGAGCGACGCCTCGCCGACGCGAGCGCGGACGAGCGCGAGGCGTTGCTCGTCGGGCCGGCCGCCGCGGTACGGCCGCTGCTCCTCGGTCAGCTCGGTGAGGCGTCGGCCTATGACACGTCGTTTGCCGTTCTGCACGGCCTGTACTGGCTGGCCGCCAACCTCGCAGCCCGCCGGCCACTGCTGCTCGCCGTCGATGACGCGCACTGGGCGGACGAGCCCTCGCTGCGCTGGCTGGCCTACCTCGCGGCGCGGCTGGAGGGGCTGGCGCTGGCACTGCTCGTCGCGCTCCGGCCCGCTGCGCCGACCGCGATGGGCGCGTCGCTGCTGGCGCTGTGCACGGAGGCGCAGACGGTCGTGCGCCCGGCGCTGTTGAGCGAAGGCGCCGCCAGCGCGATCGTCCGCGCCACGCTCGGTGACACGGCGAGCGAGGCGCTGTGCGCGGCGGCCTGGGCGGCGAGCGGCGGCAATCCGCTCTACCTGGCCGAGCTGCTGCGGGCGGTCGGGCTCGATGAGCGGCCGCTGGCCGAGCTCCAGCCGGCCGAGCTGCTGGTTGGCGGGCGCGAGGGGATCGCGCGGCGGGTGGTCGCCCGCGTGCGGGACCTCGATCCGCGCGCACTGGGCCTGGCGCAAGTGCTGGCCGTGCTCGGGGACGGCTGCGAGCTGCGCCACGCGGCGGCGATCGCCGGTGTGGAGATGGCGGACGCCACGCGCCTGGCTGCCGGCCTCGTTCGTCTCGAGGTCCTGGCGGCCGATGACCCTCCACGCTTCATCCACCCGGTGGTCCGCGATGCGCTCGAGGCGTCGCTGGCCAGCGATGAGCGCGACGCGGCCCATCGCTCCGCTGCCCGCCTGCTCCACGCCGCTGGGGCCCCGGCGGGACAGGTTGCCGCGCATCTCGTGGGCGCGCGGCCGGCGGGCGATCGCTGGGTGCTGGCGCGCTTGCAGGAGGCCGCGCAGGCAGCGATGGCGAGCGGCGCACCGCAGGTCGCGGCCGGCCTGCTGGACCGCGCCCTGGCCGAGCCGCCCTCACCCGATCAGCGAGTCGGCGTCCTGCGCGAGGTAGCGCGGGCGGAGGCGAGCGCGGGGCGAGAGGCGGCGTGCGTCCGCCTGGAGGAGGCGCTGCGGCTGGCCGCCGATCCACGCGAACGCGCTGAGATCGCGCTCGAGGTCGCCGAAGCCTACGCGGCGCTGTTCCGGTGGGTGGAGGCGGTGGATGTCATCGAGCGGGCGCTGGCGGAGCTCGGCGAGTCGGACGCGGCGCTGGCGGCCCGACTCGAGGGCGAGCTCGTGGTCTGTGGCCTCCACGACGCGCGGCGCGCGGCGCGGCCGTGGCGGGGACCGCGGCCGCTACGCCAGCTTCTTGCCGAGGTAGGCCTGAAGCGATACCGAGATGACGATGATCAGCCCGTAGATGACCTGTGTCCAGAAGCCGGTCAGCCCAATGGCGACGATGCCAGCGTTGATCGCGCCGATGATGAACGAGGCCACGAACGTCCCGAAAACACTCCCGCTCCCGCCGAAGACGGATGTGCCGCCCAGGAACACCGCGGCCAGCGTGTTCAGCAGGTAGCCGTCGCCGAGCGTGGGCCAGAAGTACAGCACCTCCAGGCTCACCACCACCCCGGCGAACGCCGCCGCCAGCCCCATCGCCGCGAACGCGATGAGCTTCACCCGGTCCGCGTTGATCCCCATCAGCCGGGCGCTCTCCGGGTTGTCGCCCACCAGGTACACGTGGGCGCCGAGCCGGTGCCGATTCAGCACGAACCAGACGAGCGCGGCGACCGCGATAGTCCAGAGCATCTGCATCGGGACGATCCCGCCGACGCGCCCCACCAGCGCGGCGTACAGCAGCGACCCTTTCGTCGCCGACAGGCCGCTCCCGTTGCCGCCGGTGACGACCAGCACCACCCCGCGCCAGAAGAACTGCGTCCCGATCGTCGCCACCAGCGAGGGAATCCCGATGCGGACGACGATGACCCCGTTCAGCCAGCCGGCAAACGTTCCGGCCAGCAGCGCGGCGAGGAAGGCGAGCGTGAGGCTCCCGGTCGCCGCCATCACCGAGGAGAAGGCGACCATGCCGAACGCCATGATGGAGGGGAACGACAGGTCGATCTCGCGCGCCACCACCAGCAGCGTCAACGGCAGCGCCATCAGGGCGAAGAACGGGGTGGTGGACATGAACGCCTGGTAGATCTCCCGCGACAGGAACGTGCGCGGAGAGCCGATCAGGAAGACGAGCCAGACGATGAGCGCGACGACGACGATGCCGATCTGCAGCGGATAGCGCCGGGCGAAGACAGCAGCAGGCGCCTGGCGAGCGCCTGGGGCAAGGGGGCGTGGCTCGCGCCTGGAAATCAAGCTCACCGTTCGCTCGCTCCTTGTGGCCTGGCGTCCATCAGTCCAGACTTCCCGTCTCCGCGACGTGGTGCAGCTTCGCCAGCAGCTCGTCCAGCGAGATCTCTTCGCGCCGGAACTGGCCCGCCACCCGGCCGCGGTCCAGGATCACCACCCGGTCCGCCACCGGGTAGACGTGGAAGATGTTGTGGTCGATGAAGATGCAGGACTTGCCAGCACTCTTGATCTGGCGGACGAAGCCCAGCACCTTCTGAGTCTCGGCTACCGAGAGGCCCATCGTTGGCTCGTCCAGGATAATCAGCTCGGCCTGGAAGTACAGCGCCCGGACGATCGCCACGCCCTGCTTCTCGCCACCCGACATGGTCTTCACCACCGCGTCCGGCGAGACCGCCGCCGAGGTGAAGCCCATCGTCCGGGTCATCAGCGCGCTGGTCTCGGCGCGCATCCGCGGCACGTCGAGCACACCCAGGCGGCTGGCCAGCTCGCGGCCCATGAAGATGTTGCGCCAGAGCGACTGCTGCTCCGCCAGCGCCCGCTCCTGGTACACCACCTCGATGCCCAGCTCGCGGGCCAGGTGGACCGAGAGGCGGGGCAGGCGCTGGCCCTTCCAGTAGATCTCGCCGCCCGGGTCCGGGTGGTGATAGCCGGTGATGATCTTCACCAGCGTCGACTTGCCAGCTCCGTTGTCGCCCAGCAGCCCCACGATCTCGTTCCGGCCGACCTCGAAATCGATACTGGAGATGGCGGCGATGTCGCCGAACGTCTTGGTGACGTTGGCCAGACGCAGCAAGCTGTCCACGCCCGCTCCCCTGTGCGCTGTCAGCAGCCGCCCCGCGCGCTCGCGCAGCCCCGCCAAGGAGACCGCGCGAGCGCGCGCAGCGAACCGAATAAAGTCGGGCGCTAGCGAATCTCCTTCTCCGCCAGCGGCGCCACGAAGTCGATGTTGCTCTTGTCCACGAAGCCGCCACCGGTGTCGATGTGCAGGCCCGAGAAGCCGTAGACCTTGGTCAGGCAGATCTGGAGGATCGGCAGGTAGCCCTGGAGCCAGGGCTGCTGGTCGATCACCAGCTCGGTCCAGCCGCCCTTGATCGCCGTCACCGTCGCCGGCGACAGGTCGAAGCCAGCCAGGTGGATCTCGCCGGGCTGCTTGCCCGCCGCCCGCAGGTAGGTCTCGGCGGTGGCGGTCAGGCCGCCGTGGTCGGTCACCACCAGCTTGACGTCCGGGTGCGACGAGACGTAGCCGGTGAACGTCGGCGTTCCGGCAGCCGGGTCCTTGTTGGTCGCAGCATCGATCTCGATGTAGTCTACCGTCAGTCCCGCCTCGGTGAGCGCATCCTGCACCCCCTTGGTGCGGAGCCCGCGGGTCGGCTGAGACAGCAGCCCCCACACCATCGCCCGGTCGCCGCTCTTCAGCCCGAAGCGCTTGACCGCCTCGGCGCCCAGGGCGTGGCCGGCGCCATAGAGGTCCTGGCCAACGTAGCCGAAGCCCTTGGCGGCGTACTGCGCCTCGGCCTTCGGCAGGGTGGTGTTCTGGCTGGTGACGATGATCCCCTGCGACTCAGCGTCGTCGATCAGCGGGTCGAACGCCTCGTCGCCCGGATGCCCCATCACCGCGATGCCGTCGGGCTTGGTGGCGACGGCCTCGCGGAACTGCTGGATCATCTTCTGCGGATCCCAGTCGGAGAAGACGTAGTCCACGTTCGGCCCGAGGTCAGCCTGCGCCTGCTTCGCCCCGTTGTACACGTTGTTGGCGAACACTCCTCCGGCCGGCCCGCCCGGGAAAAAGACGATGTGGACGTTTCCACACCACTTCTCGGCGGTCTGCGCCGCGGGGGCAGAGAACGCCGCGGTGGGAACAGCGAGGAGCATCGCCGTTGCACTGAGAAGCGTGGCCATTCGGAGAGTCATCGGCGAGACACTGATCGACATCGCTATCCTCCCGACACCAGAGTGAGGCACCCGCCGCGGCGGCGCCGGGGGACCACCGCACACCGGCGAACCGGGCGGGAGTATCCCACCAGCATCCAGCCCTGTCAAGAGCATCGGTGACGCTCAGCCCGGACTCGAGTGGGGCCTACCTTGCCCTGGATCATGACGGGCGAGTGTGTCCGCTGGCCGGCGCGTCAGATCACGCCGCTCGCCCCATGCTGGCAGTGCGACGGACAGGCAGCCCCGCACGCGGCGCCGGGGCCGCACAGCAGGGGTAACGGCGCGGCTCACCTGCGCGGCGAGGCGGCGCGGCTAGCGAGCGGCGGCTGCTAGCTCCAGCGCGAGCAGCGCGGCGTTGACGATGCTGTCGCTGTCGATCCCGTACTCGCGGTACAGCTCGAGCCGCTGCCCGGCCTGGCCGAACTCGTCTACCCCGAGCGGCACCTGCGGGACGCCGAAGGTGGCGCCCAGGAACGACAGGGTGTGCGAAGCACCGTCGAGCACGCTCACGATCGGGGCGCGCCGCTCCGCGGGCGGGATCAGCTCGCCCAGGTGGCCGATCTCGGTGGTGGCCAGGCCCTGGCGCACCGCCCGCAGCCGGCTCGCCTTCAGCGCACTGTACACCTTGTCGGCGCTGGTCAGGTTGATGACGTTGGCGGCTACCCCCTCGTCCCACAGCAGCCGCGCCGCGGTGACCGCCTCGGGGATCATCGCCCCGGCTGCCGCGATCTGCACCAGCGGCCCATCACTCGGGCCACCATCCAGCCGGGCGTCGAGCAGCCGGTAGCCACCGGCGAGCACCTGACGGCGCAGCTCCGCCTCGCCCAGCCGCTGGAGCGCAGTCTGGATGAGCGACTGGTCCACCGGCTTGGTCACCAGCCGCAGGTAGCTGGCGTAGCCGTGCTCGCGATCGCACAGGGCGCGCAGCGCTTCCAGCAGCACCCATTCCAGCTCACGGGCAAAGGCCGGCTCGTACAGCACCAGGTGCGGCAGCTCCATCCCGATGGACGGAGTGAACAGCGACTGGTGCGCCCCACCCTCCGGGCTCAGCGTGACGCCGGACGGGGTGGCGACGAAGATGAACTTCGCTCCCGCGTACACCGAGTAGAACAGCGGGTCCAGGCCACGGCAGACGAACGGGTCGTACAGCGTCCCGATCGGGAGCAGCAGTTCGCCGAGTAGCTCATGGGTCAGCCCGAGCTGGCCGAGCAGCAGGAACAGGTTGATCTCTGAGATTCCCAGCTCGATGTGCTGGCCTTTCGGCCCCGGCTCCCACTTCAGCAGCCGGGTAGCATCCGGCTCATAGTTGGGCTGCTGCGTCAGTGCGAACACGCCGACGCGGTTCACCCAGGCGCCCAGATTGGTGCTGATGGTGACGTCGGGCGAGGTAGTGACGATGCGCTCGCCCACCCGGGGCAACCGGGCGAGCTGCGCCATCAGGCTGCCGAACGCCTCCTGGGTGGAGGTGGTGGGTGGGACGGCGAGCCCGATCTGGGCCGGGACGTCGTCGGGCGCCAGCGCCGGCGGCTTCGGGGTGCGATCCTCGTGCAGCCGCTCCGCCGCCTCATGGATGACGCGTCCTTCCGGCGAGTCCGGCGGGAAGGCGTCCCACTCGTGCCCGGGCTCGATCCCGAACCGCTCACGGAGCGCCTCGAACTGCGCCTCGGTGAGCAGTGCCGAGTGGTTCAGCGGGTCGCCGGCGAACGGCAGCCCCCAGCCCTTGATGGTGTAGGCGAACAGCACGGTTGGCTGGTCCACCGTATCGGCGTGGGCGAAGATGTCCAGTAGCTCCGCCAAGTCGTGGCCGCCCAGGTCGGCCAGCAGCGAGGGCAGCTCGTCGTCGGGATACTGGTCCAGCACCCGACGGATGTCCGAGGCGTAGCTGCCCGCGCCGGCGACCAGGCGCTCGCGCACCGTGGCCCCCGGCCGGCGGATGAGCACCTGGTACTCCTGGTTGTCCATCTCGTCGATCCGACGCCGCAGCGCCTCCCCGCCGGGGAGCGTGAACGCTTCCTGCAGCCGGCGGCCGTACTTCGCCTCCAGCACGTGCCAGCCGCAGCCACGGAACATCGCCTCCAGCCCGGCGGCGCGCACCCCGGGGACAACCCGATCCAGGCTCTGGCGGTTCAGGTCGATGATGAACAGCACGTTGCCCACGCCGCGCACCGCCTCGTCGGCGGCCGCCTCCCAGACGCTGCCCTCGTCCAGCTCGGCATCGCCCGAGACGCTGACGAAGCGGCGCGGCGGCCGCGGCCCGAAATGCTCCGCCAGATAGCGCTCGGCGAGCGCGGCGAACAGCGGCGCGACGACTCCCAGCCCCATCGAGCCGGTGGAGAAGTCGACGTTGTCCGGATCCTTGGTGCGGCTCGGATAGGGCTGCAGCCCGTGGAAGGCGCGCAGTTCGGTGAGGTAGCGGCGATCCAGGTTGCCCAGCAGATACTGGATGGCGTGGAACACCGGCGCGGCGTGGGGCTTCACCGCGATCCGGTCCCCGGCCCGCAGGTACTTGAAGAACAGCGCGGTCAGGATGGATACGGTAGACGCGGACGACGACTGGTGCCCGCCCACCTTGGTCTTATCAGGGTTGGGCCGGACGAAGTTCGCGTGATGGATCATCGCGGTCGCCAGCCAGAGCACGCGCTGCTCGATCGAGCGCAGCGTAGCCAGCTCATTGCTGCCAGATACGGCCGGAGGCGCCTCCCCCCGGCGGATCGCCTCGGTAATACTCACGCGCCCCTCCCGAACCGTCGGCCACACCGAACGGCCGTTGCGCTCCAATCTATCACGGCCGGCTCCGGGCCGGCGAGACGGACTCTAGTCCTCCGCCGCCACGCGCTCCCACGCCCAGGGCGATACCCGATCGGGCTGGCGGAGAGCGCTCAGGGGCCCGATCGCCTCGGGGCGCTTTGGCTCTGCCGGTCGCGGGCGAACACTCCTTGTCGCGATGCTGATGGCCGTATACTTCCCAATCGATAGCGTGCAAGGGCGAGAGGGAGTCCCGAGCGTGACGCAGCGCGAAGCACGGCCCCGGTCGAGGCGCCGTCTTCGTGCCAGGGCCGACGCCTTGGCTGGCATCCTCCAGGCGCTCGCCGCCGGCTCGGACCTGGACACTACGCTCGGCCGCGTGGCACGCGCCGCTTGCCAGGTGCTCGGGGCCGATCGGTGCAGCCTGGCGCTGCTCGACGACGACGGCCTCCTCCGCTACCGCGCGCTCCTCGACGATCCCGGTGGCATCATCCTGGAGCCGCCCGTGGTCCCGGGCGAGGGGCTGGTCGGCCGGGCCTTTGCTGAGCGCCGCGTCATCCGCGGCGAGAGCCTCGCCGCGGATGACGCCCTGACGGCGCCGCACCACCTGCTCTGCGCCCCGGTCGTATCGGGCCACGAGCCCCGCGGCGTCCTGGTCGCCGAGCGCCGCGGGGCTCGCGCCTTCCGCCCTGCCGACGAGCGGCTGGCGGAGGAGCTGGCGACGTACGTGGGGCTGGCGCTCCAGCAGGTCGCGGAGCGCGCCCGTGCCGACGAGCTGGCGCGCCTGAGCGCGGAGCTGAGCCGGTCCGACGCCCGCTTCCGGGCGCTCACCGCGTCGCTGCTGGAGGCGGTCTACGAGACAGACATGACCCAACCGCATCGGCCGACCGGTGTCTGTACCTTCTACAGCGACAACGTGACGGCAGTGATGGGCTATCCGCCGGAAGCCTGGTACGAGGACGACGCGCTGTTCGTGAAGCACCTGCACCCGGATGACCGGGCCTGGGTGCTGGAGGCGCACGACGTGCTGCGCGAGCACGGCGAGACGATGGATATCGAGTATCGCTGGGTCAAACCGTCCGGCGAGGTCGTCTGGATCCAGGACCGGGCTCGGCTGGAGCGGGCCGCAGATGGCTCGCCGCTGGTCCTGCGGGGGACGAACGCGGACGTGAGCGCGCGCAAGCTGCTCGAAGAGCAGCTCCGTCGTTCGGAGCAGGAGGCCCGCGCGCTGTACCAGGCGGCGCTGGCGATCGGCGGTGAGCTCGATCTGCATGCCCGGCTGGAGCGGGTGCTGGATGCCGCCCTGGAGCTGACAGGCGCGCGGCTGGCCCGGGTTGCGCTGGCGGATCGAGAGCGAGGGGAGATCGTGGTGGTGGCGGCCCGCGGGGTGCTGAACCAGGGGCCGGGAACGCGGCAGCCGCTTGGCTCTGGGCTGACTGGGGTCGTCCTGGCGGAGGGGCGGCCGTTGCGCTGCCCCGACGCACGGGCTGATCCACGGACCTGGAATCCGGGCGGCTCGCACGATGAGGGGCTGAGAAGCTGGCTCGGCGTGCCCCTGGCGGACTCCGATGGCCCGTTCGGGGTGCTGATCGTGCTGAGCCACCGGGTAGATGCCTTCTCGGCCGAGGACGAGCGGCGGCTGGCGTCGCTCGCCGCGCTGGCCGCCGCCGCGCTGCGCGAGGCGCGGCTGGCGCAGCGGCTGGCAGAAGCGGAGGCGGTGCGTGAGCTGGCGCATCTGAAGGACGAGTTCCTCTCCACAGTCTCGCACGAGCTGCGAACTCCGCTGTCGCTCGTCTACGGCTACAGCGAGCTGCTGCTGGCCCGGCCCTTTGCTCCCGAGCAGGTGCGCGAGGTGATCGGCGAGATCAACCGGGCCGCACAGGTGATGGTGCGTCTGGTGGACGATCTGCTCGACCTGGGGCGGATCGAGCGTGGTGAGCTGCACCTGGACCTTGGTCCTATGGACGTCACCCAAATGCTGCGCGAGGCCGCGGTCCGCCATAGCGGCCACCCCGGCGACCATCAGCTCCTGGTGGAGGCCGACACCGCGCTGCCGGAGGTGTGCGCGGACGCCAAGCGAATGCGGCAGATTCTGGATAACCTCATCGAGAATGCTCTGCGCTACGCGGTGCCCGGGCCGATTGTACTGCGCGCCGTCCGGCAGCACCGCGCGGTCCGGGTCAGCGTGGAAGACGCGGGGCCGGGCTTGCCCGCCGAGATGGCCAGCCGTGTGTTCGAGAAGTTCTATCGTGCCCCGGAGGCGCGGCTCTCCCAGGATCGGGGAACGGGCATCGGGCTGGCGGTGGTCAAACAACTCGTCGAGGCGCAGGGCGGCGAGGTAGGGGTCGAGCCGTCGGCTCTGGGCGGCTCGTCATTCTGGTTCCGCCTCCCCACGGCGTAGGCCCGGAGCGGGTAACGGGCTGCTCACGTCTGGCCTGTCGGCTTGCCGTGGAGTCTGACCCTCCCCTCGTACGCACCACACGCCACCCCCGCTCCCTCCATTGGGAGCGGGGGGCCGGGGGTCAGGGCGACCAGGGACAAACCGGGGTTAGTATCGGCCGCTGTACGCCATCTGGCGCAGCCGGGCGATTCGCTCCGCGGTCGGCGGGTGCGTGCTGAACAGGTTCGCCAGCGCGTCGCCGGTCAGCGGCTTGACGATGAACAGCGACGAGACGGCCGGGTTCACCGGCAGCGGGATGCGCCGCGAGTAAGCATCCAGCTTCTCCAGCGCCGAGGCGAGCGCCTCCGGGTCATGCACCGTCCGCGCCCCGGTCTCGTCCGCGCCGTACTCCCGGGAGCGGGAGATCGCCATCTGGATGATGAGCGCCGCGATGGGGGCGAGGATGACCATCAGGAGCGCGCCGAGCATCCCGCCCCCGCTCTCGCGGTCGTCGCGCCGGCCGTAGCCGCCAAACATCAGTCCCCACTGGGCCATGTGCGCCAGCATAGTGATCGCCCCGGCGATCGTCGCGGCGATGGCGCTTACCAGGATGTCGCGGTTCCGCACGTGGCCTAGCTCGTGCGCCAGCACCCCACGCAGCTCGCGCCGATCCAGCAGCCGCAGAATCCCCGTCGTCACCGCCACCACCGCGTGGTTCGGATCGCGCCCCGTTGCAAACGCGTTCGGGGCGTCCGCCGGAACGATGGCGACGCGTGGCATCGGCATCCCCGACAGTTGCGCCACCTCCGCTACCAGCTCGTGCAGCTCCGGCGCTTCCTGGTAGGAGACCTCGCGGGCGCCGCCCATCGCCAGCGCGATCCGGTCCGAAAACCAGTAGCTCCCAAAGTTCATGATGATCGCGAAAACGAACGCGATCAGCATCCCGCCGCGGCCACCGAGCAGGTCGCCGATCAGCAGCAGCAGGCCCGTCAGGACCCCGAGGAGCAGTACCGTCTTGATTGCATTGCCGCTGAACACGGCAAGCCTCCTTAAACCCATCACCTGGCGCCTGGGTAGGCCCAGGCGCGTCCACTCCGAACAGCCAGCGTCAGGAGCCGGCCAGCAGCGCCGCCAGCTCGTGCGCTAGTCCCAGCGCGCACAACATGGACGTTTGCATCGCTCGCTCGACCAGCGGCCGGGCCTCCGAGCCGGGCGGAAGCGCGGCCAGCCGCGGCTTCAACGCTTCAACCTCCTGTTCAATCCGGCGCAGGTCGGCCCGAAGCTGCTCTGCGCGCGGGAGCACTTCCAACACGGTGTCGGCGGCGGCCAGGTAGGCGCGCGCCGCTTCCAGCGACCACCCTTCTGCCTGCAGCGCCTTGATGGCATGAACGCGGCGCAGCGCGTCGTCATCGTAGAAGCGGTGCCCTCCTTCGGAACGCGCCACCGGCTCCAAGAGACCTTGCTGAGTATAGAAATCGATCGTCCGGGGACTCACCCCACTGAGCCGGGCCAGCTCGCCCACTCGGTATCGCACTGCCGCGCTCCTGACCAGGGCTCCTTCTAACTGTACGATATCGTACAGTCCCGTGGCACATTTTCTCCCACCCCGTTCTGGCAACTGGCATAGAGGTTGCACCCGCTGGGGAGAAGCAGGCTCTGGAGTGGCCAGCGCGGTGCGAGCCGCGAGCAGGTGCCGGGGCCGAAGGAGGCATGGTGAACGAGAACGTTCCTGGGGGCGCCGGGAGTATGCGCAGCGCCTCACTGATCGAGCGGGTGCGCGAAGGGATGGAGGTCGTCGACGCCCAGGGCCAGCGGATCGGCACGGTGGAAGCGGTGAACATGGGCGATCCCCAAGCGGCGACCACGCAGGGGAACGAGGTCCAGACGACACCCGGGCTGGTTGGCGCGACCGCGCGCGCCTTCAGCGGCGACCTGCCGGAGCCAGAGGTCCCGGAGCCGCTCCGCAGCCGGCTCATCCGCATCGGCTATATCAAAGTCGATGGCCCGAACCTGTTTGACACCGACCGCTACGTGCGTGCCGACCAGATCGTGGACGTCGCCGGCAATCGGGTGGTGGTAGGCGAGCTGAAGAGTAAGCTTCCAATGGAGGAGTAACACCATCCAAAAGGTTTACAAACAATTCACCGAGGAACAACACAAGGCAGCCCTTCGTGGCCCGAGGTCTGCACTTGAAAGCGGTAGAACCAGGAAAGTCAGGCCTGGACTACCAACAAGCGAGGCACGGACTACGGAGGACCAATGCAAACGAAGCACCTGTTGATGCAGATCGTCGGCTCAGCCGGTCTGCTTGTGCTCACCACCGCTGGGACGGCGTTTGCCGACCAGCCCTCAGCGAGCTGGGCCGCCCGCCATCCGGATGTGGTTCAGGACTTCGTGGCCAACCACCCGTCGATGGTCGTCGATTTCATTCGTGACCATCCGGACGCCTTCATGGACGTGGTAACCAATCACCCGCAGGCGTTCATCGACGAGGTCACCAACCACCCGGACGCGTTCATGGACGAGGTGGTCAACCACCGCGACGCGGTGATGG
>Ga0070741_10001445_pt1 | contig 72306 bp, 58 predicted proteins | sample Coa_R1_4_FD_66440 | JGI IMG/M metagenome (GOLD analysis project Ga0070741, IMG submission 66440) | Surface soil microbial communities from Centralia Pennsylvania, which are recovering from an underground coalmine fire - Coalmine... | ecosystem: Environmental > Terrestrial > Soil > Unclassified ... | reverse complement strand
CGACTACCTGATCCTCTCCTACATCTTTCACATGAACTACCTGTCGCCGCCGCACATCGCCGCCGGCGACAACCTGAGCTTCTGGCCGCTCGGCCCGCTGTTCCGCGGCGCGGGCGCGTTCTTCATCAAGCGGAGCTTCGACGACAACGAGCTCTACAAGATGGTTTTCCGGAAGTACCTCGCGTTCCTGATCCGCGAGGGCTACACGCAGGAGTTCTTCATCGAGGGCGGCCGCACGCGCACCGGGAAGATCCTCACGCCGAAGCTCGGCATGCTGTCCGCGCTCGTGAACGCGTTCGTCCAGGGGGCCCGGCGCGACCTCTTCTTCGTGCCGATCTCGATCCACTACGGCCGCATTCCGGAGGAGGAGGCGTACCGGCGCGAGGTCGCTGGCGAGGAGAAGGAGCCGGAGTCGCTCGGCGCGCTCGCGCGGGCGGCGCGTGCGGTCTGGCGCAAGCGGTACGGGACCGCGTACGTGAGCTTCGGCGAGCCGATCTCGCTCGCGGAGGCGCTTGGCCCGCTGCGGGACCGGTTCCACGCCGGGCAGGGCGACCCGCCGGTCGAGGAGGAGAAGCGGCGCTTCATCCAGCGGCTCGGCTTCCGCCTCCTCCGCGACGTGAACGGTGCGGCGGTCGCGGGCGCGACCGCGATCAGCGCGACCGCGTTGCTCGGCGCACCGCGCGCGGCGTGCCGCCTCGCGGACTTCCTCGCCAGCGCGCACGCCCTCGTCGGCATCCTCCGGCGGAGCGGCGTCCGGCTCACCGCGTCGCTCGAGCGGAACGAGGCGACGAACTTCCGCGAGAGCCTCGCGTGGCTCGAGAGCGGCGGCCACGTCGAGCGGCTCACCGACTCCGGGGGGCTCGTGCTGTACGTGCCGGCGGAGAAGCGGCTCAACCTCGACTTCTACAAGAACAACACGATTCACTTCTTCCTGCTTCCCTCGCTGGTCACGCGCGCGCTCCTCGCCGAGGTGCCGCTCACGGCGCTCCGGCAGCACGTCGCGTGGTGGCTCGACCTCTACCGCTGGGAGTTTCCGCTCCCCGAGCGCGACGCGCTGGCCGACGAGATCGGGCGGTGGGTCGACTACTACCGGCACGTGGGCGCGCTCGAGGGCGACGCCGCCGTCCCGGAGCACCCCGTCGTTCGCGCCACGGCCGGCATCCTCGAGAACTTCCGCGAGGCCTACCTGACCGCGGCGCGGACGATCGCCGCCCACGAGGACTGGCCGATCGGGCAGCCGGCGCTCGTACAGCGCATGCGGCGGCAGTTCCGCACGAGCCTCCTCCTCGGCGACGTCCTGAAGCCCGAGGGCAACTCGACGGTCACCTTCGACAATGCGCTCTCGCGCCTCGCCGAGCTGAGCCACGTGACGCTCGTCCGCCGCAGCCGTCGCGAGCGCGTCGTCGACCGCGGGCCCGCGTTCGACCGCCTCCCCGACCTGATCCGCCACTTCCGCTGACGCGCGCGGGGACGTCGCACGCGAACGTTGACTCCCCGCCGCGGAGCCAGTAGACGGCGGGGTCCGAGGCATGCCCGACGACCACGAACAGATCGTGGTCAGGCGGAGGAAGCTCACGCGACTTCGGGGACGGGGGAGCCCGTACCCGAACGATTTCCGTCCTGACCACACGGCCGCCGAGGTGCATGCCGAGTTCGGCACGCGCCCGGACGCGGCGCTCGCCAACGCGCCCGCCGTCCGGGTGGCCGGGCGCGTGATGGCGCTCCGCGACTTCGGGAAGGCGGGCTTCCTCCAGCTCCAGGACCGGAGCGGGCGCGTCCAGGTCCACGCCAGGCGCGATCGCCTCGGCGAGGAGGGATTCGGCACCTATCAGGTGCTCGACGTGGGCGACGTGATCGGGGTCGCGGGACGACCCTTCCGCACGCGCACGAACGAGCTGACCGTCGAGGCGGCCGAGCTCCGCCTGCTCGCGAAGAGCCTGCGCCCCCTCCCCGAGAAGTGGCACGGCCTCCAGGACGTCGAGACGCGCTACCGCCAGCGCTACCTCGACCTCATGGTGAATCCCGAGGCCCGCCGCATCTTCGACGTGCGGGCCCGCACCATCCGCTGGATGCGCGATTTTCTCGGCGCACGCGGCTACGTCGAAGTCGAGACGCCGATGATGCAGGCGATCCCGGGCGGCGCCGCGGCGCGACCGTTCGTCACCCACCACAACGCGCTCGACGTGCAGCTCTATCTCCGCATCGCGCCCGAGCTGTATCTGAAGCGGCTCGTCGTCGGTGGCTACGAGCGGGTCTTCGAGCTGTCGCGCGTCTTCCGCAACGAGGGGCTCTCGACCGAGCACAACCCGGAGTTCACGCTCCTCGAGTTCTACCAGGCGTACGCGACCTACGAGGACCTGATGGCGCTCACGGAGGAGATGCTCGTCGGCCTCGTGCGGGAGGTGACGGGCGGGCTCGCGGTCCAGTACCGCGGCGCGGCGGTCGACATGACGCCGCCCTGGCCGCGGCGCACGATGGTCGACCTGGTCGCCGCCTGGAGCGGCGTCCCGCCCGAGCGCGTCCTCGACCCGGCGACCGTGCGCGAGCTCGCCGAGCGGGCGGGCGGGGTCGAGCGCGCCGACATGACGCCGGGCGAGCTCCTCTACGCCGTCTTCGAGCGCGCCGTCGAGCCGACGCTCGTGCACCCGACCTTCGTGACCCAGTTCCCGGTCGAAGTGTCGCCGCTCGCCCGGCGCAACGACCGCGACCCGCGCTTCGTCGACCGCTTCGAGCTCTTCGTCGCCGGCGCGGAGATCGCGAACGCCTTCTCGGAGCTGAACGACCCGGAGGACCAGCGGGCGCGGTTCGAGCAGCAGCTGCGCGCCCGCGCCGCCGGCGACGAGGAGGCGCACGCGATGGACGAGGACTACCTCCGCGCGCTCGAGTACGGGCTCCCCCCGACGGCGGGAGAGGGCGTCGGGATCGACCGGCTCGTCATGCTGCTCACGGGCGCCACCTCCATCCGGGAGGTCATTCTCTTCCCGCACCTGCGTCCCGAGGCGCCGGCGTGAGCTGGGAGCTCTTCGTCGGGCTCCGCTATCTCCGCTCCCGGCGGGCGGCGTTCCTCTCGCTCATCTCGCTCATCTCGCTCCTCGGCGTGACGATCGGCGTCGCGACGCTCGACATCGTGCTCGCCGTCATGACCGGGTTCGAGCAGGACCTGCGCGACAAGATCCTCGGCTTCAACCCCCACGTCGTGGTGGTGAGCTACGGCGGGCCCGTGCCCGACGACCCCGCGCTCGTCGCGAAGATCCGCGGCGTTCCGGGCGTCGTCGCGGCGGCGCCTCTCGTGTATGGCCAGGCGATGCTCTCGGTCGGGCGAAGCGCCTCGGGCATCGTCGTGCGCGGGATCGACCCCGCGCAGGCGGGCGCCGTCGTCGACATCGAGAGTCACCTCGAGAGCGGGAGCCTCGCCGCCCTCGGCGCCGCGCACCCCGTGACGCTCGGTCCCGACGAGGGCGGCGGCCGCGTCGAGCTGCCCGGGCTCCTCGTCGGCGACGAGCTGGCGAAGCAGCTCGGCGTCGGGCCGGGCGACGTCGTGAGCGTCATCTCGCCGCTCGGCACCCCGGGCCCGACCGGGCTCGTCCCGCGCATCAAGCGCTTCGTCGTGGCCGGCGTCTTCAACTCCGGGATGTACGACTACGACACGACCCTCGCGTACATGGCGCTCCCCGACGCCCAGCGCTTCTTCGACCTGAAGAGCGGGCTCACGGGCGTCGAGGTTCGCGTGGGCGACGTCTACGGGGCGCGGGAGGTCGCCCGCGCCATCGAGGCGGCGCTCGGCGGCTTCCCCTACCGTGCGCGCGACTGGATGGAGGTGAACCGCAACCTCTTCTCGGCGCTCAAGCTCGAGAAGGTCGTCTACGGGATCGTGCTCTGCCTCATCGTCGTGGTGGCGGCCTTCAACATCCTCGCGACCCTCACCATGGTGGTGAAGGAGAAGCGCCGCGACATCGCGATCCTCAAGTCGATGGGGGGGTCGGACGCCTCGATCGGCCGCATCTTCATCCTGAACGGGGCGGTCATCGGCGTCGCCGGCACGATCCTCGGCAACCTTCTCGGGCTCGCCGGCTGCTGGGTTCTCGCGCACTACCAGTTCGTCGAGCTGCCGAAGGACGTCTTCCTCGTGACGACCCTCCCCGTCCGCATGGACCCGATGAACTTCCTGGTCGTCGCGGCGGTCTCGGTCGGCATCTGCATCGTCGCAGCGGTCTCGCCCGCACGCCGGGCCGCGAGCCTGGTTCCCGTCGAGGTGATCCGGTATGAGTAGCGCGCCATGCCCCGCGGGGTGAGCCCACTCGTACAGGCGCGAGACGTCGAGAAGCGGTACGCCGACGGCCCCGCGGTCGTCTCGGTGCTCTCCGGGCTCGACCTCGACGTCGCCCCCGGGCACACGATCGCGATCGTCGGCGAGTCCGGCGTCGGCAAGAGCACGCTCCTCCACCTCCTGGGCGCGCTCGACCGGCCGACGGGCGGCGAGGTGCTCTTCGACGGGCGCGACGTGTTCGCGCAGCCCGAGGCGGAGCTCGCCGCCTTCCGCAACCGCGAGATCGGCTTCGTCTTCCAGTTCCACCACCTGCTCCCGGACTTCACGGCGCTCGAGAACGTCATGCTCCCGAGCCTGATCGCGCGGCGGCCCTTCGCAGCGACGCGCGTCCGCGCCGCGGACCTGCTCGAGCGCGTGGGGCTCAAGGATCGTCTCCACCACCGCCCCGGGCAGCTGTCGGGCGGCGAGCAGCAGCGGGTCGCCGTGGCGCGCGCGGTCTCCCAGCGCCCTCGGCTCGTGCTCGCCGACGAGCCGACCGGGAACCTCGACCGGACGACGGGCGAGGGCGTGCAGCAGCTGCTGCTCGAGCTGAACCACGAGCACGGGTCGGCGCTCGTGGTGGCGACCCACAACGATCGTCTCGCGGCCGCCATGGGCCGCGTCCTCCGGCTCGCCGGAGGGCGCCTCACGGAGGCGGAGCCGCCGGCCGAGTTCCCGGCGGCGCGTGCCGGGGGGCGAGGAGGAGGCGCGCCATGATGCGGATGCGACGCGGATCGGTACGGCGGATCGGGCGGCTCGTCGTTGCGGTGATGGTGGTCCTCGCCAGCTGGCCGACGGTGGAGCCGCTCTTCGCCCAGGGCGAGCCGTCGATCTCGAAGGTCGCGATCGTCGGCAACGCGCGCGTCGAAGAGGACGCGATCCGGGTCCACCTCCGGACCCAGCCGGGCCAGCCCTTCGACCAGGAGACGGTCGACCGCGACATCCGCGCCGTGTACGGCATGGGGTTCTTCGAGCAGGTGAACGCCGAGGTGACGCCGATCGACGCCCACCACACCGAAATCACGTTCCGGGTGAAGGAGCGGCCGCTCGTCCGGACGGTGAAGGTCGACGGCACCAAGAAGATCAAGCGCGAGGAGGTGGAGGGGGCGCTCAAGGTGCGCGCGCACACGATCCTCGACCCGGAGAAGGCGCGGCAGGGGATCGAGGCCGCGAAGAAGCTCTACGTCGAGAAGGGCTACCTCGACGCCGAGATCACGTACCGGACGGAGCCGGTCGGCGACAACGAGGTCGACGTCTTCTACACCGTCGACGAGAAGACCCGGGTGCAGGTGACCGACGTCGACTTCGAGGGCAACAAGGCCTTCAGCGACTCGACCCTCCGCAGGGTCATGCAGACCCGGAAGAAGTGGCTCTTCGGGTTCATCACGGGCGCGGGCGTCCTCAACAAGGACGTGCTCCACACCGACATAGAGCGCCTGACGGCCTACTACTACGACCACGGCTACGTCATGGTGCGCGTCGACGAGCCCCGCGTCGACCGGCGCGACGACGGCCTGCACGTCGTGATGAAGATCGACGAGGGCGAGCAGTTCCGCGTGGGCGAGGTCCAGATCGAGGGGCACGACGTGCCCGCCGACTCGAAGAGGCTCCGCGAGGGGCTCACGACGGTCGCGGGCGAGGTCTTCAGCGCGAGCGGGCTGCGCGACGACGTGCAGAAGCTCACGGAGCGCCTGTCGGAGGACGGCTACGCCTTTGCGACCGTCGAGCCGCAGACGGACGTGCGGCAGGACGAGCACAAGATCGACGTCACGTTCCAGGCCGACCGCGGCCGCCCGGTCACCGTCGACCGCATCGACATCGCGGGCAACTCGAAGACCCGCGACAAGGTCATTCGGCGCGAGATGCGCCTCCAGGAGCAGGAGCTGTTCTCGGCGACGAAGCTCCGCAAGAGCCGCGAGGCGCTCCAGCGCCTCGGCTTCTTCCAGGAGGTGAACATCACGACCCGCAAGGGCGCCACCGACGACCGGATGAACGTCGTCGTCGACGTGAAGGAGGCGCAGACCGGCGCGTTCAGCGCGGGCGCCGGGTTCAGCTCCGCCGACGCCCTGCTCTTCAACGCCCGCATCCAGGAGAACAACCTCTTCGGGCGCGGCCAGCGGCTCGTCCTCCAGGGCGACATCGGCTCGATCCGGCGGAACATCGTCCTCTCCTTCACCGAGCCGTACTTCCGCGAGACGCCGCTCACCGTCGGGTTCGACGCCTTCAGCTGGAAGCTCGACTTCGACCAGTTCACGCGCAGCGGCACCGGCATCGGGTTCAACGGCAACTACCCGGTGACGGCGTGGGGCTACGACCGCCTGTGGGGCATGCCGCTCGACGACGTCCGGCTCGGGGCCGAGTACCGGTTCGAGCAGGCCCAGATCAACAACTTGCAGTTCGACGCGCCGCGGGCGATCCGCGCCGAGGAGGGGAAGAGCTTCATCAGCAGCATCAGGCCGCGGCTCTCGCGGAACACGCTCAACCACGCGTTCGACCCGACCGCGGGCTCGTTCCAGGACCTGTCGTTCGAGATCGCCGGGCTCGGCGGCGAGCGGTTCATGAAGGCCGAGGCGCGCGAGCGCTGGTACTACACGTTCCTCCGGTCGAAGGCGCTCGGCGACTTCACGTACTCCTTCGGCGGCACGCTCGGCTACGGCTTCGGGAACGCCGGCTTGAACGGCAACGACCTCCCGCTCTTCGAGCGGTACTTCCCGGGCGGCATCAACTCGATCCGCGGCTTCAAGGTCCGGAGCCTCGGCCCCCGGGAGCAGACGAAGGACTTCCTCGGGCGCGTGGTCGCCGACACGCCCGTCGGCGGCACCGAGGAGCTGATCGTGAACAACGAGATCATCTTCCCCCTCGTGAAGGGCCTCGGGTTGAAGGGCGTCGTGTTCTTCGACGCCGGCAACGCCTACGGGGGCGACGAGGGGATCTCGCTGAGCGACACGCGCTACTCGGCCGGCGCGGGTGTCCGATGGCTCTCGCCGATGGGGCCGCTGCGGGTGGAGCTCGGGCAGCCGTTCAACAAGAAGGCCGGCGACAAGAAAGAGCTGTTCAGCTTCTCGTTCGGCGGGCCCTTCCAATATTGAGGAGGCAGGGGAAGACGTGATGCGACAGATGCACAAGCGGAGCGCGACGTGGACCGCGGTCGGCGTCGTCACGGGGGTTCTCGTCCTCGCGGTCGCGGCGCGCGCCGAGACGAAGGTCGCGGTCGTCGACATGCAGCGCGTCCTCAACGAGTGCGACGCCGGCAAGAAGGCGAAAGAGCAGATTCGCGCGAAGCTCGAGGGCTCGCAGGCGCAGCTCAAGCGCCAGCAGGAGGAGCTCCAGCGCAAGAAGGAGGAGTACGAGAAGAAGGCCTCCGTGTTGAAGGAGGAGGATCGCCACAAGCTCGAGCGCGACCTCGAGAGCGAGAACCTCTCGTTCAAGCGGAAGCTCGAGGACTTCGAGCGCGACGCGAAGCGGACGGACGCGGAGCTCACGCAGAGCATTCTCGAGGAGATCTACTCGATCGTCCGCGACTACGGCGAGAAGCACGGCTACACGATGGTGCTGGAGGCCTCGAGCGGCGGTATCCTCTACGCCGACAAGGCGGTCGACATCAGCGACGAGATCGTGAAGCTGCACAATTCCTCGCCCCGCCGTTCGACGTCGAAGGGCAAGGACTAGCACGAGGAGTCGTCATCCGGTTGGAGCCAGAGCAGTCGTCGGCCCATCCGTCCTTCCCGTATCCGCTGGTCGACCGCGTCCTCGCGGTCGAGCCGGGCGTGCGGGCGGTCGGGCTGAAGCTCGTCAGCGTGAACGAGCCGTACTTCGCCGGGCACTTCCCCGGAACGCCGGTCTTCCCGGGTGTGCTGCTGTGCGAAGCCCTCGTGCAGCTCGGGGGCGCGCTCGCCGACGACGGCGCGCCGCTGCGCCTGCTGCGGGTCGAGCGCGCCCGCTTTCGCCGCCCGGTCGTGCCGGGCGACCTGCTCCGGCTCGAGGTCACCTGCATCGAGCCGGGGCCGCCGTGGCGGCTGCGCGGCGTCGCAACCGCCGGGGACACGACCGTCGCCGAGGTCGACTTCGCGGCGGGACCGCCGGCGGGCGCGCACGTCCACCCGACGGCGGTCGTTCACCCCGGCGCGGAGCTCGACGAGGGGGTCACCGTCGGGCCGTACGCGATCGTCGGGCCCCACGTGCGGATCGGCCGCGACTCGACGGTCGGCGCGCACGCCGTCGTCGAGGGTCGCACCACGATGGGACCGCGGACGCGGATCTTCCCGTTCGCGAGCGTCGGGGCGTGCCCGCAGGACCTCAAGTACCGCGGCGAGCCGAGCCGGCTCGAGATGGGCGAGGGCAACATCGTCCGCGAGTACGTCTCGATCAACGTGGGCACCGAGGCCGGTGGCATGCTGACGCGCATCGGGAGCCACTGTCTCTTCATGGTGAGCTCGCACGTCGCGCACGACTGCCACGTCGGCGACCGCGTGATCGTCGCGAACGGCGCGGCGCTCGGCGGGCACGTCGTGGTCGAGGATTTCGGGATCATCGGCGGCCTCGCCGGCGTCCACCAGTACGTCCGCGTCGGGGAGTCCGCGCTCTGCGCGGCCGGCGCGATGGTGTCGATGGACGTGCCGCCGTTCTGCGTCGCCGCCGGCGATCGCGCCCGCCTGCACGGGCTCAACACGGTCGGGCTGAAGCGGCGGGGCTTCGCGAGCGCGACCCTCGTCGCGCTCAAGCGGGCGTATCGGGCGCTCTTCCAATCGGGCGGCAAGCGCCGCGAGGCGATCGAGCGGACGCAGCGGGAGCTCGGCAGCGTCCCCGAGGTGGGCCGCCTGCTCGCCTTCCTCCGCAGCTCCCGCCGCGGAGTCTGTCGTTGAGGATGGAGCGGATCGGGCTCATCGCGGGCAGCGGGCGCTTCCCGGTGCTCTTCGCCGAGACGGCCCGCCGCCGCGGCGCCGAGGTGGTCGCGGTCGCCCATCGGGGGGAGACGGCGCCGGAGCTCGAGCGCGTCGTCGCCGCCGTCACCTGGGTGCATCCCGGCGAGCTCGGTGCGGTCATCGACGCGCTGAAGCGCGCCGGCGTCCGGCGCGCCGTCATGGTCGGCGGGATCGCGAAGCCCCGGCTCTTCAAGGAGCTCCGCTTCGACGAGCGCGCGCTCGCGGTCATCGCGCGCGTCGGGCGGATGCGCGACGACCTCGTGCTCCGCGCCGTCGCCGACGAGCTCCAGAGCGAGGGGATCACGGTCGTCGCGTCGACGTGCTATCTGGACGCGATCGTCCCCGAGGCCGGCGTGCTCGGCGCGCGCGCGCCGAGCGACGAGGAGTGGGAGGACATCCGCTTCGGGTTCCGTGCCGCGAAGGTGATCGGGCAGTTCGACATCGGGCAGAGCGTCGTCGTGCGAAGCGGCGCCGTTCTCGCGGTCGAGGGGATCGAGGGCACCGACGCGACCATCCGCCGGGCGGGGGAGCTCGGCAACGGCGACGTGACCGTCGTCAAGGTGTGCAAGCCGACCCAGGACACGCGCTTCGACCTGCCGGCCGTCGGGCCGGAGACGATCCGCACGCTCGCCGCCGTGCGCGGTCGCGCGCTGGCCGTCGAGGCACGGCGAACGGTCACGCTCGACCGCGCGGAGATGATCGCGCTCGCCGACGCGGCCGGGATCGCCGTCGTCGCGGTCGACGGCCCGGAGGAGCGACGATGAAGCGGCTGCGGGTCGCGGTCGTCGGGGTCGGGTACCTCGGCCGTTTCCACGCCGAGAAGTACCGCGCCCGCGCCGACGTCGAGCTCGTGGCGGTCGTCGACCTCGACGCACGGCGTGCCGCCGAGGTGGCGGAGGCCGTCGGGACGGAGGCGCTCGGCGACTACGCGGCGCTCCGGGGACGCGTCGACTGCGCGAGCGTCGCCGTGCCCACGCAGCAGCACCACGTCGTCGCCGCGGAGCTGCTCGAGGCGGGGATCGACGTGCTCGTCGAGAAGCCGCTCGCGTCGAGCATCGAGGAGGGGAAGGCGCTGGTCGAGCTCGCCGCGCGCGCCGGCCGGGTGCTCCAGGTCGGCCACCTCGAGCGCTTCAACCCGGCGCTCCTCGCGCTCGAGGGCGTCATCACGCAGCCGCGTTTCATCGAGTGCCATCGGCTGGCGCCGTTCAGCGAGCGCGGCACCGACGTGGACGTCGTCCTCGACGTGATGATCCACGACCTCGACCTGATCCTCAGCATGACGGGGTCGGCGCTCCGGTCCGTCGAGGCCGTCGGCGTCCCGGTGCTCACGCCGACCGCCGACATCGCGAACGCCCGGCTCCGCTTCGCCAACGGATGCATCGCGAACGTGATCGCGAGCCGCGTGTCGATGAAGAAGGAGCGGAAGCTCCGCATCTTCCAGCCCGATGCGTACGTCGCGATCGACTTCGGCGAGCGGAAGGTGCGGATCATCGGGCGCCGGCCCGGCGCCGACGGCCAGCCGGAGCTGCACCTCGAGGAGCGCGAGGTCCCCGAGGCCGACGCCCTCGAGACGGAGATCGATGCGTTCCTGCGGGCGGTCCGGACGCGGGAGGCGCCGCCCGTGAGCGGGTGGGACGGCCTGCGCGCGCTCGAGGTGGCGCACGTGATCCGCGAGAGCCTCGAGGCCGAGGTGCGCGCGGCGCAGGCTGCGGCGGAGTCCTGATGCCGCTCGCCCGCGCGAACGACGCGACCGCCGCGCCCGGGCGGCGCGCGGTGTCGGCCGCCCGCGCCCCGAAGCGCATCCTCCTGGTCGCGGGCGAAGCGTCGGGCGACCTCCACGGCGCGGACCTCCTCGCGGCGCTCCGCGCGCGGCTCCCCGACGCCCGGGTGTTCGGGATCGGCGGGACGCGGCTCCGCGAGGCCGGGATGGAGACGCTCGCCGACGCGAGCGAGGTCGCGACCGTCGGGCTCACGGAGGGCATCGGCCGGCTGCGGGCGCTCGTCCGCGTCTACCGGACGCTCGCGCGTCGCATCCGCGACGAACGCCCCGACCTCTGCGTGCTGATCGACTTCCCGGAGTTCAACCTCCGCCTCGCCCGCGTCGCGAAGCGGGCCGGCGTGCCGGTCCTCTACTACATCGGGCCGCAGGTCTGGGCGTGGCGCCGCGGCCGGGTCCGGAAGGTCGCGCGCCGGGTCGATCGCCTCGCGGTCGTGTTCCCGTTCGAGGCCGCGCTCTACGAGGGCCGGCGGACGGTGGTCGAGTTCGTCGGCCATCCGCTCCTCGATCGTGTGCGGGTCTCGCGCGGCCGGGAGGAGACGCTGCGCGCGCACGGGCTCGACCCCGCGCGCCGGACCGTGCTGCTCCTCCCGGGGAGCCGGCCGAGCGAGATCGAGGCGCTCTTGCCGCGGCTCCTCGAGGCGGCGCGGCTGCTCGACGCTGCGGGGCCCGGGCGCTGTCAGTTCCCGCTCGCGCTCGCGCACACGCTGACCGACGCCCACGTCGAGACGCTCGTCCGGGGCGCGGGGATCGACGTGCGGGTCGTCGCGGGCGACACCTACAACCTGATCGGCGCGGCGGACCTGGCGCTCGTCAGCTCCGGCACGGCGACGCTCGAGTGCGCGCTCCTCGAATGCCCCATGGTGATCGTCTACCGGCTCGGGCGGATCAGCTGGGCGCTCGCGCGCCTCCTCGTGCACGGCGTCCGATGGGTCGGGATGCCGAACATCATCGCGGGACGCGAGGTGGCGCCGGAGCTCCTCCAGGGCCGCGCGACGGGCCCGGCGATCGCCGCCGCCGCGCGCGCGATCCTCGACGACCCCGCGCGGCGCGCCGCCATGGCGGCGGACCTCCGCGAGGTCCGGGGCCGACTCGGGCGCGGGGGCGCGGCGGGCCGCGCGGCCGCGATGGCGATCGAGATGCTCGAGGGCCGGGACGGATGACGCTCTACGCGCGCATCCGCAGCTACGTTCGGCCGTACGTCTGGCCGCAGGGCGTGCTCGCCGTCGTCTGCATGCTCGGCTTCAGCGCGTCCGAGGGCGCGGTGCCGTTCCTGCTCAAGTACACGGTCGACCGCGTGCTGAAGCCGCCGGCCGTCGTGCAGGCCGAGGTGCCGCCGCCGCGCGCGCCCGGGCCGCGCGTCGGGAAGCTGCCGGTCGACTTCGTCCAGCGCCGCCTCGACGACTTCGTGCGGACCTACCTCGACCCGCTCGTGCCGAAGGCCGCGGCCCCGCTGTCGCTCGTCGTGATCGGCTTCTTCGTCCTCGTGCAGCTGCGCGGGTGGTTCGACTTCGGTGCGGGCTATCTGACGGACTGGATCGGCTTCCGGGTCGTCACCGACCTCCGCAACCAGGAGACGGCCCATCTCCAGCGCCTCGACCACGCCTTCTTCAACCGCCAGCGCGCCGGCCAGATCGTCTCGCGCGTGACCGCCGACGCGAGCGCCGTCCGCGGCATGGTGACGGACGTCGTGACGTCGATCTTCCAGGACATCACGCGGCTCATCATGTTCATGGGCGTCGCCGTGTACATGGACTGGCGGCTCGCCGTGATCGCCGTCGGGCTCTTCCCGGTCGCGGCCGGCCCGCTCTGGTACTTCTCGAAGCAGCTGCGGCTCACGAGCCGGCGCCAGCAGGAGGGCACGGGGCGGCTGAACGCGATGCTCCACGAGAACGTGCAGGGCAACCGCGTCGTGAAGGCCTTCGGCCAGGAGGAGTACGAGGTCCGGCGCCTGCGGGCCCACAACGAGCACCTCTTCGGCCTCTCGATGCGGGCGAGCCTCATCCGCGGCGTGCCGGTGACGGAGATGCTCGCGAGCGTGTCGGTCGCGCTCATCCTCTGGTTCGGCGGGAAGAGCGTGATCGACGGCAGCCGCACGGCCGGCGACTTCTTCGCGTTCTTGACCGCGCTCGTCCTCCTCTACGACCCGTTCAAGAAGCTGGTGAAGGCGAACAACAACATTCAGAGCGGGCTCGCGGGCGCCGAGCGCGTCTTCGGTCTCCTCGACACCGTGCCGCACATCGGCGAGCGCCCCGGCGCCGTTCCGCTCGTCCGCGTGACCGAGGGTATCGAGTTCCACGACGTGAGCTTCGCCTACGAGACGGGAGAGCCGGTGCTCCGTCACGTGAACCTCCGCATCCCCGTGGGGCAGGTGGTGGCGCTCGTCGGCACGAGCGGCGGGGGAAAGACGACGATCGCCGATCTCATCCCGCGCTTCTACGACGTGACCGAGGGCGCGATCACCATCGACGGCATCGACATCCGCGACGTGACGCTCCACAGCCTCCGCGCGCAGATCGCGGTCGTGAACCAGTTCACGTTCCTGTTCAACGACAGCGTGCGGAACAACATCGCGTACGGCGAGCCGAGCCGGCCGATCGAAGACGTCATCGCAGCGGCGAAGACGGCGAACGCGCACGACTTCATCATGGAGCTGCCGCGCGGCTACGAGACGCACATCGGCGACCTCGGGGTTCGCCTCTCGGGCGGGCAGCGGCAGCGGCTCGCGATCGCGCGCGCCGTGCTGAAGAACGCGCCGATCCTGATCCTCGACGAGGCGACGTCCGCGCTCGACACGGAGTCCGAAGGCCTCGTGCAGGAGGCGCTCGAGCGCCTCATGGTGAACCGGACGACGCTCGTCGTGGCGCACCGGCTGTCGACCGTCCGCCGCGCGGACAACATCGTCGTCATCGCGCGCGGCGAGATCGTCGAGTCCGGGCGGCACGAGGAGCTGCTCGCGCGCGGCGCGGAGTATCGGAAGCTCTACGAGCTCCAGTTCCGGGACACCGCCACGGCCGAGGGCGGCGCGCCCGAACCGCCGGTGCGGCCGCTCCGGCCGGAGCGGCCGCGCAAGGCGGCGCCGTAGGACCGCGCGTGGCGTCGGGGCGCGCCGGGCTCGCGGGGCGGCGGCCGCGAGTGGAGAGCACCGCGTTCCGCCGGCACTGGACGTGGCGCACGCGGGCGTTCGTCGCCGTCGCGGGCGCTGCGATCGCGCTCGCCCTCCGCCTCGTCTACCTGACGCTTCGCGTGCGCCTCGTGGACGAGCCGGGCGTCTTCGCGGCGCGCGCGCGCGGGCAGCGTGTGATCGGTGCCTTCTGGCACGACGCGATCCCGCTCGTGCCGCTCCTCAAGCGGTTTCGGTGGCCGGGCCGGGGGACCATCATGCTCTCGTGGCACCGCGACGCCGAGATCGCGGCGCGGGCGGTCCGCTGGTTCGGCGTCGACGTCGTCCACGGCTCGTCGACGCGCGGCTGGCTCGGCGGGCTGCGGGGCATGCTCGCGGCGCACGAGGCGGGCTCCGACCTCCTCGTCGTGCCCGACGGGCCGCGCGGGCCGCGGCACGTCGCGAAGGAGGGCGTGGTGCAGCTCGCACGGGCGACGGGGCTTCCCGTGGTCCCCATCGGCGCGGCCGCGGCACCCAGGCGCCGGCTGCGGAGCTGGGACCGCATGCAGCTGCCGCTCCCGTTCGCGCGCGTCGCGCTCGTGGTCGGGCGACCCGTCCACGTCGCGCGCGACGCCGACGCGGCGGCCCTCGCGGCAGCGCACGCGGCCGTCGGCGCCGCGCTCGCCGAGGCGGCGGCCGCCGCCGCGGCCGCCGTCGGAGCGCCGTCGTGATCGACGCGCTCACGACCGCGACCTACCGGGGGGCCATGGCGGCCGCGAGCGCGCTCCTCGACGTCGCCCTGCGCGTCCGCGCCGTGCCGGCGGGCTGGCGCGCGATCGGCGACCGGCTCGGGCGCCTCGACGCGGCGGGGCGCGCGACCGCGTCGGCCGGCACGGCGATCTGGCTCCACGCCGCGTCCGTCGGCGAGCTCGTCGCGGCACGGCCGCTGCTCGCGCGGCTCCGCGAGCGCTTCCCCGAGCGGGTGTACGTCGTCTCGACGCTCACGCGCACGGGGCGCGCGCTCGCGCAGGACCTTCCCGAGGTCCACCTGCCGCTGCTGTTTCCGCTCGACGCGCCCGCCGTCGTCCGCCGGCTCCTCGCGCAGTTCCGGCTCGAGGCGTTCCTCTTCACCGAGACCGAGATCTGGCCGACGTTCCTCGCCGAGCTGCGTGCCGCCGAGATCCCCGCGTTCATGGTGAGCGGGCGCGTGAGCGGCCGCACGATGACGCGCGCGCGCTGGCTCCGTCCGCTCTACCGCCGCGCCCTCGCCGGCGTCACCTGCTGCATGCAGACCGCCGAGGACGGGGAGCGCATCATCGCGCTCGGCGCGGACGCGCGCCGCGTGCACGTCGCGGGCAGCCTCAAGTTCGACGCCGCCGCCGCGGAGCCGCCGGCCGAGCTCGGGCGGCTGGCGGCGGCGCTCCGCGGGCGGACGCTCGTCGTCGCGGGCAGCACGCACGCGGGCGAGGAGGAGGCGATGCTCGCGGCCCACCGCGTGCTCGTCGGGCGGCATCCCGACGCCGTCCTCCTCCTGGCGCCCCGGCATCCCGAGCGCCTCGACGCCGTCGCGCAGCTCGTCGAGGATGCGGGCTTCCCGCTCGCGCGCTACGGCGCCGCCGTCGGCGCGGAGGCGCCGGCCCCGGCGCTCCCGCCGTCCGCCGTCCTGCTGCTCGACCGCGTCGGGCCGCTCGCCCACTGCTACGCGCTCGGCGCCGTCGCCTTCGTCGGCGGGAGTCTCGTCCCGGCCGGCGGGCACAACGTGCTCGAGCCCGCGCGCGCCGGCCGGCCCGTCGTCGTCGGTCCGCACACGGAGCACGCGGCCGACGTCGTGGACCGCCTGCTCGCGGGCGGCGGCGCGGTGCGCGTCGCGTCGGCGTCGGACCTGGGGGCGACGCTCGCGGCGATCCTCGACGAGCCCGCACGGGCGGCGGACATGGGCCGCCGGGCGCGCGCCCTGGTGGAGAGCGGACGCGGCGCCGTCGAGCGGCATCTCAAGATCGTGACCGCCGGCCTCTCGGGCACCCGCTTCGCCCGCGCGGGATGACGGCGCTCGCGACGCTCGCCGAGCGCGCCTGGGCGCGCGAGACCCGGGCGGCGCGCGCGCTTCGCCGCGGCCTCGTCCCGGCCTCGCTCGCCTACGGCGCGGCCGTCGCGCTCCGCAACGCGCTCTACGACGCGGGGTGGCTCGCGGCGACGCGCGTGCCGGCGCGCGTCGTGAGCGTCGGGAACCTCGTCGTCGGCGGCAGCGGGAAGACGCCGGCCGCCCTCTGGGCGGCGGCGGGGCTCGCGGCGCGCGGGCGGCGGGTCGCGATCGTCGCCCGCGGCTACGGGAAGCGCCGCCGGGGCGTCGTCGTCGTCGGCGACGCCGGCCGCCCGCTCGTCGGCGCCGAGGAGGGCGGCGACGAGGCGGTCATGCTCGCGCGGCGGTTCCCCGGCCCGGTCCTGACGGGCGAGCGGCGCGCCGCCGCGGCGGCGCTCGCGTGCGCGCGCTTCGGGTGCGACACGATCGTCCTGGACGACGGCTTCCAGCACCGGGCGCTCGCCCGCGACGTCGATCTCGTGCTGCTCGCGCCCGGGAGCGCCCTCCTGCCCGCGGGCCGCCTGCGCGAGCCCCTGGCCGCCCTCCGGCGTGCACACGCGCTCCTCGCCGTCGACGACGCGCCCTCGGGCGCCGCGGTCGCGCCCGGGCTCCCGTGCTTCGGGGCGCGCCTGCGGGCGACGGCGCTCGTCCGCGGCGCCGACTGGAGCGAGGAGCCGCTCGACGCACTGCGGGGCAGAGCGGTCGTCGCCGTCGCCGGCGTCGCCCGGCCGGAGCGCTTCGTCGCGACGCTCGACGCGCTCGGCGCGACCGTCCGCCGCGTGCTCCGCTTCCCGGACCACCACCGCTACGGGGCCGCCGACGTCGCGGCGATCCGGGCGGCGGCCGCGGAGGGCGTCCCCGTCACGACCGAGAAGGACCTGGTGAAGCTCCCCGGCTTCCCGGGCGTGGCGGTCCGCACCGCGCTCGAGGTCGAGGACGGCGAGCGGCTGCTCGACCTCCTCGCCGGTACCGCGCGGGTGGATTTGCCGGCCGATTGACGGTAGTTCAAGCGGCGAGGTGACGCGCCGATGGCGATCAGCAGGGAGCTGCTCGAGATCCTCGCCTGTCCGCAGTGCAAGGGGGAGATCGTTCTGACGGAGCGTGAGGACGCGCTCGTGTGCGGCGCGTGCAAGCTGCGCTACCCGATCAAGGACGACATCCCGATCATGCTCGTCGATGAGGCGGAACGGCTCGAGTGAGGCCGTCGCCGACGGCAGCGCGAGGCCGGCGCTGCTCGTCGCGCAGACGAGCTTCCTGGGCGACGTCGTCCTCACGACGCCGCTCGTCTCGGCGCTGCGCCGGCGGCTCGCGCCGCGGCGCCTCGCGGTCCTCGTCCGGCCCGAGGCCAGACCGCTCCTCGAGGGGCACCCCGACGTCGATCAGGTCCTGATCGACGACAAGCGCGGCCGCGACCGCGGGCTCCGCGGGCTCGTGCGGGTGGCGCGACGGCTCCGCGCCGAGCGCTTCGACGTCGTCGTCTCGCCGCACCGCTCGCTCCGGACGGCGCTCGTGCTGGCCGGCGCCCGCATCCCGCGCCGCGTCGGCTTCCGCGAGAGCCGCGGAGCGCTCCTCTACCACGAGCGCGTGCCGCGCGACCGCCGGCGCCACGACGTCGAGCGCAATCTCGCGCTGGCGGCGCCCTTCGGCGGCGCGCCCGGCCGCCCCGCGCTCCACCTGCCGGTCGCGCCGGCCGCGGCGGCGCGCGCCGCGGCGCTCGTGCCCGCCGGCGACGGGCCGCTCGTCGGCGTGGCGCCCGGCTCCGTGTGGGCGACGAAGCGGTGGTCCCCGGACGGCTTCGCGGCCGTCGTCGCGGCGCTCGCGGCCGACGGTGCGCGCTGCGTCCTCGTCGGCGCGCGGGAGGACGCGGCGCTGGCGGAGTCGATCCGGGCGCGCGCCGGCGCGGGGACGGTGCTCGCCGGGCGCACGGACCTCGCCACGCTCGTCGCCGTCGTCGACCGCTGCGCGCTCCTGGTGGCGAACGACAGCGCCCCGATGCACGTCGCGTGCGCGCGCGGCGTTCCCGTCGTCGCCGTCTTCTGCGCGACCACCCCGGCGCTCGGCTACGGGCCGTGGGGGCCGCGGGCGACGGTGGTCGAGGCCGACGTCGCGTGCCGGCCGTGCGGCCGGCACGGCGGCCCGCGCTGCCCGCGCGGCACGGAGGACTGCATCCACCTCGTCGAGCCCGCCGCGGTGCTCGCCGCGGCACGCGCGGCGCTCGCCGCGGCGCGCGCATGACCGGCGGGCCGACGCTGGCGGCCGTCGTGCTCGCCGGGGCGGGCGGCGCGCGCCTGGCGCGCACGCTCGCGAGCGTCGCATGGGCGGACGAGCGCGCGGTCCTCGATCCGACGGGCGCGCTCGCGGGGGCGGAGCTGCCGGCGGGCGTCGCGCGCGTCGGCGGCGCCGTCCCGGGCGACGCGATCCGCGCGCCGTGGGTGCTGGCGCTCGCCGCGGGCGAAGTCGTCTCGCCCGCGCTCCGCGACGCGATCGCCGCCGCGCTCGCCGGCCCCGCCGCGGCGTACCGCGTCGCGCGCGAGGTCGCCGGCTTCGACACGGTCCTCCGCACGCGCGGCGCCCCGATCCGGCTCGCGCCGCGCGCGGGCGCGCGCCTGGCGCTCGACCGCGGGCTCGAGCTCGCGATCGGGCCCCTCGCCGGGCCCGTGCGGCGCCTCGCCGAGCCGCTCCTCGTGCCGGTCGGCCCCACCGTGCGCGAGGCGGTCGCGGCGCTCGTCGCCGACGGCGGCGCGCTCGCGGCCGTGCTCCGCGCGGCCGCCGTCCGTCCGACGGCCCGCCGCATGCTCGCGGGCGCCGCCGCGGCGGCGCTCCGCGTGCTGGCCGCGCGGGCGCAGGCGCGCGTCCGCTGGGGCCGGTGGACGCTCGCCGTCCTCGCGGGCTACCGGACGCTCTACGCCTACGGGCGGCTCTGGGAGCTCCTCGACGCGGAGGCGGCGGCGCGGGAGTGACGGTGCCCGACGCGTACGTCCTCCTCGCCGCGCGCGGTGTTCGGGTCGCCGTCCGCCGCGACCTCGCGCCCGCGCTCGGTCCCTGGCTCCTCGCGCCGGAGCTGCGGCTCCCCGCCGGGGCGACGCCGGTCGCCGGCGGGCGGGGCGCGACGTTCCGCGTCGCGCTCGCGGACGGGCGGCGGGCGATCGTCCGCCTCTATCGCCGCGGCGGCCTCGTCGCGCGGCTCGTCCGCGAGACGTACCTCGGCGTGCGCGCGCGGCCGCTGCGCGAGCTCGTCGTCGTCGACGAGGCGCGGCGGCGCGGCGTCGCCGCGGCGGAGGTGCTCGCCGCGCGCGTGGACGGCGGGCTCGTCCATCGCGGCGCGCTCGTCACCGCCGAGGTGCCCGGCGCCGCGACGCTCCTCGAAGCGCTCCGCGCCGCCCCGGACGTCGCCGCGCGCCGGGCGCTCGCCGGCGCGGCGGGCCGCGCCGTGGCGGCGCTGCACGCGGCCGGCGTCTTCCACGCCGACCTGAACCTGACGAACATTCTCGTCCGACCCGGGCCGCGCGCCCCGCACGCGACGCTCGTCGACTTCGACCGCGCGCGACTCCATGGCGGCCCCCTCGGCCGGCGCGCGCGGCGCCGGAACCTGCGGCGGCTCGCACGCTCGGCGGCGAAGCTCGATCCCGCGCGCGTGGCGACCGGCGTCGAGGAGACGCGCGCCTTCGTCGCCGCGTACGGGGCGGGAGCGGAGGACGCGTGCGCGTGCTGATCGTGCTGCCCGGCGCGCTCGGCGACGTCGTCCGCGCGCTGCCGCTCCTCGGCCGGATCCGCCGCGCGCGGCCGGACGCGTACCTCGCCTGGGCCGTCGAGCCGCCGTCCGCCCCCGTCCTCGCCGGGCATCCCTGGCTCGACGCCGTGCACGTGTTCGAGCGCCCGCGCGGCGTCCGCGCGCTCCGGCCCTTCCTCCGGCGGCTCCGCGCCGAGCGCTTCGACACCGCGCTCGACCTCGGCCGGGGCGCGAAGAGCGCCTGGATCGCGTGGGCCTCGGGCGCGCGGCTCCGGGTCGGCTTCGCGCGCGCCGACGGTCGGGAGGGCGGCTGGCTCCTCGCGACCCGCCGCCTGCCCGCGCAGGGGACGGCGCGCGCGAAGCTCGAGCAGTTCCTCAACTTCGCCGACGCGCTCGGCCTGCCGCCGGCGCCGGTCGAGTTCGGGCTCGCGCCGACGCCGGCCGAGGCGGCGGAGGCCGCGGCGCTCCTCGCCGGGCTCGGACCGCCGCTCGTCGCCGCGTCGCTCGGCTCGTCGTGGCCGAGCCGCTACTGGTTCGCCGACCGGACGGCCGCCGTGCTGCGCGCCGTGGCGGAGCGGCGGGGCGCGAGCGCGGTCCTCCTCGGCACCGCGGCCGACGCCTCCGTCGCGCGGGCGGTCGCGGACGGCGCCGGCGCGGCCGTCCGCGATCTCACCGGGCGGACGACGCTCCGGCAGCTCCTCGCCGTCGCCGCGCGCGCCGACGTCGTCTTCGGGCCCGATTCCGGGGCGCTCCACCTGGCGGCGGCCCTCGGCCGCCCCGTCGTCTCGCTCTGGGGGCCGACGAGCGCCCGCCGCTCGGCGCCGTTCGGCTCCGAGGCGCTCGCGGTGGAGGGCGCCGCGCCGTGCCGGCCGTGCTTCCTCCGCGACTGCCCGATCGGGCGGGTCTGCATGCAGGCGATCGAGGTCGACGCGGTGCGCGCGCGGGTCGAGGAGGCGCTCGCCGCATGACCTCGCGGGGCTTCGTCCGCTGGCAGCGGGACGGCTGGGACGGGCTCGCGGCCGCCGAGCGCATCGTCGAGCCCGCGGCCTGCCTCGCGGCGGCCGCGGCGACGCCCGACCGCGCGTCGCGCCACGCCCGGCTCGTCCGCCTCGCGTCGGACGGCGGGACCGTCTTCGTGAAGGCCTTCCCGGCACCGGGCGGATGGCGCGCCCGGCGCGCGTTCCGGATGGGACGCGCGCTCGCGGCCGCCGGCTTCGGCGCCCCGGACGTCGTCGTGGTCGGGCGGCGCAGGCGCGAGGGCCTTCTCGTCACCCGCGACGTGGGCGGCGTGGACGTCGCGACGGCCGTTGCGGCGCGACGCGACGACCGCGCGGCGAAGCGCGCGCTCCTCCGGGCGCTCGGCGCCGAGGTGGGCCGGCTCCACGCGGCGGGCTTCGTGCACGGCGACCTCGTCCCGCCGAACGTGCACCTCGCCGGCGACCGCTTCGTCTTCCTCGACAACGACCGCACGCGCCGGAGCCGCATCCTCGTCCGCCTCGCAGCGCGGCGGAACCTCGTTCAGCTCGGGCGCTTCGTGGTGCCGGGCGTCACCGTGACCGACCGCCTGCGGGTCCTCGTCGCGTACGCGCGCGCGCGCGGCCTGGCGCCCGGCGCGCGCCGGCGGCTCGCGCGCTGGCTCGTCGAGAAGACGACGGGACGGCGCTGTGCGATCGACCGGATCGCGCCCGAGGCGGCGCGCCGCGCGGGCTTCCGCGAGCTCATGCGGAGCGGCGGCCCCTTCGACCCGGCGCGGACGGCGGGGGAGACGCCGTGAGGCGGGCCGTCGTGACGCTCGGGCATCCGGAGCACGCCGGCATGCTCCGCGCCCTCAAGATCCTCGACGACGCGGCGCCGCGGCACGGCTGGGAGCTCCGGTTCGTGCTCGCCGGGCACCATCCGCAGGTCGCCGCCGAAGGGCTGCCGCCGGAGCGCACCTCGTATCTGCCGGCGCTCCGCCGCTGGCGGCACTGGACGACGCGCGTGGCGCTGCCCCTCGCCGCGACGCGGCTCGCGCGGCGCGCGGACGGCGCGGACCTCTTCTACGCGTGCACGCTCTCGAGCTTCCCGTTCTGCCTCGCCGCCGGCCGCCGGGCCGGCATCCCGCAGGTCGTGCACGTGTACTCGAGCTACGCGGACGCGGCCCCGTACCGCAAGCACCGCCTCGCCGAGGCGCGCCACGTGATCGCGCCGTCGGCGGACTCGCTCGCGCTCGCGCGCGACGCCCTCGGCGGCTTCGCGCCGGGCGTGCGGACGCACGTCGTCTACAACGGCATGGACGTCGCCCGCCTCGAACGCCAGGCGGCCGAGCCCGTTCCCGCGCGCCTCGCACCGCGGGGCCGGCTGCGCGTCGGGATGGTGGGGAACCTGGACGCACGGAAGAACCCGGCGCTCCTGGTCGAGGCGCTGCCCGCGATCCGGGCGGCGTGCGGCGACGTCGAGGCGCTCCTCGTCGGCGCGTTTCCCGACCCGGCGTACGAGGCCCGGGTGCGCGCGCGCGTCGCCGCGCTCGGGCTCGACGACGCCGTGACGGTGACGGGCTTCCTTCCGAACCCGTTCCCGGTCGTGCGCACGCTCGACGTCCTCGTACACCCCGCGCGGCGCGACCCGTTTCCGCTGGCGCTCCTCGAGGGCATGGCGCTCGCGCGGCCGATCGTCGCCGCGGCGGTCGGCGGCGTTCCCGAGATGCTCGGCGACGGCGAGAGCGGCGTCCTCGTCCCGCGGGACGACGCCGCCGCGCTCGCGGCCGCGGTCGCGCGCCTGCTCCGCGACCCGGCGGCCCGCGCGGCGATCGCGCGGGCGGCCCGGACGCGGCTCGGGACGCGCTTCTCGCTCGCGGCCTTCGCGGCCGCCATGTTCGCGGCGTTCGACGCGGCCGCCGCCGGTGGTGCCCCGTGACGCCCGACGTCTCGGTCGTCGTCCCGACGTACAACCGCGCGGCCTTCCTCGCCGAGAGCCTCGGGAGCGTGCTCGCGCAGGAGGGCGTCGCACTCGAGCTGATCGTCGTCGACGACGGCTCGACCGACGACACCGCGGTGGTCGTCGCCGGCCTCCGCGATCCCCGCATCCGCCTCCTCGCGCGGCCACACGCCGGGATCGCGGCCGCGCGGAACGCGGGCCTCGCCGCCGCGCGCGCGCCGTACGTCGCGTTCCACGACTCCGACGACCTGGCGCTCCCCGGACGCCTCGCGGTGCCGGTCGAGTTCCTGCGCACGCACCCGGCGATCGACCTCGTCATCCAGAACGGACGCCTGCTGCCGCCGGAGGGCGAGGGCGGCGCGGAGAAGCCGTGGGTCGCGCCGGCCGTGGCGCACGCGCTCGCGCGCCGGCCGATCGGCTGGCTCGAGGTCTTCCGCTGGAACCTCGGGCAGCTCCAGGGGATGTGCTTCACGCGCCGGAGCCTCGACGCCGCGGGGCCCTTCGACACGACCCTCGCGATCCTCGACGACCTCGACCTCGTGCTGCGCGTGACCGTGCATGCGGCGGCCGTCTTCCTCGACGTCCCCGCGTTCGCCTACCGGCGGCACCCGGCCGGCGTCGCGCGCGACCGGAGCCGCGTGCGCGAGGAGTCGATCCGCGTCGCGGACAAGCTCGCGCGCGAACATCCCGAGCTGCTCGACGTGATCGGCCGGAGCCGGTTCGTGCGCCGCCAGGCGCGCCGCTACGCGCGCCTCGCGCTGCTCCGGGCGCGGGCCGGGGACGTGCGCGGCGCGCGCGCCGCGCTCGCCGAGGCGCGGCGGCTCCGTCCCGGGAACCTCGCCTACCGGCTGCGCGCGCTCTGGCTCGCGCTCAACCCGCCGCGTTGATGCGGATCGCGCTCATGCACCGCCGCCTCGCGGGCGGCGGCACGGAAGCCGACCTCCGGCGGATGGCCGCGGGGCTCGCCGCGCGCGGGCACGAGGTGCACGTCTTCTGCGCGCGGGCCGACGCGGCGATCCCGGGCGTTCGGGTCCGCCGCGTGCCGGTCGTGCGCGCCGGGCGCGTCGCGCGGCTCCTCTCCTTCGCGCTCCGGGCGCCGCGCGCCGTCGCACGCGAGCGCTGGGACGTGATCGTGGGCTTCGGGCGCACGCCCTGGCAGGACGTCGTACGCGCCGGCGGCGGGACGCACCGGACGTACCTCGCGCGCATGGAGGCGGCGGGCCTCCGGCGCCGCGGCCGCGGGCCCTACCACCGCGCGATCCTCTGGCTCGAGGGGCGGATGTACGGGCCCGGCGGCCACCGGCGCGTGCTCGCCGTCTCGCGCCGCGTGCGCGACGAAATCGTGGCCGACTACGGCGTCGCGGCCGAGCGGGTGGCGGTCGTCTACAACGGCGTCGACCTCGTCCGCTTCGACCCGGCGCGGCGCGCCGCGCTCGGGCCGCCGCTCCGCGCGGCGCTCGGCGTCCCGCCCGACGCGCGCCTGTGCGCCGCGATCGGCAGCGGCTTCCGGCGCAAGGGCTTCGACCTCCTGCTCGACCTCTGGCGGACGGCGCCGCCGCCGGCGACGATGCTCGTGCTCGTCGGCGACGACGAGCGGCTCGCGAGCTGGCGGCGGGCCGTGCGACGGCCGCCGCTCGCGGGACGCGTCCTCGTCTCCGGGCCGCGGGACGACGTCGAAGCCGTCCTCGCCGCGGCCGACGTCGTCTGCGTGCCGTCCCGGCAGGAGGCGTTCGGGAACGTCGTCCTCGAAGCCTGCGCGGCCGGCGTGCCGGTCGTGACGAGCCGGCGCGCGGGCGCGGCGGAGCTGCTCGACGGGCCGCTCGCGGCGCTCGTCGTCGACGAGCCGGAGGACCTGGCCGCGCTCGGCCGCGCGCTCGCCCGGGCGCTCGGCGCGGAGGGGCCGGCGCTCGGGCGCGCGGCGCGCGCGGCCGCCGAGCGTCTTCCCTGGGACGCGCATCTCGACCGAGTCGAGGCGCTCTTCGCCGAGGTCGCCGGTGGGCGCTGAGGCGGACGCCCCGACGGTCGTCCGCGGGCCGCTCCGCGCCTGGGTGGCGCCGGGCGCGTCGCTCGCGCGCGCCGTCGGGCGCGACGGCGACCCGGACCGGCTCCTCACGCGCCGCGACTGCCATCTCGTGAAGCTCCAGCGGAAGGTCGTCGTCGGGCGTCTCGGCGATCTCTGGGTGAAGCGCTACAACGTCTTCGCGTGGCGCGTCGCCGTCGCGAGCCTCGGCCGTCCCTCGCCGGCGCGCCGGGCGTGGCGCGCCGCGCGGGCGCTCGCGCGGCTCGGCTTCGCGACGCCCGAGGTCGTCGCGTCGGTCGAGTTCCGCCGCGCGGGGCTCCTCACGCGGAGCTTCCTCCTGACGCGGACCGTCGAAGGCGCCGTCCCCGCCGACGTCCGCTGGCAGGCGATCCTCGCCGAGCCCGACGCCCGACGGCGCCGGCGGGGGCGGCGCGCGCTCGCCGCGGCGCTCGGCGACCTCTTCCGCCGCCTGCACGCGGCCGGCGTGTACCACGCCGACCTGAAGGACGCGAACATCCTCGTCGGCGGGCCGCTCGAGTCGCCGGCGTGCGTCCTCCTCGACTTGGAGCGCGTGCACCTCGGCCGCACGGTCTCACGCCGGCGCCGCGTGAAGAATCTCGTACAGCTCGCGCGGACGCTCGGGCGGGCCGCGACGGCGGCGGATCGGCTGCGCTTCCTCGCGGCCTACGCGGGCGCCGACCGCGCGGCGCGCCGCGCGTGGGCGGAGCGCATCCGGGCGGCGGCCGCGCGCAAGGACGCGCGGCGCGTCCGCCCGGCGCCGGCGGGACCGCCGCCGCGGCTCTCGTGCTTCGTCATCTGTCAGGACGAGGAGCGGAACCTCTCTCGCTGCCTCGAGAGCGTCGCCTGGTGCGAGGAGCTCGTGGTCGTCGACGGCGGCTCGCGCGACCGGACGCCCGAGATCGCGCGCCGGTACACGGACCGCGTCCTCTCGAATCCCTGGCCCGGACACGCCGCGCAGAAGCAGTTCGCGCTCACGGCCACGCGCGGCGACTGGGTGCTGAACGTCGACGCGGACGAGTTCGTGACCGTGGACCTCGCATCCGAGATCCGCGTCGCGCTCGCCGCCGTGCCCGACGGCGTCGACGGCTTCACGATCGACCGGCTCGTCGCCTACCTCGGGCGCTGGTGGTTTCGCGGCGCGCTCCGGCCGCGGCCGGTCCTCCGGCTCCTGCGGCGCGGGCGGGCCTTCTGGGGCGGCAAGGACCCGCACGAACGAGCCATCGTCGCGGGGTCGGTCCGGCGGCTGCGGAAGCCGCTCGTGCACTACACGTACGCGAGCATGGCGGACCACGTGCGGAGCGTCGACCGCCTGACGACCGCCGCCGCCGGCGTGGTACGCCCGGGCGCGCGCGTCGGGTGGTGGCGCCTCGTCGTCGCGCCGTGGTGGCGGTTCGTCCGGAGCCACCTGCTCTGGGGCGGCGCGCGCGACGGCGTGCCCGGGCTCTTCGTCTCCGCCACGGCGGCGTTCTACGTGTGGCTCCGCTCCGCGAAGGTCTGGGAGGCACGGCGCACGGCGGATGCGGGGCCGGCGCTTGACCGTGCGGCGGGCGGGTCCTAGAAGCCGTCTCGGCCGTGCGGAACGCGCTCAGCATCGACGTCGAGGAGCACTTCCAGGCGCACGCGTTCGAGACCGCGATCGCGCGCGCGGACTGGGATCGGCAGGAGAGCCGCGTCGTCGCGAACACGCGCCGCCTGCTCGCCGTCCTCGCCGAGACGGGGACGCGAGCGACGTTCTTCGTGCTCGGCTGGGTCGCCGACCGGCACCCCGGGCTCGTGCGCGAGATCGCCGCGGCGGGGCACGAGATCGGCAGCCACGGCTACGCGCACGAGCTCGTGTACCGGCAGACGCCGGAGGAGTTCGCGGCGGATCTCGCGCGATCGCTCGACGCGATCGCCCGCGCGCTCCCCCCCGCCGCCGAGCGGCGGTTCGGCTATCGTGCGCCCGCGTTCTCGGTGACGGACGACTCGCGGTGGGCGCTCGACGTGCTCCGCGCGCACGGCATCCGCTACGACTCGAGCATCGTCCCCGCGGTCACGAACGGGAGCCGCGCGAACGCGGTGCTCCGGGGCGGCAAGCGGCGCGGCGTGGCGGACGCGAGCCGGTTCGCCGCGCGGATCGCGGGGCTGTGGGAGTTCCCCGTGAGCACGGTGCGCATCGCGGGACGGAACTGGCCGGTCGCCGGCGGCGGCTACTTCCGGCTCCTGCCGCTCTGGGCGACCCGCGCCGCGCTCCGGCGCATCAACGCGGAGGGCCGACCGGGCGTCGTCTACCTCCACCCGTGGGAGGTCGACCCGGCGCAGCCCGCCGTCCCGAACGTCCCGCGACTCGCCCGGTGGCGGCACGGCATCAACCTCGGGCGCACCGAGGCGCGGCTCCGTCGCCTCCTCGCGATGGAGCGGTTCGGGCCGCTGTGCGAGGTGTTCGCGGCGGAGCTCGCGTCCTAGACCGCGATGGCGGCGAGCGTCGCCGTCTCGGTCGTGGTCGTCAACTGGAATGCGGGCGCCGCGCTCGGCGCGTGCCTCGCGAGCCTCGCGGCCGATGACGCCCCGGGGCGCGAGGTGATCCTCGTCGACAACGCGTCGACGGACGGCAGCACGGCGGCGGCGCGGGCGGCGCACCCGGCGCTCCGCGTCGTCGAGACGGGCGCGAACCTGGGCTTCGCGGCCGGCGCGAACGCGGGGGCCGCCGTCGCGCGCGGCGACGTCCTCGTGTTCCTCAACCCCGACGCGCGCGTCGAGCCGGGCGCGATCGCGACGCTCGCGGACGCACTCCACGCCGTCCCCGGTGCCGCGATCGCGGGCGGCGGGCTCCGCGACGAGCGCGGGCGCTGGCAGCCGGGCGCCGCGCGCTTCGCGCCCGTCGCGCACCTCCTCCTCGACACGACGCTCGGCCGGCTCCCGGGCCGCCGCCGGCGGGGCGTTCACCGCGTCGACTGGGTGTACGGGACGTTCATGGCCGTCCGCCGGGACCTCTTCCGCCAGCTGGGCGGCTTCGATCCCGGCTACTTCATGTACGGCGAGGACCTCGACCTCTGCTACCGCGCGGCGCGGGTCGGCGCGCGGACGCTCCACGTTCCGGCCGCGCGCGCGGTGCACGGGCCGAACGTGAGCGCCGCGCAGCGCTTCGGGAACGGGCGCGAGGCCGAGGTGGTGAAGAGCGAGATGCGCTTCTACGCGGCGCGCGGGAGCCGGTCGGCGCTCGCGCTCTACCGCATAGTGGGGGCGGCGAAGTTCGCCGCGAAGACGCTGCTCGCGGCGGCGTCCCACCGCCCGGAGGTCGCGTCCGCGTACGGGCGCGTCGTCCGCGCCTGCGTCACGTTCGACCCGCGGAAGGCGGATGCCGTCGGCGCCTGAGCCGCGCGGCGTGACCCTCGCCGTCCCGTGCCGGACGGACGAGCCCGCGCTCGGCCGGACGCTCGCGGCCGCACTCGCGAGCTTCCGGCGCTGGGCCGGCGCCCCGGCGGCGCCGCTCGAGGTCCTGGTCTGCCTGAACGGGCCGGATGCCGGCCCGACGCTCGCCGCGCTCTGCGCCTTCGCGGCCGACGCGGGCGCGCCGCTCGCCGACGTCGACCTCGACGCGGGCGCGCCGCTGCCGCCGCCCGCGCCGGCGCTCGGCGTCGTCGCGCTCCGCACGCGCCGCACGGGCAAGGCGATCGCCTGGAACCTCCTCCGCGCGCGTCTGCGGACCACGACCGCGCTCTTCCTCGACGCCGACGTCTCGTTCGTGCCGGACGCGCTCGGCCTCCTCCTCGACGCGCTCGCCGCGCACCCCGGCGCCGTCCTCGCGTCGGGGAAGACGACGTGCGCGCCGCGCCCCGGTGCGTTCGAAGCGGTCATGGCGGCGCCCTACGGCGTCGACTTCCCGAACCTGTCGCCGCAGCTCTACGCCGCCCGCGTCGCCGGGCTGCCCGCGGCGATGCCGGAGGACCTGATCGAGCCGGAACGCTGGCTCGAGCTGACGGTCGCGGTGGCCCCCGGCCGCGTCGTGCGCGTGCCGGCCGCGCGCGTGGCGGTCCGGCTCCCGGGGACGCTCGCCGACTTCTTCCGGCAGCGCATCCGCATCGAGATGGGGAAGGTGCAGATCGCCCGCGCGTACCCGGGACTCGAGGCGCGCAGCACGCCCCAGCCGCGCGGGCGCGCGGCGCTCGCCCTCGGCCTCACGGGCGCCCTGCGGCTCGGGGCGTACCTCGCGCTCCGCACGGTCGCCCACGTCATCGCGTGGTGGCGCTACCGGCGCGGGGCGACCGACGGCATCTGGCGCCAGGCGGCGACGACGAAGCGCTGGGACGCGGCGTGAAGGTCTGCTTCCTCGTGACCCGCCTGCCCGTGCCGCCGTGGCGCGGCGACCAGGTGCGCGCGTACCATCATCTGCGGCTCCTCGCCGCGCGGCACGCGATCACGTGCGTCGTGCTCCCCCTCCGGCCGCCGCCGCCCGCGGACGTCGCGGCGCTCGCGGCGCTCGGCGTGGCGGTCGAGATCGTGTCCGTCGGGCTCGCCGGGGCGCCGCTCGCGCTCGCCCGCGTCTTCGCCGGCGACGCGCGACCGCTCCAGACGCTCCTCTTCGCGCGCCGGCGGGCCGTGGCGCGCGTCGCGGCGCTCACCGCCGCCGGGGACTTCGACGTGGTGCACGCGCAGCTCGTCCGGACGCTCCCGTACCTGCCGGCGGGCGGGCGGCCGCCGGCGGTCGTCGACCTGATCGACGCGCTCTCGACCAGCACCGCGCGGCGGGCGGCGGCGGCGCCCGGACCGCTCCGCGCGCTCCTTGCGTGGGAGGCGCGGCGGCTCGCGGCGTGCGAGGCGGCGCTCGTCCGTCGCGGGACGCCGTGCCTCGTCGTCGCGGAGAGCGAGCGGGCGGCGCTCGGTCCGGGCGACGTGCGCGTCGTCCCGAACGGCGTCGACGGCGACGCGTTCGCGTTCCGCGACGACGGGCGCGCGGCGGGCCGCCTCGTGTTCGGCGGGAACCTCGGCTACTTCCCGAACGTCGACGCGGCGATCTGGCTCGCGCGCGAGATCTTCCCCCGCGTCCGCGGCGCCGAGCCGTCGGCCGAGCTCCGGCTCGTCGGCGCGCGCCCGGCCCGCGCCGTGCGTGCGCTCGCGGGTGCGCCGGGCGTCTCGCTCGCGGCCGCGGTGCCCGCGATGGCGCCCGAGCTCGCCGCGGCCGCCGTGGCCGTGATCCCGCTCCGCGCGGGCGCGGGGCTCCAGAACAAGGTGCTCGAGGCGATGGCGGTCGGGACGCCGGTCGTCGCGACGCCGCGCGCGACCGCGGGCCTCGACGTGCGCCCGGGCGAGCACCTCCTCGTCGCGGACGACGCCGACGGACTCGCCAGGGCGGCCGTCGCGCTCCTCCGCGACCCCTGGCGGGCGCGGGCGCTCGCCCGCGCGGCGCGCGCGTTCGTCGAGCGCCGATACCGCTGGGAGGACTCGGCGGCCGGCGTCGAAGCGGCGTGGGAGGCGGCACGCGCGCGCCGCTGACGTCGCAGCTCGTACGCGCTTTTACGCCTCCCGTTCTACTGCTATGTCGCGCTCGGTGTACCGCCGCGACCGGAGCTGGCGCCTGCGCTGGGCCATCGTCGTCCTCGGCGACCTCGTGTTCGCGTGCGTCGCCTACATGCTCGCCTTCGCGCTCCGGCAGCGACTCCGCCTGCCGTTCACGCAGGACTACCTGCCCGCCGTCCGCTTCTTCGAGGTGCGCCACCACTGGCCCGAGCTCGCGGTGGCGCAGGTCGCCGTGCTCTACTTCCTCGGCCTGTACGAGGCCCGCGCGCTCACCCGGCCGCGCGACTACGTGGGGGCCATGGTCGCGGCGCCCGTCCTCCAGGTCCTCGTCCTGATCGCCGTCTACTTCTTCCATCAGGACCTCATGTTCCCACGCTCGATCTTCGTCGTGTTCGCCGTCCTGAACGCGGCGCTCCTCTGGCTCTGGCGCGTCGGGAGCCGCTCGCTGCTCGGGAGCTATCCGCGCCGGCGCGTCCTCGTCGTCGGGTCGAACCAGGCGGCCGCCGAGGTGATCGACACGATCCGCGCGCAGCACTGGCTCGGCATGGACGTCGTGGGCGCGGTCGCGGCGGACGGGACCGGGGCGGCGAACGGGCTCGCCCGGGCGACGTCGGACATCCCCGTCCTCGGCCTGCGCGACGACCTCCCCTCGCTCTGCGAGCGCCACGACGTCGACGAGGTGATCATCGCGTCGGATCACACCTGGCAGGACCGCCTCCTCGACGCGCTCAGCCGGTGGGAGGGCACGCGCGCGCGCATCTGCGTCGTGCCCTCGCCGTACGAGATCCTGATCGGACGCCCGGAGCACCTCCAGCTGCACGACATCCCGCTCATCGAGCTGATCCGCGACCCCTCGGCCGGCGGCGCCGGCCTCGCCAAGCGCGTCTTCGACCTCGCGCTCGCGACCGTCCTCGTCGTCGTCACGGCGCCCGTCATGCTCCTCGTCGCGCTCGGGGTCCGCCTCACCTCGCGCGGCCCGGTGCTCTTCCGGCAGGAGCGCGTCGGCAAGGGCGGCCGGCCGTTCACCATGGTGAAGTTCCGGACGATGCACGTCGGCGCGGAGCGCGCGACGGGTCCCGTCCTCGCCACGGAGAACGACCCCCGGGTCACCTGGCTCGGCCGCTGGCTGCGCGCGCTCCGGCTCGACGAGCTGCCCCAGCTCTGGAACGTGCTCCGCGGCGACATGAGCTTCGTCGGGCCGCGCCCAGAGCGGCCGGAGTTCGTGCGCCGGTTCGAGCAGGACATCCAGGGCTACGCCGAGCGGTACCGGGTGCGTCCCGGGCTCACGGGCTACGCGCAGGTGAACGGCGAATACCACACGTCCCCCGCGACGAAGCTCAAGTACGACCTCGCCTACATTCACAACCGCTCGCTCTGGCTCGACCTCAAGATCCTCTCCGAGACCGTGAAGGTGATGCTCACGCGGCGGGGGATCTGACGTGCGCGTGCCCCGGGCCGCCCGGCGCGCCGCGGACGGCCTCCTCCTCCTCACCGCGGTGTCGATCCCGCTCTCGACGACCGGCATGGAGGTGGGCGTCGCGGGCCTCGCTGCACTCTCCGCGGCGGCGGCGGTCGCCGGCTGGGGCGTCGTCCGCCGCACGCCGCTCGACGGCGCGCTCGCGATCTTCTTCGGCACGCTCGCCGTCTCGACGCTCGTCACGGGCGACCCGCGGCTGGCCGTCGGGTGGACGAAGCCGTGGGTCGTCGTCGGGTACTTCGGGATCTACTGGTGGCTCCGCGATCGCGCGCACGCGGCCCGCTTCGCGGCCGCGATCGCCGGCGCCGGCGCGCTCGTCGCCGCGTACGGGATCCTCCAGCACTTCACCGGCGCGGACTGGTACCGCGCGCTCCTCGGGCGCCCGACGCGCGTCCGGCCCCGCGAGGCCGCGGACGCGTGGTACGCCGTCGTCGGGTTCTTCCGGAGCTATCTCACGTTCGCGCACGTGATGGTCTTCCCGCTCGCGTGGGCGGCGGCCTTCGCGATGCGCGGCCGGCGCCTCGCGCTGGCGGCGGCCGTGCTCGTCGTCGTCGCGATCGTCTTCTCGACGGCGCGCGGGGCGTGGCTCGCGACGCTCGCCGCGTGCGGGACGCTCTGGCTCGTCGACTTCGGACGGCCGGGCAGCGGGGCGGCGCGGCGCCGGATCGTCGGCGTGCTCGCCGTTGGTGCCGCGACGGTCGCCGCGATCCCCCCGCTCCGCGAACAGGTGCGGCACATGTTCGATCCCGCGGGCGCGAACGCGGGCCGCATGGCGATCTACCGCACGAACCTCGAGATCGTGCACGACCACCCGGTCTTCGGCCTCGGCTTCGGCCGGTACGCCGCCGCCGCGCGGCCGTACTACGGCCGCCATCCCGCGGCGGACCGGCGGTCCCACGCGCACAGCAACTACCTCCAGCTCGCGGCGGAGGTGGGGCTCGCCGGCCTGGCCGCGTTCGGGCTCCTCTACGCGACGGCGCTCCTCCGCGGATGGCCGGCCGTCGCGGGGGCGGGAGACGCGGCGACCTGGGGCGCGGCCGCCGGCGCCTGGGCGGGCGTCGTGGGCTTCCTGGTGGGCGGCCTCACGCAGTACAACTTCGGCGACAACGAGGTCGCGCTCGCGATGTGGGCCGCGCTCGCCGTCCTCATGCGCTGCCGGGACGGGTGACCCGTGCGCGTCCTCCACGTCGACCCCGAGCGCGGTTTCGGGGGTGGCGAGGTCCAGGTGCTGTGTCTCGTCCGCGAGCTCGCGGCGCGCGGGCACCGCTCGGGGCTCGCCGCGGACCCCGCGGGGGCGCTCGCGCGGGCCGACCTGCCGGCGGGCGTCGACGTGGTGCCGCTCCGCATCGCGAACCACTTCGACGTCCGCGCCGCGCTCGCGCTCCGGCGGCTCGCGGGCCGCGTCGACGTCGTCCACTTCCACACCGCGCGGGCGCACGCGCTGGCGCCCGTCTGCCGCGGCCGCGGGGCGCGCCTCGTCGTCACCCGGCGGATGGACTACGTGCCCGCGGGCGGCCCGTACGTCCGCTTCCTCTACAACCATGCGGTCGACGTCGTCATCGCGATCTCGGAGGGGGTTCGGGCGGCGCTCCGCCGCGCCGGCGTGCGCGACGAGCGGATCCGCGTCGTACCGAGCGCCGTCGACGCGACGCGCCTCGCGGCGCCGCCGGACGCGCGCGCGCGGCTGCGGGCGGAATGGGGCGTCGGCCCCGGGGAGGTGCTCGTGCTCGTGCCGGGCGCGCTCGAGCGACGGAAGGGACAGGACGTCCTCCTGGCCGCGGCCGCGCGGCTCGCCCCGGCGGCGCTGCCCGTCCGCTGGGTCCTCTGCGGCGACGGGCGCGAGCGTGCGACGCTCGAGCGCGCCGCGGCGCCGCTCGACGGCGCGGTCCGCTTCGCGGGCTTCCGCCGGGACATCGGGGCGTGTCTCGCCGCCGCCGACGTGGTGGCGCTGCCGTCGCGCCGGGAGGGGCTCGGCGTCGCGGCGCTCGAGGCGATGGCGGCCGGGCTGCCGGTCATCGCGAGCCGGGTCGGCGGGCTCGCCGAGGCGGTGGTGCACGGCGAGACGGGACTCCTCGTCCCGCCGGAGGATCCCGACGCCCTCGCAGCGGCGCTCGCCCGCCTGGTCGCCGACGGGGAGCTCCGGGCGCGGCTCGGCCACGCCGGGCGGGCGCGTGCGGCGGCGTTCTCGAGCGCGCGGATGGCAGAGGGGACGCTCGCCTGCTACGGAGAGCCGCCATGCGGATGAGTGCACGCCGGCTGGCGGAGCTGGTCGGGCGGTTCGGGCGCGTCCGGGCGCTCGTCGTCGGCGACCTGATGCTCGACCGCTTCGTGTGGGGCCGCGTGCATCGCATCTCACCCGAGGCCCCGGTCCCCGTCGTGCACGTGACGCGCGAGGAGGTGCGTGCGGGCGGCGCGGGCAACGTCGTGAGCAACATCGCGGCGCTCGGCGCGCGTGCCGCGGCGTGCGGCATCGTCGGCCGCGACGACGCCGGCAGGCGGCTCGTCTCCGCGCTGGCGGCGCTCGGCGCCGGGACGGAGGGGGTCGTCGTCGGCCGCGACGGGACGACGGTCGAGAAGACCCGCATCATCGCCCACCAGCAGCAGGTCGTCCGCCTCGACCGCGAGGAGCCGCACGTGCCCGACGGCCCGAGCGTCCGGCGCGTCCGGGACTTCGTCCTCGCCCGACTCGCGCGCCACGACGTCGTGATCGTCTCCGACTACGGCAAGGGGACGATCGGCGCGGACCTCCTCGGCGCGCTCACCGACGCTGCCCGACGGCGGCCGCTCATCTGGCTCGTCGACCCGAAGCAGCCGAACTTCGCGCACTACCGGGGCGCGTCGCTCGTGAAGCCGAACCGCGAGGAGGCCGCGGCGGCCGCGGGCATCGAGATCCGCGACGAGGCGACGCTCCGCGCCGCCGGCGCACGCCTCCTCGAGCGCTGGCAGGCGGGCGCCGTCCTCATCTCGCGGGGCGAGGAGGGGATGGCGCTCTTCAAGCCGGGCGGCGTCGTCCGCACGTTCCCCACCGTCGCGCGCGAGGTGTTCGACGTGACGGGCGCCGGCGACACGGTGATCGCCGCGTGCGCACTCGCCCTCGCCGCGGGGGGGACCCTCGAGGAGGCGACGGTGCTCGCGAACCACGCCGCCGGCATCGTCGTCGGCAAGGTCGGGACGGCGACGGTCGCGGGCGACGAGCTCCGTCGCGCGGTCCGTCACGGCTAGCGGCGTGCGCAGCATGACGGGATACGGCGCGGCGAGCGCCGAGGCGCCGGCGGCGCGCGTGAGCGTCGAGATCCGAAGCGTCAACCAGCGCTTCCTCGACGTCAAGGTGAACGCGCCGCGGGAGTACGCGGCGTGGGAGCGCGACGTCCGCGACCGCGTGCGGGCCGTCGCGGAGCGCGGCCGGGTGGAGGTGACGCTCGCGCGGACGCCGGTCGCCGCGCGCCGCCGCTACCGCGTCGCCGTCCGCGCGGACCTCGCGCGCGCCTACGTGGAGAACGCGCGCGCGCTCGCGCGGGCGCTCGGGCTCGCGCCCGGGCTCGCGATCGCCGACGTCCTGCGCCTGCCGGACCTGTTCGAGGTCGCCGAGCGCCCGCCCGACGTCCAACGGGAGCTTCCCGCCGTGCGCCGGGCGCTCGCGGCGGCGCTGCGGGCCTTCGACGCCGAGCGACGGCGGGAGGGCGCGCGGCTCGCCCGCGACATGCGCGCGCGGACGGCGCGCGTGCAGGCGCTCGCCGCGCGCATCCGCCGCCAGCTCCCGCGCGCGCTCGCCGCCCTCCGCCGGCAGATGGAGGAGCGGCTCGAGCGGGTCGTGGGCGGCGGGGAGCTCGATCCCGGGCGCGTCGCGCAGGAGGTCGCGATGCTCGCCGACCGGAGCGACGTCACGGAGGAGATCGTCCGGCTGGAGAGCCATCTCGCCGCGCTCCGGGTGGCGCTCGGCGAACGCGGTCCCGTCGGGAAGCGGATCGAGTTCCTGCTCCAGGAGATCCACCGCGAGCTCAACACGACCGGCGCGAAGGCCGGCGACCTGACGATCGGGCGGCTCGTGCTCGACGCGAAGGGCGAGGTCGAGAAGCTCCGCGAGCAGGTGCAGAACGTCGAGTAGCGCTCAGCGGACGCCGAAGGCGTTCCGGATCGTCCGGTACTTGTCGTCGACGGGCGCGGGCGGGTTGGCGGCCAAGGCTCGTACTCGCGCTCGTCCGGGCCGAGCGCCGGCCGCCGGAGGTCCCGGATGAACGCGTGCCTGCAGTTCGCCGCCTGCCAGGTCGCGAGCACGTCCACGGCCGCGGCGCCGGGATCGGCGACGTTGCCGCCCCCGAAGCGGCAGTGCTCGCTGCCGAAGCCGAACTCCGTCACCACCAGGAGTCGAGGTCCGTCCCGGAGTTGACGTCGACGCCCGGTGCCCCGACGAGGGCGTCGGGGCGCGTCCGCTTGATCGCGTCGAACCCCGGCTTCAGGACGTTCTGCCGCCACTCGGCGTTCGTGCCGCGCCGGAACTGACACGCCACGGCTCGTTCCACGGTCGATCGCCGCGACGATCTTGCCCCAGCGCGGGACGAACTCCGCCGCGGAGTCGGCGAAGCACGTGTCGTCGTCGGGCGGGATCCCCCGGTCGGGCGGCATGAGCGCCGCGGCGCGGCACTGGTGGAGGCTCCCCGGCGTCGCGCGGGTCCGGTTCGCCCAGGTCGGGACGCCGAGGAAGGGGACGCCGAGACGGCTCGCGTCCCGCGGGGCGGGGACGCGGTCGCAGCCGCCGCAGGCGCGTCCTCGGCACCGAGTCCGTCCCGCGCAGGGTGCAGAAGCGGCCGCGCCGGCTATAATGCGCGTGTGCTGATCACGATCTCGGGCCTGCCGGGGAGCGGCAAGACGACGGTGGCGCGGCTCGTCGCGGCGGCGCTCGGGCTCGAGCACGTGTACGCCGGGGACGTGTTTCGCCGCCAGGCCGAGGCGGCCGGCCTCTCCCTCGAGGAGTACGCGCGCCGCGCCGAGACGGATCACACGATCGACCGCCGGCTCGACGAGCAGATGTGCGAGCGGGCGAAGCGCGGCAACGCCGTCCTCGAGGGCCGGCTCGCCGCCTTCATGGCGGATCGGGCCGGCGTGCGCGCGCTCCGCATATTCCTCGACGCGCCGGAGCCCGTCCGGGCCGCGCGGATCGCCGGGCGCGAGGGCGGCGACGCACGCTCCAAGCTGCGCGAGATCCAGGCGCGCGAGGCCTCGGACGCCCGGCGCTACCAGGAGATCTACCACGTCGACTACCACGACCGTTCGCACTACGATCGCGTCATCGAGACGGCCGACCGGACGCCCGAGGAGATCGCGCGGGAGATCGTCGGCGCCGCGCACCGGATGGTCCGATGACGATCACCGACCTCATCGAGCGGGTGAAGTCGTACAGCCCGACGGCGTCGGTCGAGCCGATCCAGAAAGCGTACGAGTTCTCGGCGGAGGTTCACAAGGGGCAGCGGCGCGCCTCCGGCGAACCGTATCTCACCCATCCCCTTCAAGTCGCGGGCATCATCGCCGACATGCGGCTCGACGTCCCGAGCATCGCGACGGGACTCCTCCACGACACGGTCGAGGACACGCTGGCGACGCTCGAGCAGATCGAGCAGACCTTCGGCAAGGAGATCGGCGCGCTCGTCGACGGCGTCACGAAGATCGGCCAGATCAACTTCACGTCGCGCGAGGAGAAGCAGGCGGAGAACTTCCGCAAGATGCTCCTCGCGATGGCGCGCGACATCCGCGTGATCCTCATCAAGCTCGCCGACCGCACGCACAACATGCGGACGCTCGGGCACCTCCCGCCGCAGCGCCAGCTCGAGATCGCGCAGGAGACGCTCGACATCTACGCGCCGCTCGCACACCGCCTCGGCATCTACTGGATCAAGTCGGATCTCGAGGACAACGCGCTCCGCTTCCTCCACCCCGAGGTCTACTACCAGCTCAAGCGGAACGTCGCGAAGAAGAAGGCCGAGCGCGAGCGGTACATCAAGGAGGTGATCACCGTCCTCTCCAAGCGGCTGGCGGAAGCCGAGCTCGAGGCGGAGGTGAGCGGCCGGCCGAAACACTTCTACTCGATCTACCAGAAGATGCAGGCGCAGAACCTGCTGTACGACCAGATCTACGACCTCGTCGCCTTCCGCGTCGTCGTCGACTCGGTCGGCGAGTGCTACGAGGCGCTCGGCGTCGTGCACGCGAGCTGGAAGCCGGTCCCCGGGCGCTTCAAGGACTACATCGCGCTCCCGAAGGCGAACGGCTACCAGTCGCTCCACACGACGGTCATCGGCCCCTACGGCGAGCGGATCGAGATCCAGATCCGCACGCGCGAGATGAACCGCGTCGCGGAGTACGGGATCGCCGCGCACTGGCGCTACAAGCAGCCGGGGACGGCGGCCGCCCCCGACGACGGCCAGCGCTTCGCGTGGCTCCGCCAGATGCTCGAGTGGCAGCAGCATCTCCAGGACCCGCAGGAGTTCCTCCGTTCGGTGAAGGAGGACCTCTTCACGGAGGAGGTCTTCGTCTTCACGCCGAAGGGCGACCTCTTGAACTTCCCCGTCGGGTCCACCGTCATCGACTTCGCGTACCGGATCCACTCCGAGGTCGGGCACCACTGCGCGGGCGCGCGCGTGAACGGCCGGATCGTCCCCCTCCGCTACCAGCTCGAGAGCGGGGACACGGTCGAGATCATCACCACCTCGAGCCAGGTGCCGTCGAAGGACTGGCTGAAGATCGTCAAAACCTCGAAGGCGAAGGACCGCATCCGGGCCTACATCAAGGCGCAGCAGAGCGCGCGCTCCGTCGCCGTCGGGCGCGAGATCCTCGAGCGCGACTTCGCCCGCCACCAGCTCGAGATGAAAACGCTCCGCGAGGACGGGACGCTCGAGCGGGTGGCGACGCAGCTCGGCCAGAAGGACGAGGAGACGCTCCTCGCGGCGGTCGGCTACGGCCGCCTCACCGCGCAGCAGGTCCTCGCGAAGATCCTGCCCGCCGAGGAGGTCGAGCGCCGACGCGAGCGGAGCGAGGGCCGGCTCCAGCGCCTCCTCCGACTCGTCGGGCGACAGACGAAGAGCGGGGTCCAGGTCTCCGGGGTCGAGGACGTGCTCGTCCGCTTCGGGAAGTGCTGCGCGCCGCTGCCGGGCGAGCGCATCACGGGCTTCATCACGCGCGGCCGGGGCGTCACCGTCCACGCGCTCGACTGCCCGAAGGTCCTCGAATCGGATCCGCAGCGCCGGATCGACGTGCAGTGGGAGAACGGGAAGGGCGCCCCGCGCACGGTCCGCGTCGAGGTGACGTGCGTCGACCGCCCGGGCCTCCTCGCCGCCATGTCGAAGGCGATCAGCTCGGCGGGCATCAACATCGCGCGCGCCCAGGTGCACGGGCTCGGCGACCGCAAGGCGCAGAACGTCTTCGAGGTCGTGGTCTCGAACCTCGACGAGCTGAACCGCGTGATGCGGAACCTCGGGCGGGTGCGCGGCGTGATGAAGGTCGCGCGCCTGCGGACCTAGGGAACGCGACCCGAGACGACCTACGCGACCTTCTCGACGCGTCCGGAGCGGATGCAGCGGGTGCAGACGAGGATGCGCTTCGCCGCGCCGCCGACCTTCGCGTGGACGCGCTGGAGGTTCGGCCGCCAGAGACGCTTCGTCTTGTTGTTGGCGTGGCTCACGTTGGAGCCGACCGAACGCTGCTTGCCGCAGATGTCGCACGCGCGAGCCATGGCGCGCCTGGCTACCACGCCCCGATCGCGCGTGCAACGCGGAGCCGCGGCACGCCCGTCTCGATCCCGCCATGCGGACCGGGGTCAGCCGCGGATCCGCCGGATCAGCTCGCTCGTCGACACGCCGGGGACGAGGTCGATGCGCGCGACGCGCCCGCCGCGCGCGAGCACCTCCTCGCGCCCGACGATGTCCTCCTCGGCCCAGTCCGCGCCCTTCACGAGGACGTCGGGTGCGAGCGCCGCGACGAGCGCTCGGGGCGTGTCGTCGTCGAAGACGATCACGTAATCGACGGCCGCGAGGCCGGCGAGCACCTCGGCGCGCTCGGCCGCGGTCAGGATGGGGCGGCCCGCGCCCTTCAGGCGGCGCACCGACGCGTCGCCATTCAGTCCGACGACCAGCACGTCGCCGAGCGCACGCGCGGCGCCGAGGTAGCGGACGTGGCCGGGATGGAGGAGGTCGAAGCAGCCGTTCGTGAAAACCACGCGCGCGCCCGCGGCGCGTCGCGGCGCGAGGGCCGCGACGAGCGTCGCGACGTCCGGGACGAGCTTCGCCACGCGCGCGAGGATACCGTACGCCGCGGCGCGCCGGAAACGCCGTACCTTGACCCCCCTGCGGGACGCACGCTACACCCCGCGACGCATGGCGAACTTCCGGCGCCGCCGCTGGCGCGAGTCCATGGCGGTGCGCCTCGATCTGAACGCGCTCTTCGTGGGCGCCGTGGGTGCCGACGGTCTCGCCCCCGAGGACCTGGGACGGATCGAGGCCGATCTCGCGCGCGTCCGCGAGGACCTGGGCGCGCGCCGCGCCGCGGGCGAGCTCGCGTTCGCCGACCTCCCGCACCGGCAGGACGACGTGCGCGCCGTCCTCGACGCCGCCGGCGCCGTCCGCGGGCAGTTCGACACGCTCGTCGTGCTCGGGATCGGCGGCTCCGCGCTCGGCCCGCGGGCGCTCCACGCCGCGCTCGGCCCCGCGCCCGGCGCGATGCGCGTCGTCGTCGCCGATTCGATCGACCCCGAGACCTTCGGGCAGCTCCTCGCCGGGCTCGACCTGCGCCGGACGCTCTTCAACGTCGTCAGCAAATCGGGCGAGACCGCGGAGACGATGGTCCAGTTCCTGATCGTGCGTGACCGGCTCCTCCGCGAGCTCGGCGCCGTCGACTACAAGCAGAACCTCCTGGTCACGACCGACGCGAAGCAGGGTGCGCTGCGGCAGATCGTGAACGACGAGGGCTTCCGCTCGCTCGCGATCCCCGCCGGCGTCGGCGGCCGCTTCTCGGTGCTGACGCCCGTCGGCCTGTTCCCCGCCGCGGTGGCCGGGATCGACGTCGAGGAGCTCCTCGCCGGCGCGGCCGCCATGGACGAGCGGGGACGCGGCGCAGCCTCGCCGCTCGCCGACCCCGCGCTCGCGCTCGCCGGCGCGCTCTGGCTGCTCCACACCGAGCGCCGGAAGTCGGTCGTCGTGATGATGGCCTACTGCGACCGTCTCGCGACGACGGGCGACTGGTTCTGCCAGCTCTGGGCCGAGAGCCTCGGCAAGGCGGTCGACCTCCAGGGGCGGACGGTCGAGTGGGGGCAGACGCCCGTCCGGGCCGTCGGCGCCGCCGACCAGCACTCCCAGCTCCAGCTCTGGACCGAGGGCCCGCGCGACAAGGTCGTCCTCTTCCTCCGCGTCGAGGATCACGGCGAGCCCGTCGACATCCCGGCGAGCTACCAGGACCTCGCGAGCCTCGCGTATCTCGGAGGGCACACGCTCGGGGAGCTCCTGAACGCGGAGCAGCGCGCGACGGAGCTCGCGCTCGCGAAGCGCGGCCGCCCGAGCGCGACGCTCTCGCTGCCCGCCGTGAACGCTTTCACGCTCGGACAGGTCCTCTACCTCCTCGAGACGGCGACGGCGGCCGTCGGGGCGCTCGCCGGGATCGACGCGTTCGGGCAGCCGGGCGTCGAGGAGGGGAAGCGGCTCACGTACGGGCTCATGGGCCGTCCGGGCTTCGAGGCGAAGCGCGACGAGGTGGAGGAGTGGCTCGGGCGGCGCGACGCCCGCTTCGTGATCTGAGCGTGGGCAAGATCGCCGTCCTGCCGCCCGCCGTGCAGGGTCAAATCGCGGCGGGCGAGGTGATCGAGCGGCCGGCGTCGGTCGTGAAGGAGCTCTGCGAGAACGCGCTCGATGCCGGCGCGCGGGCGGTCGACGTCCGGCTCGGGGCGGGCGGCCTCGACGCGATCGTCGTGCGCGACGACGGCGAGGGGATGGCGCCCGACGACGCGGTGCTCGCCTTCGCGCGCCACGCCACGAGCAAGCTCGTCGCCGCGGACGACCTCCGGTCCGTCGCGACGCTCGGCTTCCGCGGCGAGGCCCTCCCGAGCATCGCCGCCGTCGCGCGCGTGCGCGTCGTCACGCGCCGCGCGCTCGAGGCGCACGCGACGGTCGTCGAGGCGGACGCCTGCGGCGCGCGGCAGACGGGAGTGGCGGGCGCCGCGCCCGGGACCGTCGTCGAGGTGCACGACCTCTTCGGGACGACGCCGGCCCGGCGGAAGTTCCTCCGCGCGCCCGCGACCGAGGCGGGCCACGCGGCCGAGGCCGTCACGCGCCTCGCGGTCGCGCATCCGGCGGTCGCCTTCCGGCTCGAGCACGACGGGCGCGAGCTCGTCGCGTTCCCCGCGGTGCGCGACGTCCGCCAGCGGCTCGCGCAGGTCCTCGGCCGCGCGCGCGCCGCGGCGCTCGTCGAGCTCGCCGCGGCGGCCGACGGCTACCGCGCCGCGGCCTGGCTCGGCCCGCCCGCGGAGAGCGTCTCGACCGCGCGGCTCTGCTGGACGTACGTGGCGCTCGGGGGCGGCGACGGGCCGGGAGGGCGGTTCGTCCGTGACCGGCTCCTCCTCCGCGCGCTCCTCGACGGCTACGAGGCGCTCCTCATGCGCGGGCGCTACCCCGTCGCCGTCCTCTTCCTCCGCGCGCCCGCCGGCGAGGTCGACGTGAACGTGCACCCGGCGAAGCTCGAGGTGCGCTTTCGCCGCCCGAGCGCCGTCCACCAGCTCCTCGTGCCCGCGATCCGTGCCCGGCTCGCGGCGTCGCTCGCGCCGCCGCCGGGGGTGGTGGGCGAAGGCGCCGCCCGCTACGAAGGACGGGCGGCGGTGCCCGCGATGCCGTTCGCGGCGGCGCCGGCGCCTGCGCCGGGCGGGCTCTGGGCACCCGCCCGGCGCGGCTTCGCGGCGCTCCGCTTCGTCGGGCAGCTCTTCGATGGCTATCTCCTGTGCGAGGGCGAGGGACAGGTCGTGCTGATCGACCAGCACGCCGCGCACGAGCGCGTCGTCTTCGAGCGCCTGCGCGCGGAGCGGCGCGCCGGGGCCGTCGCGCGCGACGCCCTCCTCGTGCCGGAGACGATCACGCTGCCGCCCGCGCACGCCGCCGTGCTCGGCGAGCACGAGGCCGTCCTCGCCGCCGCCGGGCTCGAGGGCGAGCCCTTCGCCGACGACACGTTCCTCCTCCGCACGGTCCCACGTCTCCTCGCGGGCCGCGACGTCGGCCGCGTCGTCCGCGCGCTCGCGGAGGAGCTGGTCGAGACGGGCGCGAGCGACGCGGCGGAGCGCGCGGCGGACGCCGTGCTCGCGACGATTGCCTGCCACAGCGTCGTGCGCGTCGGACAGCGGCTCGACCCGCTCGAGGTCCGCGCGCTGCTCACCTCGATGGACGACGTCCCCGTGAGCGCGCACTGCCCCCACGGCCGCCCCGTCGCGGTCGAGCTCACGCGGGCCCGGCTCGAGGCTCTCTTCCGCCGCTGATGGACCGGCCGCGCATCGTGTGCGTCGTCGGGCCGACGGCGAGCGGGAAGAGCGCGCTCGGGCTCCTCCTCGCCGAGCGCTCGGGAGGCGAGGTCGTCTCGGCCGACTCGCGACAGGTGTACCGCGGCCTGGACGTCGGGACCGCGAAGCCGACCGCGGCCGAGCGCGCGCGCGTGCCGCACCACGGGCTCGACCTCGTCGCGCCGACCGAGCCCTTCGACGCGGCCCGCTTCCGGGCGGCGGCGACGGCCGCGATCGACGCGATCCTGGCGCGCGGGCGCGTCCCGATCGTCGTCGGCGGAACGGGCCTCTGGCTGCGGGTCCTGCTCCGCGGGCTCTGTCCCGCGCCGCCGCGCGTCCCGCGTCTGCGGGCCGCGCTCGAGCGGATGGTCGCCGCCGAGGGCGCGCCCGCGCTCCACCGCTGGCTCGCGGCGCTCGACCCGGCGCTCGCCGCCCGCGTCCATCCGGCCGACGCGGTGCGCATCGTCCGGGGCGTCGAGGTCGCACTCGCGACGGGCGTGCCGCTCTCCCGCACGCAGGCGGCGCACGGCTTCGACGAGGCGCCGTACGACGCGCTCGTCGTGGGGCTCGCGTGGCCGACGGCGGCGCTCGAGGCCCGCATCGCCGCGCGCGCGCGGGCGATGGTCGACGCGGGCTTCGTGGAGGAGGTTCGGGCGCTCCGGGCGAGCGGCGTGCCGCCGGACGCGCCGGGCTTCGACGCGGTCGGCTATCGCGAGATGCTCGCCGCCGTCGAGGGACGCGCGAGCGTGGAGGAGGCGCTCGCGGCGACCGTGGGCGCGACGCGCCGGTTCGCGAAGCGGCAGCGCACGTGGTTCCGGCGCGAGCCGGGCGTCCACTGGCGGCGCGCGGAGGACGAGACGCCGCGGATCGTCGCGGAGGTCGAGCGCTTCCTCGCGCGTGGAACGCGGCCGGTCGCGTGCGCGCGCGCGGAAATTGCAAATCCGGGGGGGCCACGGTAGACCCCGCGGTCGGACGGTTTCGCATGCCGCGCAAGGCTTCGCTTCCCGCGCTCCGCCGGCACATCGACCGGATCGACGACGCGCTGCTCCGGCTGCTCAACCGGCGCGCGCGGCTCGCGCTCGCGATCGCGGGCCACAAGGCGCGGACGAACTCGGATGTGTACGCGGCGGACCGGGAGAAGGGCGTTCTCGCGCGGCTCGCGCGCGAGAACCAGGGCCCGCTGCCCGATCGGCACGTCCGCTCGATCTTCCGGGAGATCATCTCGGCGTCGCGGGCGCTCCAACGGCAGCTCCGCATCGCCTACCTCGGCCCGGAGGCGACGTTCACGCATCTCGCCGCCCGCCGGCTCTTCGGCGCCGCGGCCGAGTACGTGCCCGCCGGCACCGTCGCCGAGGTGTTCCACGACGTCGAGACCGGGCGCGCCGCGCTCGGCGTCGTCCCGGTGGAGAACTCGACGGAGGGGATGGTCGCGCACACGCTCGACCTCCTCGTTGACTCCACGCTGCGCGTCGGCGCCGAGATCTACCTCCCGGTGCTCCACTGCCTCCTCGCGCGTCCCGGTACGCGGCGCGACGCCGTGCGGCGCATCGTCGCCCACCCGCAGGCACTCGGGCAGTGCCGGCAGTGGCTCGCCGCGCATCTCCCGGGCGTCCCGACCGAGCCGGAGACGTCGAACGCGCGGGCGGCCGAGCGCGCGCGGCAGGGACGCGGACTTGCCGCGATCGCCGCGGAGGCCGCCGCCGATTCGTACGGCCTTGCGATCCTCGCGCGGGCGATCCAGGACGACCCGGCGAACGTGACGCGCTTCCTCGTGCTCGCGCCGCACGACTCGCCCGAGCCGAGCGGCGACGACAAGACGTCGATCATGTTCCAGGTGAAGCACGAAGCGGGCGCGCTCGCCGCCGCTCTCCGGCCGTTCGCCGCGCACGGCGTCAACATGCTGAAGCTCGAGTCGCGGCCGCAGCGGGGGCGACCCTGGGACTACTCCTTCTTCGTCGACCTGGTGGGCCACCGGCGCGACCGGCCGATCGCGCGCGCCCTCGCCGAGCTCGGCCGCACGGCGGTGCACCTGAAGATCCTCGGCTCCTACCCGGCGGCACCGCCGGCGGAGGCGTGACGATGGACCTCCGCGCCCTCGTCCCGGAGTGGATCCGGACGCTCACGCCGTATCCGCCCGGCATGCCGATCGAGGAGCTCGAGCGCTCGCTCGGCATCGCGGACTCGATCAAGCTCGCCTCGAACGAGAACCCGCTCGGCCCCTCGCCGAAGGCGGTGGCGGCGATCGCCGCGGCGCTCGGGAACCTGCACCGCTATCCCGACGGCTCGGCCTTCTACTTGAAGCGCCGGCTCGCGGAGCGCGTCGGCGTGCCGGTCGAGCAGCTGATCGTCGGCAACGGCTCGAACGAGATCATCGAGCTGGTCGTGCGGACCTTCCTTCGCCCGCGCGAGGAGGCCGTCATGGCCGACCAGGCCTTCGTCATCTACCGGATGGTGACGCAGGCCGCGGCCGGGGTCCCGCGGATCGTCCCGCTCCGCGACTTCACGCACGACCTCGAGGCGATCGCCGAGGCGATCGGGCCGGCGACGCGGCTCGTCTTCGTCGCGAACCCGAACAACCCGACCGGCACGATCTACCGCCGCGCCGCGTGGCGCGCGTTCCTCGCCGCCGTGCCGCGCCACGTGATCGTCGTGGCGGACGACGCGTACGCGGAGTACGTCGAGGATCCGGAGTACCCGGACACCATCCGCGAGCGCGCGGGCGCGGCCCCGGTCGTGACGCTCCGCACCTTCTCGAAGCTCTACGGCCTCGCCGGGCTCCGCGTGGGGTGGGCGGTGGCGCCGGCGCCGCTCGTCGAGGCGATCGGGCGCATCCGCCAGCCGTTCAACGTGAACGCGCTCGCGCTCGTCGGCGCGCTCGCGGCGCTCGACGACGAGGAGCACGTGCGGCGGACGATCGCCGCGAACCGCGAGGGGATGGCGACCCTCGTCGCCGGCGTCCGCCGCCTCGGGCTCGAGCACGTCCCGAGCTCGGCGAACTTCGTCCTCGTCCGCGTCGGAGAGGGCGCGAAGGTGTACGAGGCGCTCCTCCGCCGGGGCGTCATCGTCCGCCCGATGGACGTCTACGGCTTCCCGGCGCACGTGCGCGTCACGGTCGGCCTGCCGGCGGAGAACGCACGCTTCCTCGCCGCACTCGAGGCGGTGCTCGCGCGCGGAGGTGCGTGACGCGGCTCTTCGAGCGGCTGGCCGTCGCCGGCGTCGGCCTGATCGGCGGCTCGCTCGCGCTCGCGGCGCGCGAGGCCGGGCTCGTCGGCGAGGTGATCGGCTACGGCCGGAGCCCCGACAACCTGGCGGTCGCCCTGCGACGGGGGATCGTCGACCGCGTCGCCGAGGACGCGGCCGTCGCGGTCGCGGACGCCGACGCGATCGTCCTCGCCGCGCCGATCGGCGCGTGCGCGGGGCTCGCCGGCGCCTTCCGGCCGCACGCGCGCGCGGGCGCGCTCCTGACCGACGTCGGCAGCGTGAAGGCGGGGCTCGTCGCCGCGCTCGAGGCGGCCTGGGCGGGGCAGGGGCCGGTGGTTGGCGCGCACCCGGTGGCGGGCAGCGAGGCGTCGGGGGCCGCCGCGGCGCGGGCGGACCTGTTCCGCGGCGAGCGCTGCATCCTCACGCCGACGCCGGCGACCGACGCCGCCGCGCTCGCCCGCGTGCGCGCGCTGTGGGAGGGCGTCGGCGCGCGCGTCGAGGAGATGGCACCCGAGACGCACGACGAGCTCCTCGCCCGGGTGTCGCACCTGACGCACCTGGTCGCGTTCGCGCTCGCCGCCGCGGCGGGCGGCGCGCGGGTCGACGGGCGCACCGTCCTCGAGTACGCGGGCAGCGGCTTCCGCGACACGACGCGCATCGCGGGCGGTGCGCCCGAGATGTGGCGCGACATCCTGCTCGCGAACGCGCCCGCGCTCGGCCGTGCCCTCGACGAGTTCCGCGCCGCGCTCGACCGGCTGGCCGGGCTCGTTGCCGCGGGGGACGTGCGGGGCCTCGAAGAGGCCCTCGCCGAGGCGCGCGCGATCCGCGGGCGCCTCGGTGCGAAGCGATGACGCGGGTCGGGCCGCCCCGCGGCGGGCTCCGCGGCACGGTCGACGTGCCCGGCGACAAGTCGATCGCGCATCGTGCCCTCCTCCTCGGCGCCCTCGCCGAGGGGGCGACGACGATCCACCGCTTCCCGGGCGGCGCCGACGTCCTCTCGACCCTCGGTGCCGTGCGCGCGCTCGGCGCCGGCGCCGAGCGGCGCGGCGACACGGTGCGCGTCGAGGGTCGCGGGTCGGCACTCGGGCCGCCGGGGGACGTACGCGTCGACTGCGGCAACTCGGGTACGACGATGCGGCTCGGCGCGGGCCTCGTCGCGGGCGGCCCCGGCTGCGTCGTCCTCGACGGCGACGCCTCGCTCCGGCGCCGGCCGATGGAGCGCGTGGCGGAGCCGCTCCGGCGGATGGGCGCTCGAGTCGAGACGACGGACGGGCACGCGCCGCTCACGGTCCGCGGCGGGCGGCTCGCGGCGATCGACTGTCGGCTTCCCGTGGCGAGCGCGCAGGTGAAGTCCGCCGTGCTGCTCGCCGGGCTCCGCGCCGCCGGCACGACGCGGGTCCGCGAGCCTCTCGTGACCCGGGATCACACGGAGCGGCTCCTCGGGCACTTCGGCGTCCGCGTCGCGCGCCACCCCGACGGCGCCGCCGTGGCGGGCGGGCAGCGGCTCGTCGGCACGGACGTCCCGCTTCCCGGCGACCCCTCGTCGGCGGCGTTCCTGGTCGTGGCGGCGCTCCTCGTGCCCGACTCGAGGCTGATCCTCCGCGACGTGGGGCTGAACCCGACGCGGACCGGGTTCCTCGACGTGCTCGGGCGCATGGGCGCCGGCGTCGAGGTCGCGGACACGCGCGAGGTCGCGGGCGAGCCGTGGGGGACGCTCCGCGTGCGGAGCGTGCGCCTGCGCGCCACCACGATCGGGCCCGCGGAGATCCCCGGCACGATCGACGAGCTTCCCGTCCTCTGCGTCGCGGCCGCGCTCGCGGAGGGGGAGACGACGATCGCCGGCGCCGGTGAGCTGCGCGTCAAGGAGAGCGACCGGATCGCCGGGATCGAGCAGCTGCGCCTCCTCGGCGTCGACGTCCGGACGACGCCCGACGGGATCGCGATCCGCGGCCGCGCCGGACGCCCGCTCGCTGGCGGGGCCGTCGCGACCGCCGGCGACCACCGCATCGCGATGGCGTTCGCGGTGGCGGGGCTCGTCGCGACGGACGGGGTCGTCCTCGACGACGCGGGGTGCGCCGACGTCTCCTTCCCCGGCTTCTTCGCGCGACTCGCGGCGCTGGGCGCGAGCGTGAGCGCGCCGTGACGCCGCCGGTCGTCACCGTCGACGGACCGGCCGGCGCCGGCAAGTCGAGCGCGTCGCGCGCGCTCGCGGCGCGCCTCGGCTTCGCCTACGTCGACACGGGCGCGATGTACCGCGCCGTCGGCGTGCTCGCCGACGAAGCGGGCCTCGACCTCGACGACGACGCGGCGCTCGCCCGGCTCGTCGCCGGGCTCCGCTTCGACGCGGTGGGCGAGCGATGCGTCGTCGGCGGCCGGGACCTGAGCAGCGCGATCCGCGAGCCGCGGGCGGGCGAGCTCGCCTCGAGGGTCTCGACGCGGCCCGTCGTCCGGGAGCGCCTGGTCGCCGTTCAGCGAGAGGTCGGGGCGCGGGGGGGCGTCGTCATGGAGGGGCGGGACATCGGGACGGTCGTCTTCCCGGACGCGCCCGTCAAGCTCTACCTGACGGCCACGCCCGCGGAGCGGGCGCGGCGCCGCGCCGCCGAGCTCCGCGCCCGGGGGGAGGCCGTCGACGAGGCCGCGCTCGCGCACGAGCTCGCCGCCCGCGACGCGCGCGACAGCGGGCGGGCCCACTCCCCCCTCCGCCCGGCGCCGGACGCGATCGTCGTCGACACGACCGCGCTCTCGCTGGACGCCGTGGTCGAGCGCATGCTCGCGCTCGTGCGCGCCCGAACGTGAGCGTGGGTGCTGGGCGGCGCCGCGCCGCTAAGCCTGCGAATCCTTTTGCCTTCACCCTTGAAACCCTGGTGGTACGAGAGTATGGAAGGACGGTTGCGCCGCCGCCGGCGCGTTCCATCCAGAGAATCCGACCCGAGGGGGGGTAGCCGTTTGATGCCCGAGACGACCGAGAAGGCCGATCATTCGATCGGTGTCGAAGAGGACTTCAGAGCCCTCTTCGAGAAGAGCCTGAAGAGCCCGAAGGCGGGTGAAGTCGTCACGGGGCGTATCGTCGTCATCGGCCGCGACACCGTCACGGTCGACATCGGGTACAAGTCCGAGGGGCACATCCCGATCCACGAGTTCATGACGCGCGAGGGCGTGCTCACGGTCAACGAGGGCGACGAGGTCGACGTCTACTTCGAGGCGAGCGACAACGAGTCGGGTGAGATCATCCTCTCGCGGCAGAAGGCCGAGCAGTTCAAGGTCTGGCGCGAGATCGAGAAGGCGTACGAGCGCGACGGGTCGGTCGAAGGGACCATCGTCGGCAAGGTGAAGGGCGGGCTCAAGGTCGACATCGGCGTCGCCGCGTTCCTCCCCGGCTCGCACGCCGACCTCCGGCCGACGCGGAACCTCGACCGCTACATCGGCCAGCGCGGCCGCTTCGCGATTCTCAAGTTCAACCGCTCGCGGGGCAACGTGGTCGTGTCGCGCCGCGCGGTGCTCGAGCGCGAGCGGACGGCGCTCAAGTCGGAGACGCTGAAGGTCCTCGAGGAGGGCGTCATCCTCGAGGGCACCGTCAAGAACATCACCGACTACGGCGCGTTCGTCGACCTGGGCGGCATCGACGGCCTCCTCCACGTGACCGACATGTCGTGGGGGCGCGTCTCGCACCCCTCCGAGGTGATCAGCGTCGGCGACCACGTGAAGGTCGTCGTGCTCAAGTACGACCCGGAGCGCGAGCGGGTGTCCCTCGGCATGAAGCAGATCATGCAGGACCCGTGGACGACGATCGCGGAGCGCCTGCCGCTCAACGCGCGCATCCGGGGCAAGGTGGTGAGCCTCACCGACTACGGCGCGTTCGTCGAGATCGAGAAGGGCATCGAAGGCCTCATCCACGTCTCCGAGATGTCCTGGACGAAGCGCGTCACGCATCCGTCGAAGGTGCTCGAGGTGGGGCAGGAGGTGGAGGTTCAGGTCCTCGACATCGACCCGGCGAACCGCCGCATCTCGCTCGGGCTCAAGCAGACCGAGCCGAACCCGTGGGAGCTCGTCCGGATCAACCACCCCGTCGGCTCTCGGATCCGGGGGAAGATCCGGAGCATCACCGACTTCGGGCTCTTCGTCGAGGTGGAGGAGAACATCGACGGCCTCGTCCACGTCTCCGACCTCCACTGGACGAAGAAGATCAAGCACCCCTCGGAGCTCTACAAGAAGGGCGAGGAGGTGGAGGCGGTCGTCCTCGGGATCGACGTCGACAACGAGCGCATCTCGCTCGGGATCAAGCAGCTGCAGGAGGATCCCTGGACGCGCGTTCCGAAGACGTACCCGGTCGGCACGCGCGTGAAGGGCACGGTGACGAGCGTCACCGACTTCGGCGTCTTCGTCGAGCTCGAGGAGGGCGTCGAGGGCCTGATCCACGTCTCGCAGCTCTCGACCGAGCGCGTCGACAAGCCGTCCTCGCTCTTCAAGCCCGGCGACCAGGTCGAGGCGGAGGTGACCGCCGTCGACTCGCGCGAGAAGCGCATCGGCCTCTCGATCAAGGCGCTCCGGCGGAGCGAGGAGCGGGACGAGATGGACGCGTACTTGAAGCGCGAGCGCGACAGCGGCAAGTTCTCCTTCGCCGACATCATGCCCGACGCGGAGAAGTCGAAGGGCTAGCCGGGCCGGGGCTCGGCCCTCGCGGGGCGGTGCGGCAGGGGTCATGGCGCGACGACATCCGATCCTGCGCGGGCTCGCGATCCTCACCACGGTCGTGCTCGCGCTCATCGGCGCCGCCGTCGTGGCGGGCGCGCTCTTCGGAGGCGGCGAGGGCTCCGTCGGCGGGCGCTTCCCGTTCGGCAAAACGGTGACCGTCGTCGAGCTGCGCGGCGTCATCGACGAGGCGAGCGGCACGGAGGTCGTCGCGACGCTCGAGCGCGCGCGCCGCGCCGACGGCACCGTGGCCGTCGTCGTCCGCATCGACTCGCCGGGCGGCTCCGTCGCCCCCGCGCAGGAGATCTACGACGCCATCTGGCGCGTCCGTGCGGTGAAGCCCGTCGTCGCGTCGCTCGGCACGATCGCGGCGTCGGCGGGCTACTACATCGCCTCGGCAGCCAACGTGGTCGTCGCCGACGCCGGGACGCTCACCGGCTCGTTGGGCGTCATCATGGAGGTCCCCCAGTACCGGACGCTCGCGGAGAAGGTCGGAGTCGGCGAGGAGGTGGTGAAGAGCGGACCCTTCAAGGACGTCGGACACCCGCTCCGGCCGCTCGCGCCCGAGGAGCGGGCGCTCCTCCAGGCGATGATCGACGACGTGCTCGGCCAGTTCGTCGACGCGGTCGCGCGTGGGCGCGGGCTCGACGTCGACAAGGTCCGCGCGCTGGCGGACGGGCGCGTCTTCTCGGGAGCGCAGGCGCACGCCGCGGGGCTCGTCGACGAGCTGGGAGGCCTCGACGACGCGACCCGGATCGCGTGGGCGCGGGCCGGGCAGGAGGGCGAGCCGCGCGTCGTCCGCGCGCGCGTCCACCGCCGTGCCTGGTGGATCGAGCTGCTCGACCGGACGCTCCTCGAGAGCGCCGGGGGCCCGACGCGCGTCGCGGGGTTCGTCTCCCTCTATCGCGGTGTCCTGCCCGAGTGAGCCAAGCATGACCAAGCGCGATCTGATCGACGAGGTGCTGAAGGAGTTTCCCCGCTTCTCCCGCCGGGACGCCGAAGTCATGGTGAACGCGGTCTTCGACAGCATGACGGCCGCGCTCACGCGCGGTGAGCGCATCGAGATCCGCGGCTTCGGGAGCTTCGTCGTGAAGCATCGTCGCGCGCGCGAAGGCCGGAATCCGAAGACGGGGGCGATCGTCGCGGTCCACGCCAAGCGCGTGCCCTTCTTCAAGGTCGGGAAGGAGCTCCGGCTCCGCGTCGACGGGAAGCCGTGGACGGCCGACGACGCCGACGAGTGAGCCCGCGATGCAGGTGATCTGGGCGCCCTGGCGCATGGCGTACGTCGGCGACCGCACCGAGCGCGAGTGCATCTTCTGCGCCGCGCCGCGCGGCGACGCCCGGGCGCGCCTCCTCCTCGGCACGACGCCCGCGAGCCTCGTCATGCTGAACCGCTATCCCTACCAGAACGGGCACCTCATGGTGGCGCCTTGCCGGCACACGGCCTCGCTCGCCGATCTCGCGCCCGGCGAGCACGCCGACCTCGCCGAGACGCTCCGCCGGGCCATCGCGTCCCTGGGGAGCGCTTTCCATCCCGACGGCTTCAACGTCGGCATGAACCTCGGGACGGTGGCCGGCGCGGGCATCGCGGATCACCTCCACTGGCACGTCGTGCCGCGCTGGGCGGGCGACACGAACTTCATGCCCGTCATCGCGGAGACGAAGGTGATGCCGCAGCATCTCCTCGAGACGTACGATCGGCTCCGGCCCGCGTTCGACTGGCTCGCCGTCGCGGCCTGACGCGCGCGCACGCGCCGCGCGGGCGCCAGGCCCCCGCCGTCGGCGCGCAGTGACGACCATCGAGCCGGGAGCGCGATGTGGTACGGGCGGCAAACCGGCTTCAGATTGTCTGCCTTGCGCGCGCGCGTATAATCCGCCGCACACCAAGGGGGGACCCGGCCGTGGACGAACCGCCTCGCACGTTGGGAGAGCTCCGCGCCTCCGGCTACGCCGTCCTGCCGGTGCGGGAGGAGATGCGGCGGAACCTGCTCGCGCGGCTCGGGCGCCAGGAGCGGATCCTCCCCGGCATCGTCGGGTACGACGCGACCGTGATCCCGGAGATCGAGAATGCGATCCTCGCCGGGCACCACATGGTGTTCCTCGGCGAGCGCGGGCAGGCGAAGAGCCGCATCATCCGCGGCCTCACGTCGCTCCTCGATCCGCTCGTGCCGGTCGTCGGCGGCTGCCCGATCAACGACGACCCGTTCGCGCCGATCTGCGCCGCGTGCCGCCGGCGCGCCGCCGCCGAGGGCGACGCGCTGCCCGTCGCGTGGATCGGGCCCGAGCAGCGCTACGGGGAGAAGCTCGCGACCCCCGATGTCTCGATGGCGGACCTGATCGGCGAGATCGACCCCGTCAAGGTGGCCGAGGGGCGCTACCTCGCGGACGAGGAGACGATCCACTACGGCCTCATCCCGCGCACGCACCGGGGCATCTTCGCGATCAACGAGCTCCCGGACCTCACCGAGAAGGTCCAGGTCGGCCTCTTCAACCTGATGGAGGAGAAGGACGTCCAGATCCGCGGCTACAAGGTCCGCCTCCCGCTCGACGTCGTCATCGTCGCGAGCGCGAACCCCGAGGACTACACGAGCCGCGGCCGCATCATCACGCCGCTCAAGGACCGCTTCGACGTGCAGATCCGGACGCACTACCCGCGCACGATCGAGGACGAGATCGCGATCATGGAGCAGGAGACGCCGGTCTTCGACCGCGGCGGGCGCGAGCTCCGCGTCCCCGGCTTCATGAAGGAGGTCGTCGCGCACCTCACGTTCGAGGCGCGCGCGTCGAACGAGATCAACCAGGCCTCGGGCGTGAGCGTCCGCGTCACGATCAACAACTACGAGAGCCTCGTCTCGAACGCCGAGAAGCGCGCCGTCCGGACCGGCGAGCGGGAGATCGTGCCGCGCCTCACGGACCTCCACGCCGTCCTCGCCTCGACCGCGGGGAAGATCGAGCTCGAGTACGTGGGCGAGGACAAGAAGGAGGGCGACCTGATCGACCGCCTCATCAACCGCGCCGTGCTGAAGGTGTGGGACAAGTACCTCCGCGTCGAGGCCTTGAAGAAGGTGTCGGAGCACTTCGAGGCGGGCTGGGGCGTCGAGGTGTCGGACCAGATGCGGTCCGAGGAGTACCTGGAGGGCATCCGGCAGATCCCGGGCCTGCGCGACGGCGTCGCGCTCCTCGGGCCCTTCGAGAGCCCGGGGCTCATGGCGGCGGCGATCGAGTTCGTGCTGGAGGGGCTCCATCTCCACCAGAAGCTCAACAAGGAGCGCGAGGGCGGGCGGTACACGTATCGGGCGTAGGGGGCGCGCTCGGTGTTGCCTCGGGCGTTGCACGAAACTCGGCGGCTGCTCCGGGGAGGCACGCGTCAGCGCGCTCGCAGCCGATCGCCCAGCTCCTCGTAGATAGTTCGTCGCTGCCATCGAGCTCGCGACGAACCAGGCACTCGGGCTCCCGGGTCGTGCGCCAGCAGCCGCAGTGCCTGCTTGACGCCCTGCTTCACTTCCAGTGGAAGCCACGGCCCCCAAGTTTTCCTTCCGCGTTGCGACGACCGCCTCTTCGCGCCGCGACGCCGGTCACGAGCTCCGGTAGATGCGTCGTCACCTCGGAGATCGGCAGTCTTGGCCAGCGTCGTCTCGTAGGGCCAGACAACTGGTCAGGACGAGCCCCGCGCGGGCAGGCGCGACGCGTGCTCGAACGCGGCGCCGACACCGGGAGCGAGCGCGTGCCGAAGCCCTTCACCTTCAGCGTCGACTAACCTGCGCTCCGCCGGTCCCGCGTGAACACGGTGCTCGACGCCGATCGCCGCCGCTGCTGCTGCCGCCCCCCGCCACGCAAATGGGCCGACCGGCGCGTCGATGAGTGCTTCCCGGGCGCCGTCGTCGCCCAGAGCTTGATGGTCGGTGCGACGCAGTCTCGGCACGATGCCGACATCGCCGACGACGACTACGGCTTCACCCCCGTGCGCGCGCGCGGCGAAGACCTGCGGCGGTTCCATGGACACCGACGAGCGCGTGTCGATCGCACACCATGCGCGCGACCGTCGTCGTGCTCCTCCTCGCCCCGGCCGCCCTCAACGGTCTCTGCGCGCGAAGACGATCTGCCCGAGCTCGCACGCGAAGATCGTGCTCGGGACATCCTGCCGAGGCGGCCCAGGTGCCTGCGGTGCGAGCTGTACCCACGCCATCGGCATCGTCGCGCCGGCGAGCATCTTCTCGAACAGGCGCCGGAAGAATCGGGTGAATGCGGGACCGTTGCGCGCGAGGGTCATGACGAGGTTCGCGCGCCCGTAGCCCACCTGCCTCCCCGCGAGGATGTAGCGCGCGGCGTCGTTCTCGCTCGCGACGACGACGATCTTCGCGCCCGTCTCGCGGATTAGCTCCCGCAGCCCGAGGCTCGAGTTCCGGACCTGCCCGTCGGGTTCGATCTCGCAGTAGAGGAAGAGCACGTCGCAGCGTGGCGGTGGGCCGTCACTTTCACGGGCCGGGCCGAGGAGTGGCACGAGCGCCGCGCGGTCTTCGACGAGGAGCGGCGCGGCCGGTGCGCCGGCCAGGTTCAGGAGCGCGAGCCGCGGCGAGGCGAGAACGAGGGGCGCCGCGCTCTGGCGTCCTCGGAGCACGAGGACGGCGGCCACGGCGAGGGCAACGAGGGCGATCAGCGCGAGAGCCACCGTGCGTTCCGATGGTCCTGGCTAGTCGACCTCGATGTCGTATCCGCGGAAGGCCAGGGCGCGGCGGAGGTTCGCGACGATCGCGGCCCGTTTCACGTCGTCGATCGGTTCGTGCGCGTGCGGGGGCTCCCAGCGCCGGATCGATCGGCTGTACACGACCATGCCCGACGGGCCGACCAGGAACTCCGTGTCGACGTACACGCATCGGGGGGGCTCGCAATACCGCAGACGGCCCCGGCCGAGGATCTGCACGGTGAAACCCTCGTCGCTCTCGATCACGTCGTGTGACAACCGGAACATCGGATCATGGGCCTCCGACGACATGATACACGATGTTCGTCACGTTCGGATTCGAGCTGAGCGTGGGATACTCGACCGTCGCCCAGATGCTGTTGATCCGCACGACGGGGCCCTGGAAGACGTGGACTTCTCCGCTCGCGCCCGCGGCGAACTCGCGGGAGACGGCCTCCCAGATCGGCGTCGCCGCCTCTCGACTGAGCCCGGCCGTCGCGTTCGCCGCTGCCTGGCCCGCCTCCGTCATTTCGAGGGTCACGCCGCCGTTGGCCTTCGCCCACGCCATCGCCGCCTCCATCGCGCCTTCGCCAGACCAGAAGGCCCGCGGCACCGCGCCCCGCCCCGCGAGGAGGACGTCCGCGGCCGCGAACGCGGCGCGTCCGGCGAGATAGACGGCTTTCACGCCCGCCTTGATCGCGCTCGCGAGCATCACGATGTCGATCGGGTCGAGCACGTTCGGATCGGCGCAGCCGTTGCACGGCTCGAAGCCCGGGTTGTAGACGTCGTTCATCGTCGACGTGTCGCTCGCGAGCTGCGTGCCGGCGAGGTCGCTCGGCGCGGGCGAGCGCTTGAGGACGCCGGAGAGTCCGCCGCCGAGGCCCTTCAGGGCGGAGGCGGCGCCGAGCACGGCGACCATGCCGAACACGATCTGGCCGTTGCGGAAGCTCTCGACCGCGCCGTAGACCGCGTAGCCGGCGAGGGCGAGGTTGTATGCGGCGGACAGCGCCGCGCTCTTGGCTGCGGCCACGGCGGGGCCGACGATGCCGAGCACGGCGCCCGTGATGGCCCCCATGGCGGCGCCCATCGCCGCCGCCTTCAGGAGCTGCGAGCCCGAGGCGCCGTTCACGGCCGCCTGGATGACCGAGACCGCCGCGCCGATGACGGCGGCGATGACGATCGCGATGATGAAGCCGAGCAGCTCGAAGGCGCCGTTCGGGTCGGTGCGGTTGAGCGGGTTCCCGCCGACGTAGCCGTAGGGGCTCGGGAACTGCGCCTCGGGGTCCTGCGTGACGAAGAGGCCGAGCGCCGGGTCGTACCAGCGCGCGCCGAAGTAGATGAGGCCGGTCCCGTCGTCGGCGCGGTGCCCGGCGAACTGGAAGGCCGCGCGCTCCTCGGCGGCCGGAGCGCCGCCGTCCTCGAACGAGCCGCCGTGCGCGCCGTACGGACGCGTGACGAGGCGTTCGACGACGACACCACGCTCGTCGGTCAGGAGCTGCGGGCTCCCGAGGTGGTCCGGATGGTAGAAGACGGTCCCGGACGGCGGGCCCGACGGCGGCGGCGCCGCGTCGGCGATCGCCGGGAGCTGGCAGTTCGCGAGGCAGAGCACCACCGTCAGCAGGGCGACGAGCGCGCGGCGCACGCGGCCCACGAGAGGCAGGCGGCGGCGCCCCGGGACCGAGACGGCGACGCCGAAGAGCGCGAGCGCGCCGAAGCCCCACGCCGCGCGCGTGCCGGGAGCGGGCGGCGGCTCGGCGGCGGCGACGATGGTCGAGGACACGACGGAGGTCGCGACGAGCTGCCCGCCCAGCACGAAGTGGCGGGCGGCCTCGGCGGTGTCGAGGCGAAGGTCGAACGTGCCGAAGTAGAAGGTGGTGCCGTCGCGCGTGCGCGAGGCGACGCGCGTGCCCTGGTAGTCGTAGAGATACTCGCCGACGACGTTGCCGTCGCGCTTCACCTGCACGAGCCGGCCCTCGGCGTCGTACGTGAGCTCCCGGCCGTTCGGGAGCGTCAGCATCTCGCCGTTCGCGTCGTACGTGATGGCGGTGCCGCCGACGCCGATCGGGCGATGGGGGCGGTTCGGGTCGAAGACGTACGCCGCGCCGTCCTTCGCCACGAGGTTCCCGTTCGCGTCGTACGCGAAGGCGCCCGCGTAGCCGCCCGCACCGCACTGCCGCCCGCTCGCGATCTCGCCCAGCTCGTCGTAGGTCGCCGTCTGGGTGAGCGAGCGCGGATCGCGCGGCGTGCGCTGCGCGTCGCGGATGCCGCGCACGTTCGCGTCCGCGTCGTAGTCGAAATAGTCGATCGACCGGAGCACGTCGGTGTTGCAGCCCGTCACGTGGACGGTCTGGATCCCGCGCAGCCGGAAGAGGTCCGCCGCGTCGCCGTACGTGAAGCGGTCGCGGACGCCGGTCGCGTAGGTGCGCTCCGTCACCGCCCCCGTGACGTTCCGGCGCTCGTCGGTGACGTACGTGCCCCGGTCGGAGGCGAGGCTGAGGACGTCGCCCTCGGGCGCGTACCCGTAGGTGACCGTCTCGACGCCGCCCGGCCAGGGGTACGTCATCGTCCGCACGCGGCCGAGCGCGTCGGTCGTGGCGGCCGTGGTGAAGGAGCGCGTCACGCCTGCGAAGGTGATCGTCTTCTCCGTCTGGAGGACGTTCCCGCGCGCGTCGTAGACGTCGAACGTCGTCGTGCCGGAGGGGTCCGTCACCCGGGCGAGGCGGCCGCGGCCGAATGTCGCCGTGTCATAGGTGTAGGTCGCCAGCACGGTCGGCGTGCCGGCGCCCTTCGCGTCGCTCCCGCTGAAGAGGAGCCGGCGGGTGACGCGGCCGAGGCGGTCGTACTCGATCTCGAGGTGGCGCCCGCTCTGCGGGTCGTTCTGGAAGACGACGTTCCCGCTCGCGTCGTAGTCGTACTGCCAGGTCCCCGAATCGGGGTGGGTGATGCTCGTCCGGCGGCCGAGCGCGTCGTACGTCGTCGTCACGTTCGTCCGGTAGTCGCCGTTGTCCTGTTGGAGGACGACGCCGCGGTTGCCCGGGTCGTACACCCAGACGCGCGTCGAGAAGGCGACGGCGGCGTTCCCCTTGTACGTCCGCTGCGCGACCTTCCGCTTGAGCGCGTCGAGCTCCTCCTCGACGCACACGCCCACCGTCGGGTCCTCCGTGTAGATCGCGTCGCACCGGCGCGTGACCCGCGCGGTCTTGAACGAGACCGTCGCCATGGTGCCGTCCGCGAGCGCGCGCGCGATCGTACGCCCGAACTCGTCCTGCACGAGCCACGTGCCCGGCCGATCGTCGACGACGACGCGGGTGCGCGGGTCGCCGCCGAGTACGACGGGAGCGATCTCCTTGACGACGCGTCCGCCCGGGACGCGCACGACCGCGCCGGTGACGACCACCCGGGCCGCGCCGTCGACGCGCCGGACGGCCTGCGTCTGCAGGGGGCGCCCGAGCCCGTCGTAGAAGCTCGATGACGTGAGCTGGTGCGGCGTCGGCGAGAGCTCGAGCGTGAGCGTGTCGATGCGCTGCTCCGCGCCGATCGTGTAGACGAACTGGCGCGTCGGCAGCGCGAGAGACTGCCCCGGCTCCGCGACCCGCTCGAGGCGCCCGAAGTCGTCGTACTGGTACTCGGTCACGGCGCCGGCGGGGTCGACGGCCTTCCTGAGCTTCCCGAACGCCGGGTCGTAGGTCGTTCGGTGCTCGAGCGCGACGCCCGTCGCATCCTCGACGAGCGCGCTCGGGTAGAGGAAGTCGCCGGATCCCTCGTCGTTGTACCGAACCTGCGTGACGGCGCCGTTCGGGTGCGTGATCCGCGTGAGGTTCCCGTACGCATCGTAGTCGTTGGTCGTCGTCGGATTGCCCGGGCCGACGAGCTGGACGGTCTTCAGGTTGCCCGCAACGTCGTACGTGAAGTTCTTCGTCACACCGCCGACCACCGTGATCTGCGAGGCGCGGTCGCAGATCCCGGTGCAGACCCCGTACGCGTTGCAGCCGGGACCGAACGTGGAGCGGTTGTCCGAGAGGAGCGTCGCGCCGTCGTACGCGCGCTCCTGGGTGACGTTGCCGCACGCGTCGTACGTGTAGTCGCTGTGCGACGTGCGCGTGCCGCTCGCGAGCTCCTGCCAGGGCGTGTCGGCGGCGCTGCTGTACTCGACGTGCGTCATCCCGTTGAGGAAGGGGACCCAGCGGTTCGCGACGAGGCTCGCCTGCCAGTCGGAGGTGACGCGGTCGAGGAGGCCGGCCGGTCCGTTCGCGCCGTAGCGGGCGTACTTGTCCTGCTGCACGGTCTTCCCGCGCAGGGCGTCGGACTGCGCGAACACGTGGCGCTCGGTCACGCCGTATGCGTCCGTCACGTCGACGGTGCGGAAGCCACGGAACTCGCGCCGTGCGGCGTGCCAGTAGCCACCGTCGTAGCGGTACGTCATCAGGACGTCGGCGTCGAAACCCGCGGCCGCCGTGCGGGTCGTCGCGAGCACCCAGAGGGGGAACGGCATGTGCGGAACGCCGTCCGCGACCGCGGGATCGACGTTCGCCGTGGCCGCGCTGGTCGCGCTGCCGTACGCGAGGGTCGTCGTCGCCGCCGCGCCGCCGCCCGGGCGGGGGTGCCGGGCGATCGTGCGCAGCGTGTCGGGGGGCGCGGCGGCCTGGGCGAGGTAGAAGTGCGCCTGCCCGTTCACGAGGGACACGATGTCCGGGAACCCGTCGCCGTCGACGTCGAAGGTGTCGGTGACGAGGGCCTTGAGGGCGTCGTTGGGGTGCCGCTTGCGCATCTTCGCGGGCATCGCCCACACGTGCGCCCCGCCGAAGCCGCGCGCGGTGTTGTAGTAGACCGTCCACGTCCCCGCGCTCGCGCCGCGCGCGTCCACGATGTCGGGCAGGCCGTCGCCGTTCAGGTCGAACACGTCGTAGTCGTAGGACGTGTCCGCCGCGTTCCAGGCGCGCAGCGCGCCGAGCGGCGGGGTCGGGATGTCGACGCCCGGGCCCGGGAAGCCCTTGCCCGTCCCGTAGCGCACCGTCCAGTGCCAGCACGGGCTCTGGGCCGGCTTGCAGGTGCCGTACGCGGTGTTCCCCTGCGCCGTGACGACGTCGACGAGGCCGTCGCCGTTCACGTCGAAGGTGTCGCGGGTGATCGTGCGGTTGTCCGTGCCCGGCCCGCCGATGCGGATGCACTGCCACGGCGCCGGGATGTCTTCGCCCGAGCTGAACGACTTGTTCCCGAGGTTCCAGTGGACCTTCCACTTCCCGCTCGCGCCCGGTGTCGAATCGACGAGGTCTGGGAGCGCGTCGCCGTTGAGGTCGAACATGTCGATCGTGGCGCAGCTCGGGGTGTCTTGGATCCCGGAGGCGCGCGTCGCGTCGACGCGCCCGACCGGCGCGACGATCGGCCACTTCTCGAGCGCGCCGAAGCCGCTCCCGGTGTTCGGGTACACGTACCACCACGTCGTCAGCTGGAACGTGACCGGATCGACCGTAATCTCCGCGCCGGGGAGCACGTAGTCCGGGCGCGCGTCGCCGTTCACGTCGATCACCGTCCAGTCCGTCGAGCTGGACGTCATGTAGCTGTCGCTGCTGAAGATCGTGAGGAGGTAGTTGTTGCGGATGATGCACTTCGCGGGGGCGGGCCAGGCGAGCGGCGTGGTCGCGAACATCGTCGTGCCGGCGCGGCCCTGGTTCAGGTAGACGGTCCAGAACTTGTTGCTCGACGTCCAGCCGCTCGTGTCGACCATGTCCGGCCGGCCGTCGCCGTTCAGGTCGACGAAATCCCGGTTGCGGCACGTCGTGCAGGTCGGCTGGTCCTGCGTGAGGGTGCAGGAGTCGTCGTCGCGGAAGTAGCTGAGGGGGAAGAACGACTCGGTCCGGTCGGCGTACGGAACGGGCGCGCCGCCGTCCTGATAGGCGAACGTGGTCGCGGCCGCCGCGCCGGTGTCCTGCACGAGCAGCGTGTCGTGCTCGCCGCGGAGCTGGACGCTCGTGAGCAGCGGCATCCCGTTCGCGCCGCTGGCGCCCCAGGCGACCTCGTAGCGGCGCACCTGCTGCCCGCGGTAGTCGACGCGGACGCTGGTGAGCGTCTGGTCGAACTGCTGGACGAAGCCGGCGCTCAGGAGGAACCGCACCGCGCTCGCGGCGCGGGGCGTGAGGGTGAACGTCACGACGAACATGTGCGCGAGCCCGTGGCTCGGGTTGCCGCCGTAGGAGACGGTCGCGGGGTAGGCCCAGCCCGAGCCAGCGGGCTGCTGCCACGTGAAGTCGACGGCGTTGCCGTTCGCGTCGACCACCTGGGTCAGATTCCAGGCGAACGTCTGTCCGAAGGCGGCCGCGTTGGGTCCGGTGCGGGATTCGGGCGTGGCGCCGAAGGCGTAGACCCGACCGCTCGTGTCGCGCATCGACCAGCGGTTGTTGGTCGGGTCGGCGGTGATGCGGACGTGCGCCTCGTCGATCCGGGCGGCGTACGACCCATCCGGCAGGCCGACGAGCTCCTGCGCGCCGTCGGGGAGGACGACGACGAAGGCGTCCGTCGCGTCGTAGTGCGGCATCCCGAGCCGCGTGCTCCGCTCGACGCGCCCGATCGGCAGGTCCCAGCCCGCGCCGTAGTGCCCCTGGGACGCCTGGCTCGAGTAGACGAGCGCGAGGTTCGGCTGCATGCCGTTGCGGCCGGCCGGCACGTCGATCGGCACCCGTGTCGTCGCGCCGCCCGTCAGGAGCTGCGCCTCCGCCGCGGCGGCGAGGCCCGAGAACGGCGCCGGGGCATCGCCGGTCGTGGCACCCGGCGGGCCATCCGCGATGCCCGACGCGCGCGACGCGGCGGCGAGGAGGAAGGCGAACCCGAGCAGCGTGCGGCGCATGGCGCGTCTCTCCTTCGCGCGAGCGATATCCAGCGGCGCGCGTCGGAGACAAGGAGAATTCGCGCCCCGCGCCCGCCATAGGAGTGGGTAGGGCAGGTGTATGCATGCGGGGCGGCGGGCGGCGCCGTGAATAGACTTGCTATGGAGACAACTATCCTGGCGCCGCCGCCGGAAAACGCTTGTCTCCGTCGCGCTGGTCCGACTACCGTCCGCGTCGACGGACGAGCGGCGTACCATGACGAGGAAGGGACATCGTCGGCGGACGCATCGCGATCGGCGGTCGACGGCCCGGAGCGCCGCGACGTTGCTCGCCGTCCTCGCCCTGGCGGCGCCCCGAGCCGTGCCCGCCGCCTGCACCCTCGACGGACACCGGCGCGCCCTCGAGCAGTGCGACGGCCAGGACCTCGGCGGCTATCGGTGTACGGATTTGTGCTTCGACGGGGGCAGGCTCGCCTGCGGCCCGAGCTGCACCTTCGACACGTCGAACTGCTGCGTCTGCGGGAACGGGCGCCTCGAGAAGGCCCCCGCGTTCGAGTGCAACGAGGTGTGCGACGGGTCGCAGCTCGACGGGAAGACGTGCGCGACGGTCTCGCCGCCCTACCTCGAAGGGGGCGTCCTCGGCTGCAAGGCGTCGTGCGCGGAGTTCGACACGAGCGGCTGCTGGTACTGCGGGAACGGCCGGAAGGAAGGCCCCGAGCGGTGCGACGGCAGCGACTTCGGCGGACCCGGGCTCGACCGGTGCACCGGGCCCTGGCCCGAGCACGGGGGGCCGCTCGCGTGCACGCCCGGCGGCAGCGCCTCCGATCCCGCGACGCAGTTCCCGAACGGCTGCACGATCTCCCGGGCGTTCTGCTGGGTCTGCGGCAACGGCGTCATCGACCCCGGGACGTACGTCGTCGGCGGCCGGACGCTCCAGGAGCAGTGCGACGACGGGAACCTGGTCGACGGGGACGGGTGCTCCGCGACCTGCCAGCGCGAATGCGGCAACGGCGTCGTCGACTACGGCGAGTCGTGCGACGACGGCAACGGGACCGCCGGCGACGGCTGCTCGAGCTGCGGCATCGACGTCTACTACTTCGGCGGGAACGGCGAGGCGTGGGACGAGTGCACGCTGCGCTGGGGCGTCGAGGCGCCGTACGCGGGGGGAAGGCAGGCGGCGGTCACCCAGCAGGCGAACGGGTTCACGGTCACGTGTGGCGACGGCGTTGCGCCGTGCGACGGAGACGCCGTCGCCAACCAGTGCACGTTCGAGGTCTTCTACTGCTTCAACCGGAGCCCCCTCCACATCGGCGCCTGCTCCCCGAACGACGTCGACCTCCTCCAGCTCCTGCCCGCGACGACGTTCGACGCCGCGGGGCAGGCCGCCATCCTGGCGTCCTTCGAGGACACCTTCCGACGGATCGGCGGGGCGACGACGATCACGGAGACGGCGACGTCGCTCGACCCGGAGCCCGCGATCACGCGGCCCTCGATGTGCGGCGCGCTGAAGGTCGTCGTGCCGCGTCCGGGCACGGCGAGCGCGAGCCGCGTGCTCGCCGTGCGGGCCACGGAGAGCGGGCCCGTCCGGACGGACACGGATCAGATCACGTTCGTCTGCCAGCCCTGACCATCGACCGATGCGATCGGAGAACGCCATGAGACCGCACGCACGACTCGCCATCGCCCTCGCCGCGGCGCTCCTCTCGGCCTCGCCGCCCGCCCGCGCTTCCCACATGTGCCCCGGCAAGCTCTCTCCCGAGCTCGACGCTCAGATCGACGACCCGCAGTTCACGAACACGTTCCTCGACGTCGTCGTTCAGATGCTCGTCGCACCGAACGACCCCGCGTACGCGGACGTGCAGGCGATCGCCGCGGCGGCGCCGACGAAGATCGAGAAGGTGAAGCGCGTCTACAACGCGATCCGCACCGAGGCCGACACCGTCCAGACGCGCGTCCCGGCCGGCCAGACGAAGTCGATCCGCGACGCGGTCGCGGCCGGCGTGACGGCGGGGACCGCGCAGAGCGGGTGGGAGGCCCACTGGCTCGGCAACGAGCTCTCGCTCCGCGCGAAGCCGGCCCTGCTCACGGCGCTCTGCGCGCGGCCGGACGTCGCGCGCATCACGCTCGCGCGCGGCGGGCAGAAGCTCGTGAGCACGCTGCCCGACCCGAGCAACCCGACGTGGAACATCACGCGCATCGGCGCGGACTACGCGTGGTCGAAGGGGTTCAAGGGACGGGGCGTCAAGGTCGGGATCATCGACACGGGCGTGAACGCGCTCCACAAGGACCTGCGCTCCGAATGCGTCGGCGGGACCCAGAACGGCAGGTCGTGCGTCGGCACGTGCAACGGATGCGGCTGTCCGGCGAAGCAGTGCGCGGACGGCGGCGGCGTCTGCGTCGGTCCGGCGATCAACCTCGCGACCGGGCAGCCGTACTGGAAGGACGTCACGACGACCGCGTCCCCCGTGCCGGTCGACGACCACGGCCACGGCACGTTCGTCGCCGGCGTGGCCGTCGGGCGGAACGGGGTCGGTGTCGCGCCGGAAGCGAACTGGATGGCGTGCCGGGCCCTCCTCGAGGACGGCGGCTATCCCTACTATCAGAGCGAGAACTGGCTCATCGACTGCGCGGAATTCCTCATCAACCCGGACAACGTCGTGCAGATGGACGACCAGAAGGCGGCGAACGCGGCCGACGTGATCCTCCTCCCCTACGCGATTGGCGCCGTCCGCGACGACGCCGGCGCGTGCGACCCGATCTCCGGCTCCGACCAGAGCTTCCTCCAGAAGGTGAGCCGGATGCGCGCGATGGACATCCTCCCCGTGTTCCCGGTCGGCGAGAACCTCGCCACGGGCTCGGGCGCCGTCGGCGTGCCGGCGCCGGCGAACTACCGTGCCTCGCTCGCGGTCGGCATGAGCCTCGACAGCGAGAGCTTCGCGCTCCCGGCCGGCCAGTCGGCGATCGACCCGGCGTCGAACCGAGGGTCGATCCTCTGCCTCGACGACCAGCAGACCGTCTCGACGCGGCCTGCCCCGTCCGTGGTCGCCCCGGGGCGCGGCGTCCTCGGACCGTGGATGGCCGGCGAGTGTCCGAACGACCCGACGCAGACGTGCTACGATACGTACCGGACGCTCGCCGGCTCCGACGTCGCGGCCGCCCACGTCGCGGGGGCTGCGGCCGTGCTCCGTGGCCTCAACAGCGACCTCTCCGCGCAGCGCTCCCCGCTCTTCCTCGACAACCGCTTCTTCGCGCTCGATGAGGTGCTGAAGCGCCGCGGCTTCAACTTCGCGGAGACTCCGTTCCAGCCGGGGCGCCTCGACCTGCGCCTGGCGCTCGACGACTTCGCGAGCCCCGGCGCCGTCGTGACGAACGCGCCCCCGAACTTCCACACGAGCGCGCCCGGCGCGCCGAACCGCCACACGGTCTCGGTCGCGATGCGGAACTGGAGCCCGTACACCTGGACGGCGGGGAGCCCGGCGACGGCGGCGCAGCACGGGCCGATGAAGCTCGTCGAGACGCCCGGCAACATCTGGCGGGCCGGCCGCGTCGCGCTGCCCGTGGCGAGCGTGCGGCCGGGGGAGGAGGTCACGTTCACCTTCCCGATCACGGCCCCCGACACGCTCTCCGGCGGCTACCAGTACAAGGACTACGACTTCGTCTGGAAGATGCTGCGTGAAAGCCCGGACACCGCCTTCTGTCAGAGCACCCCGACCGCCTGCCCGACCTCCCCCAACACGCCGATCCGCGTCGTCGGCGTGGACGCCGCGGCCGCGGGCACGTTCAGCCCGGCGCTCTCGTCCGTCCCCGCGAGCCCGTGCGCGTGGGTCAAGATGCCGATGACGAACACCGGGACGACGACCTGGACGGCCCCCGGCACCGTGGGCGCGAGCAGCAGCTACCGCGCGCACTACCGGTTCCTCGGGGGCGACGGGTACGTGAACGTGTCGGGCGTCGTCGCGCCCGGGAGGACGTACGACGCCTGGATGTACCTCTGCGCGCCCGTCGGCGACGGCAGCTATCCCGTCACGGTCGAGATGCAGCGTGACGGTGCGCAGTTCCCGAGCGCGGCCTCCGGCACGATGGGCGTCACGAACGCCGCCACGTGGGACACCGCGCAGCCCGGGTGGTGGGTGTGGGAGTGGTCGCCCGTCTACGGGGCGCCCGTCATCCACTGGCGAATCGCGGTGAAGAACACGGGCAACCGCATCTGGGACTACAACTACTGCTGGACGGAGATCAACGGGCGCGTCTGGCCGGCCGCGGGCCTGAACGCGGTGCCGCGCTGCCTCGGCGTGAACGAGGGCGGCTACACGCCCCCCGGCGGGACCCACTGGTTCGAGGGCTATCTCAACGCGGATGCGGCGCCCTACGGGCTCTGGAAGTACGACATGCAGATGCGGACGTCGTCGGGCGCCGCCTTCGGGCCCGTCGCCGAGGGCCCCGTCGGCCGGACGTGGACGGTCGGCACCGAGTGGACCGGCGTCCAGGGGCCGCACTGGTTCTTCTTCGACGACAACCCGGAGCCGCCGGCGCTCCTCGGCTGGCGCGCGGCCAACGGACGGTGGGAGCGGTGGGACGGGAACAGCTGGGAGAAGCCGTGGATCGACTCCGTCTCGATGGCCCCGGCGGACCTCCGGCCCGCGATGCGGGCGTGGCGGAGCCCGACGAGCGGCTGGGTGCGCGTCCACGCCACGTTCCGGAACCCGGACCAGAACGACCCGACGAACTGTCCGAACGAGGGGAGCGTGGGGATCGACGTCACGCACTGGAGCGCGGCGTGGTACCCGTACAAGTCCTGGGTGCCGAACACGGGAGAGGGCACGCGTCTCCGGAACGGGCGGACGCTCACCATCGACACGGCCGATGCGGCGGGGACCGCCGGCGCCGATCCGAACGGGTTCTGGATCGATGCCGGCGACTACATCACCTTCTCGGTCGGCAGCTGGGAGAATCCCCAGTGCGATCGGACCTACGACAACGACCCGTCCGACCCGATCCGCATCTGGGTCTGGCAGAGCGCGCTCGAGACGGCGACGAACGCGTACTGAGGGCCGCGCGGTCCGTGGTTCTCTTCGGCGGGCTCGTGCGATAGGCTCACGCCGTGCTCCTCGTCCGCTACACCGCGTGGGACGGCACCCAGGAGATCCGCCTCTCGGCGGACGAGGTCTTCGGAAAGCTCTCCGAGTACCTCTCCTTCACCGACGACGTGCAGCAGGCCCTCGACTGGCTCGTCCACCAGGGGCTCGACGGGGAGGGCATGCGCGTAATGGGCCTCGACGACTTCCTGGAGCAGCTCCGGGAGGAGATGCGGAGCCGCTACCGCGAGGTGAACCTCCGGCAGGCCTTCACGCCGCTCCGCGAGAAGCTCGAGGACCTCCTCGAGCTCGAGCGCGCGGCCCTCGCGCGCGACCCCGACCCGGCGCGCGCCGCCGAGAAGCGGCGTCGGCTCGACGGGCTGCCCCACCGCCTCTCGGAGGCGCTCGAGCGCCTCCGTGACCACGAGTTCTCCGACGAGGACGCGCGCCGCGTGTTCGAAGAGCTGCTCGACGAGCTCGACACGATCCGCGCGCTCGAGGACTTCACGCGTCGCTACGGCGACCTCTTCCACGGCCCGCACTCGCTCTCCTACGAGGAGGCGGTCGAGCTCATGCGGACGATGGAGCGCCTCAAGAAGCTCGAGGAGGAGCTGCTCTCGGGGAACCTCGAGACGGTCGACCTCGAGGGCCTTCGCGCGCTCCTCGGCCCGGACGCCGCGCGGAGCTTCCAGCTCCTGAAGGACGTCATGCTCCTCCTCGTGAACGCCGGCTATCTCACCCAGCGGGAGGGCCGCACACGGCTCTCGCCGAAGGGCGTCCGGAAGATCGGCCAGCTCGCCCTCCGGGACATCTACCAGCACCTCCTCCGCGACCGCCCCGGCGGCCACGAGACGGACCACCGCGGCGTCGCCCAGCTCCGGCCCGAGGACACGAAGCCCTACCGGCACGGCGACCCGCTCGCGCTCGACCTCGTGCGGACGCTCAAGAACGCGCTTCGCCGCCGCGGCGGCACGCCGCTCGATCTCCGCCCCGGCGACTTCGAGGTGTACGCCGCCGATCAGGCGACCACGACGTCCACCGTCCTCCTCCTCGACATGAGCTGGTCGATGTCGTGGGAGGGTCGCTTCGCGGCCGCGAAGAAGGTCGCGATGGCGATGGAGAGCCTGATCCGCGCGAAGTACCCGCGCGACTACTTCGCGATCGTCGGCTTCTTCACCCGCGCGGTCGAGCTGAAGCTCGGGGACCTGCCCGAGGCGAGCTGGAACATGGGCGACCCGTTCACGAACCTCCAGGACGGGCTCCGGCTGGCCGCCGACCTCCTCGGGCGCCACCCGAGCACGAACCAGCACGTCATCATCATCACGGACGGGCAGCCGACGGCCTACTTCCTGCGCGGGCGGCTCTACTGCGAGTGGCCGCTCTCCTTCGGCGGCATCTCGATGCGGGCCGCGCAGGAGACCCTCCGGGAAGTCGAGCGGGTCACGCGGCGCGGGATCACGATCAACACCTTCATGCTCGACGACAGCCCGAGCCTCCGCGCCTTCGTCGAGCACATGACGCGCATCAACAAGGGCCGGGCGCTCTACACGCGGCCGGACCGACTCGGCGAGTACCTCCTCGTCGACTACCTCGCGCGCAAGCGCAAGCGCGTGTGACGCGACGGCCCGGGAGCGCGTGAGCGCGGTCGCCCTCGTGCTCGTCCTCGGCCTTCCTCCACGACGGCCGCGGCCGTCCTCGGCTTCGCGAGCTACACGCTCGTCCTCGAGGCGCTCCGGGCCACGCCCGTGAGCTACGTGGTCGCGGCCCGCCAGACGAGCGTGCTGTTCGCGCTCGCGCTCGGCGTCGGCTGGCTCGGCGAGCGCCCGACGGCGGTGCGCATCGCGGGCGCCGTCGCGACGGTGACCGGCGTCGCGCTGCTGGCGCTCGCGCCGTAGCGTCAGGCCGGCTCGCGCAGGCGCTCGTCGACGGCGAGGGGGTGGCTCTCGAGGAACGCGATCCACGTCGCAGGGAGGCGGTGGTGGCGCGCGCCGTCGAGGAGGAGCCTCAGGTAGTGCGACGACGGCTTCCGTCCGGGGCGCCCGAACGCCGAGCGGTACGTGAACGCGGCGATCGCCCCCTCCTCCGGCGTCCGCACGACGACGGGGAGACGCCGGTAGACGCCCGCGTGCACGCCTTCGCTCCGATCGAGGCGCTCCGCATCCGAGGCCGTCAGGAGGTACGCGACGCCGCACACCGACGCGGCCGGGTCCTCGACGACGTTCGCGACGCCGCGCTCGCCGGGGCCGACGGGCAGGTCGAAGACGAGCCGGAAGCCGTCGAGCCGCCCCGGCCGCGCGGCGAGCGGGCGCATGGCGCGGCGTCCGAGGAACGTGTCGGGGCAGAGGTTGCTCCCGTACGCGAAGTACCACACGAGCGCGTCCACGGCGTTCGCCGTACCCGCGGCGGCGAGCTCAGGCAACGGGCACGCCGATCTCCGCGGCACGCGGCTGGCGGGACGCCCCGCGGATCGGCTATGCGTGGCGCCGATGGCGGCGGGGGCGGGGACGCGCAAACCCGGGGGGCGCCAGAGCGGGCTCCTCGCCCAGTACCTCCGCATCAAGGCGCAGCACGAGGACGCGATCCTCCTCTTCCGGCTCGGCGACTTCTACGAGATGTTCTTCGCCGACGCCGAGCGCGCGTCGCGCATCCTCGACCTCACGCTCACGGCGCGCAACCGCGGCGAGCCCGACGAGGTCCCGCTCTGCGGCTTTCCGGCGCACGCGGCGCAGCCGTACGTGACGCGGCTTCTCGCCGCCGGGCAGACGGTCGCGATCTGCGAGCAGACCCCGGCGGCGCGCGGGCGGCTCATGGAGCGGGAGGTCGTCCGCGTCATCACGCCGGGGACGATCCTCGAGGAGGAGAGCCTCGACCCGACGGCGCCGAGCCTCCTCGCCGCCCTCGCCGCGGACGGCGAGCGCTTCGGGCTCGCGGCGATCGACTTCGCGACGGGCGCCGTCCGGGCGACCGAGGTCGCGGGCTGGGACGCCGCGCGGGAGGAGCTCGAGCGCCTGGCGCCGCGCGAGCTCCTCCTCGCCCCCGACCTCCCCGACGCCGTCGCGGCCGCATGCCGCGACGACCGCCCGTGGGCGACGGCGGCGCTGCCCGAGCCCGCGCCGGTCGAGGCGGCGCTCCCGCCGGTCGCGGCGCGGGCGGCGGGCGGCGCGCTCGCGTACGTCGACCGCGTCTACCGCCGCCGGCCGGCGCACCTCCGCGCCCCCGAGGCGTACGCGCTCGCCGGCGTCCTCCAGCTCGACGCGGCGACGCGGCGGAACCTCGAGCTGCTCCAGACGCTCGCGGGCGAGCGGCGGGGCTCGCTCCTCTGGGTCCTCGACCGGACGGCGACGCCGATGGGAGCCCGGCGGCTCCGCGACTGGCTGCTCTATCCGCTCCTCGACCCGCCGGCGATCGGCCGCCGGCTCGACGCGGTCGAGCACCTCGTCGAGCGCGTCGAGACGCGTGAGGCGGTCCGCGCCGCGCTCGGCGGCGTCGGCGACCTCGAGCGGCTCGTCGGCCGCGTCGGGGCGCGGACGGCGAGCCCCCGCGACCTCGCGCACCTCGCCGTCGCGCTCGGCCGGGTGGGGGCGCTTCGGGCGGCGCTCGGGGGCGGGACGGCGCTCCTCGACGCCCTCGTCGCGGCGCTCGACGCGCTCCCCGACGTGGCCGCGGAGATCCGCACGACGCTCGTCGACGCGCCGCCGCCGCACACGCGCGTCGCGGGCTACATCCGCACCGGCCGCAACCCCGAGGTGGACGCGCTCCGCGAGGCGGCGCGGGACGGCAAGGGATGGCTCGCGAAGTTCGAGCAGACCGAGCGCGCGCGGACCGGCATCCCGTCGCTCAAGGTCCGCTACAACCGCGTCTTCGGGTACGCGATCGAGGTGACCCGGCCGAACCTCGGCCTCGTGCCGAGCGACTACCAGCGGACGCAGACGCTCGTCGGCGCGGAGCGGTTCGTCACGCCCGCGCTCCGAGAATGGGAGGCGCGCGTCCTCGGCGCGGAGGAGAAGCTCCGCGCGCTCGAGGCGCACCTCTTCGACGCGCTCCTCGACGGGGTGGCCGCGCACCAGCCGACGCTCGCGCGGACTGCCGACGCGCTCGCGACGCTCGACGCCGTGGCGGCGCTCGCCGAGGTGGCGCACCGTCGCGGCTGGGTCCGGCCGGCCGTGACGCACGCGGCGACGACGACGATCCGCGCCGGGCGCCATCCCGTCGTCGAGGCCGTCGCGGGCGGCGGCTTCGTCCCGAACGACGTCCGCCTCGACCCCGACCGCGAGCAGATCCTCCTCCTCACCGGCCCGAACATGGGCGGCAAGTCGACCTACCTCCGGCAGGTGGCGCTCATCACCCTCCTCGCGCAGATGGGGAGCTTCGTCCCCGCGGCGGAGGCGGAGATCGGGCTCGTCGACCGCCTGTTCACGCGTGTCGGCGCGAGCGACAACCTGGTCGGCGGCGAGTCGACGTTCATGGTCGAGATGCG
>Ga0070741_10001444_pt1 | contig 72319 bp, 83 predicted proteins | sample Coa_R1_4_FD_66440 | JGI IMG/M metagenome (GOLD analysis project Ga0070741, IMG submission 66440) | Surface soil microbial communities from Centralia Pennsylvania, which are recovering from an underground coalmine fire - Coalmine... | ecosystem: Environmental > Terrestrial > Soil > Unclassified ... | reverse complement strand
AAGCGCCAGCGCGCCTCCTCGGCCGACAGCGGCAGGCCGTCGGCGGTGAGCAGTTCGAGCACGCCGGCTTCGGCCAGCTCGGCGGCGCCGATGCGGGCGATGCCCTGCGCCGGCGTGTCGCGCACCAGGTCCAGGTATTTCTGCGGCAGGCCGTGGCTGCGCAGGAACTCGCTGTAGAGCCGGCCTTCCTGTTCGGCGCCGAGGCGCAGCCAGGCCGAGGTCCCTTCCACCGGCCCGGGGGAGTGGAAGCCGAACAGCGCGTCCGGCGCGGCATAGCGGTTGGCGCCGGCCAGGAACGGCACCAGGCAGGCGCTGGCGCAGTGCCGGTCGACTTCCGCATCGAGACGGTGATCGACCATGCTGCGGGCGAGCTGCAGCGACTGGTCGACCAGGCCGCCGTAGCTGTCGATCAGCACGCGCCGCGCGCGCGGGTGCGCGGCGAGCACGTCGTCGAAGCGCGCCGCCACGCCGGGCCCGAGCAGGCCGTCGATGCGGATGGTGGCGGTGCGGTCGTCGGCGCTGACGGTGTAATCGCTCATGCGGCCGGAACTGCGCGTGATGCGGCCGAGCTGCGGTCCCACCGCCACCATCAGCACCAGGATCACCACGCCGAGCAGGGCGGAGCCCACGCCGAGCAGGCGCGCGGCGGCGCTGCGGCCGCGGCGCAGGCTCAGCGCCGTGCCGGCGAACAGGGCCAGCGCCAGGGCGCCGCCGCTGAGCATGGCGCGCAGCACCTGGCCGTGCGGATCGGGCGAGGCGTTGATGCGGGTCGCGTAGTGGCGGAACAGCAGGGTCAGCGCGCCGCACAGCGCCACGACCAGCAGCAGCGGAACGCGGCCGGGACGCGCTGGCGGCGCCGCGGGCCGATGCGCCGGGCGGAAGGCCGTGCCGAAGCAATCCTGCGCCGGCGTCCACTGCGTCAGGCCGAGGCGCCACAGCAGCGTGCCGCGCTCCACCGCGCCGCGGCGGATCAGGTCGAGCAGCTGTTCGCGGCTGAGCGGCCCGCGCCGCCCGGCCGGCAGCAGCGCGTACCACCAGGCCTGATCCTCGCCGGCGCTCATGGCGGCACCCGCCGCGCCGCGCCGATGCCGATCAGCGCCGCCACCACCAGGGCCAGCAGCACCGTTGCGATCGCCAGGCGCGCGCCGATCCAGGGGCTGGCGTCGCGGTACTGCACCACCGCATCCAGCTCCTCGTCCCAGTCCATGCGGCGGTTGCGCATCAAGTAGTTGTAGGAGCTGACCATGGTGATCAGCGACACCAGCGGCAGGCCCATGCCGAAGCCGGAAAGCCAGATGCGGAATTCGCGCGACAGCGCCGCGCCGAGGCCGATCATGCCCCCCTGGGTCGACAGCACGCGGACGCCGGCGCACCACTTGCCCGGCGTGGTGCCGGACAGGCCGATGAACAGGGCGCACAGCGGCGCCGAGATCAGGGTCACCGCAATGGCGGCGACCAGGTTGTTGGTAAGGACGGTTTCGGTGGCGTGGATGTCGTCGGACAGGGCGTAGATCGGCACCGTCAGCACGGCGTAGCCGAGCAGGCCCAAGCTGTAATGGTCGATCATCCGCGCCAGGTAGCGCCGCCACGGATGCGGCGGCTCGATGTGCCAGCCCGCCGCCGGCGCCGCCTCCGCCTGAGGCGGCCGCGGCTCCGCCAGGTGCGGCACCAGCGGCGGCGGCAGGGGCGGCGGCTGCGCCGCGCTGGCCGGCGCCGCGGCGGCGCGCGGTGCCGGCGGCGGGTTGAACTGCGGCAGCGCTTCGCCCAGCGGGCGCCAGTCCTGTTCCTCGGACCAGAGCTGGGTCTGCTCGTCGATGCGCCGCTGCTCCAGCAGGGCGCGCAGCGCGTCCAGCTCCACCGGTCCGGTCACCCGCTCGTCGCGGCTGTAGTAGTAGTACGCGGACACGGCTTCAGGCCGGACGGCGGACGTGGCTGTGCATGCGGCGGTTCCCGTGAACTGCGCCGGCGACGCCGCTGGCGCGCCGGCCCCTGCCTGGATGTTACACCTGGGCGAAGGCGCCGGTTCGTTCAGAAGCGCGCGGCGAGGAAGCCGCCGGCGTAGAGCAGCGAGGCCAGGCTCACGCCCAGCAAGGGTGTGCTGAACCAGTAGCGCCAGGCCAGCAGGAGGTAGCTGCCGAGCACCACGGCGCCCAGGCCGCCGAGGAAGCGGTCGTGCAGCAGCAGGTCGGCCTGGCGCAGCGCGAGGTCGCCATAGAACAGGCCGAACAGGATCACGCCGAGGCTGTGGCTGGCGTTGAAGCCGACCCAGGCGTTCCACATCGTGGTCTGGCGGGTCAGGCGCGGCGAAACCTCGCGCATCTGCGATTCCAGCTCCGCTTCGCGCGGGCTGAATTTGCGGCTGAAGAAGGTCATCAGCAGATGGGCCGTTCCCAGTGCCAGGAAGATGGAGCAGCTGGCAAGCAGCAGCGACTGGGCGAGCATCGGCGGTGGGTTCGGGCAGGCGATGCGGCGAGGGTAGCGCATCGCGCCGGGACTGTCGCCGGGCGCGGAACCCGCCGCGCCATGAGCGGTCTCAATGATGTGCCCGCGCAGCGGCACTCATGGCCTCGATCCACTGGCCTTGCACTGCCGGCCTGGTCCGGCATCCACTCCTGCCGCTGCATTCCGCGCCCTCGCGGCGCCGCCACCCGGGCATTCGCGGATGCGCATGGAAGTTGGCCTCAGGCCGTGCCTTGCCGGTGAAGCGGCGCATCCCCATTCGAAGCGCCCGGCTGCACGGTCCCGGGTGCGAGGCCCGCCGGCCGGTCCGCGCGGCGGAAGGTGGAAGCATGGAGACGGAACGCAGTGAAGCGGATCGCGAGTTGCACGCCGAGCTCATCGAGCTGATCAGGCCCGAGGCGCCGAGCGGCTGGATCATCGTCCTGATCAGGGCCGACGCCGGCAGCGCCGAGGAACTGGTCCTGGAGCACATCGACTACACCGGGCATGTGCTGTGGCACGACAGCAGCGTGGAGTTGCGCCGCGCCCTGCACCGGGTGTTGCGGCGCCATCGCGAGGGCACCGGCGCCGGCTGGAGCCACGCCTCGTTGGTACTGTCGGAAGCGAAGCTGCTGTCGGCCGACTTCCGCTGAACGGAACGGCTCAGGCCGGCTCGGCCGCCCGGCGCTGCATCAGCAGGGCGCAGGCCTGGCCCACGTCGAGCACGCGCATGGTGCGGCCGGCGCCGAGCCACAGGCTGCAGCAGATCGCCAGGTCGACGATCTCGGCATCGCTGTAGTGCTGACGCAGGCGCCCCCAGAAGTCCGCGTCTTCGCGCAGCGCCAGGTGATCGGTGGCGAGACCTTCGGCGTATTCGGCGGCGAGCCTCTCGCGCGTGCTGTAGCCGGGCCACTCGCGCCACCCGGCGGCGTGCGCATAGAAGTCCTCGTCGAGGCCGTCCGCGGCGCCGCCGTCGTAGCGCGCATTGCGGCACACCTCGCATTCGTTGGACAGCGCGATGCGCATGCGCGCCAGTTCCTGCACGCGCAGCGGCAGGATGGACTTGCCATAGACCGCCTCGCTCAGCGCCGCCAGGCCGGCGCCCAGCTCCGGGCGCAGCGCCATCCAGCTGCCGAGGTCGTCGGGAACGTCGATGCGGGGCATGAGAGCCGCTCCGGTACCAGGGAATCGCGGCTCATTACGCGCGCCCGCCGGCCGCGCCGCATGCTGCAAACGCAGTAGCCCGGAGGGCCGGGCTGCTGCGGACTACTCAGCCGCCGTGATCGTGGCCCCGGCCGTGGTCGCCATGGTCGCCGTGCCCATGGCCGCGGCCATGATCGCCGTGGCCGGGGCCACGGTCGTCGTCGCCATGCCAGTCGCCGCGGCCGCCGCCGTGGTAGCGCGGCACCACCACGCGGTTGTACCAATCGTCGCGCACGAAGTAGACCTGGTGGCCGCAGGCGTTGTATTCGGCGCAGTGCTTGGCCCAGTGCTTGGCGTGGCCGGGCGGCACGCGCAGGTAGAGCGGCGGACCGTAGCTCTCCGGCACGCGGTCCACCACCACCGGCTGCGAATAGATCACCTGCGGCTGCGGAAGATCACCGATATTGATCTGGCCATAGAAGCCCGGCTCGCCGATGTTGACCGAGACGCCGACCTGGGCGGCGGCGATCGCCGGTACCAGGGCCGCGCCGAGTGCCGCGAGGATGAGTGTCTGTTTTCGTTTCATTGCCGAGCCTCCCATTCCATGAGCATGGTGCGCCGCGGCGGCTGCCGCAGCCTGCGCCAGTTGCATCATATGCCTGGCGCGGCGCCGGCATAGCCGGCGCGCACGGCGGCAGGATGGGCGGCGGGCGCTGAACCGGGCCTTAACCGCCCGCGCCCGGAGGCTTATTTCTTGACCGAGGCGATCTCGTAGCCCTGGAAACGGTAGTGGTCCACGCACTCGGTCAGCAGATCCTCCTGCACCCGCTCGGAGGCGACGCCGGTGCTGGCGGAGCCGCTCTTGCAGGCGACCTGCTGGCCCTGCGCGTTCTGCATGATGACCTCGGTGCCGCAGGCGGACAGAGTCCAGGCCATGGCGAGGAGAAGGCTCAATCGGAAAGCGGTCATATGGCGCACCTCTTCCCTGGCGCTGTGGGGGAATGCCGGCAATCCGTGCCGGAGGCTGTTGCTCAGCTCTTGGAGTGCATCTTGCGCGGCGAAGTTCGGGCCGCGCCGGCGCGGGAGGATGGGCGGCGTCCCGGCGTGGACAAGCGGCTGGCGCCGCCGCCGGAGCGGGCCTACAGGCGCCCCTGGCAGCCCGGCATGCCGCAGGCGCAATGCATCCCGCCCCGATGCGGCGTGATGCCGTAGTCCACGGTGAGCTCGTCGCCGGCGCGGATGGCGCGGCGGGTGTAGACCTCGACGCGGCGGTGGGCGATGCGCATGTAGCAATTGGCGGAACAGCTGTGATTGAGGAAGCGGAAGCTGTTGCCGGCGGAGCAGTCGAGCGCGGTGCGCGGATCGATCTCGATCAGATAGATCCGCCCCGAGCGTTCCGCTTCCTTCCAGGCGCCGGGCAGGCGCACATGGCTGCCGCCGATCTCGCCGAGCTTGCGCCGCGCCGGCAGCGGCCTGGCTGCGAACAGGCCGCGGCCGTCGATGCGGCTGCGGCGGACTTCCAGGGCGTAGCGGATCTGGCCCTCGCTGGAGCCGAGCGGGGCGGGCTTGCGGTGTGCGGACATGCGTGGAGCGCGGAGCCCGTCTCGCGGGCAGACGGAATATTGTGCAGCACCGCGTGCCGCGGTGCGCGGCTGCGGGACCTCGGCTCTTCGATAGGAAAACCAATAACACTTCTTTGCGCCGCGGGCTCTGGGCCGGCCAGGGCTACCGTTGATCTAGCCGCGCCGCGTCCGCCCGCCCGCGGCGGCTATAAAGCGGAGGTCCGCAGCTGGGAACGGACGAATCGTACCGTGGCATCAAGCGAGAGGTGGGCGGAAAGCCGCATGACAGCCGGACCGGAACACAAGCCGCAGCGTGCAGCCGCGCCGGCGGCGGGACTGCGAGGGGGACTGGGCCTGCGTGCCAGCACCGTACTGTTGCTGCTCGCCATGTGCGGCATGGTGCTGCGCCTGAGCGGCGCTGCCGGCTGGCTGATGCATGTCTCGACCGTGGTGGGCCTGGTGCTGGGCACGCTGGCGCCGGTATGGGCGGTGTGCGGCAGCATGGCCGCCAGCGTGTATCTGATGCTCAGCATGGCGCGCCCCTACAGCGCGCTGCAGCACCTGGCCGAGATGGCCTGCGGCGTGTTGCTGATCGTGCTGATGCTGCCGGTGTTCTGAAGCGCGGGACCTTGCGGCCTCCTTACGAGCGTAAACATCCGTTAAGGAACCGTTCATCGAAGCCCGCCTAGGCTTTCCCTGCGCACCGAAGAGCGGTGCGGATGGTTCGCCAAGGAGAGGCTGCGATGAAAGCTGCAGCGCGCAATCTGCTGGGCGCGGGGCTGCTGGCCCTGCCGGCCGCGGCATTGGCCCATACCGACGTTTACCTCGGCATCGGCCTCGACGGCGGCTATTACGCGCCGCCGCCCCCTGTCTACTACGCGCCCCCACCGCCGCCGCTCTACTACGGCCCGACCGTGGTCTACACCGACGAGGATTGGCGCTGGCGGCACCACCGCCGCGACCGGGACGGCTGGCGCGAACACGAATGGCACCACCGTCACCATCATCACGGCCATGACGACTAGCGGGGCGATCCCGCCAGGCGATCGCCACCAAGGAGCTGGATCATGAAATACCGGACAGTATTGATGGCAGCGGCCGCCGCGCTGCTGCTGGGGCAGTCGGCTTATGCCGACACCTTCACCAACGCCAACGGCGAGCAGGTGCAGTGCCGCAAGGTGCGGGTGGTGCACCAGAAGCAGTGGGGCACCGGCGGCACTGCCGGCACCGTGATCGGCGGCGCGCTCGGCGGCCTTGCCGGCAACCAGTTCGGCAAGGGCTCGGGCAAGTCGGCGATGACCGCCGCCGGCGCCGTCGGCGGCGCCGTGGCCGGACACGAGGTCGGCAAGAAGCGCGACACCTATGTCACTTACGAGGAGCGCTGCAAGCGCGTGAACTGAAAAAGCACGGCGTCGGACCCGACCGGGCCGCCCTGAAGGCCGGCCCGGGGTTCATCCACCCCGCCACATCACCTTGCCGATCACATTCACCCGCTCGGTCCCGCGCGCGCCCGCGTATTCGGCCGGCGCGCGGTTGTCGCTGACCAGGTCCAGTCCACCGTCGGGGCGGCGGTTGACGCGCCGGAGCTGCAACTCCCCGCCCACCGCAAGGGCATAGACTTCGCCGCTGCGCAGTTCGCGGTGCGCCAGGCTGATCAGCGCGAGGTCGCCCGGCTGCAGGTAGGGGCTCATGCTGTCGTCGCCGACCAGTACAGTGCGGCAACGCTCGGGATTGAGGCCGCGCTCCCGCATCCAGCTGCGCTGAAAGCCCTGCGTATAGTCCAATTCCTCATGCTCCCAGCCGATGCGGCCGGCCCCGGCGGACACCATGGCGCCTCGCACCAGCGGGACGAACACCGGCCGGTCTTCGCCCTCGCGCCGCGCCGGCCGGGGCTCCATCTCGCCGCGGCCGGTAAGCAGCCAGGCCAGGTCCACCTTGAGGGCGCTGGCCAGTTCGGGGGCCTTCTTGGTGCCGGCCTGCGCGCCGGACTCGAGGTCGGAGATGGTGGGCTGCGAGACGCCCGAGCGGCGGGCCAGCTCCGCCTGGCTGGTGCCGCGCAGCTTGCGCGCCTGGATCAGTCGTTCGCCCAGAGTGCTCATGGCCGCCATCCTATAGGATAGGCTATTGGAAAAGTCAATCAGCCGGCCGCGGGCTTTAACATGCACCGATCCCGGGGCGCATTGGGGGAACCATGAAAGCCATCGGCATTTTCAAATGGGTGGGCCTGCTGGCCGGCGGGGCCATGCTGGGCGGCGCCTTGCTGCTGGGGCAGCACACGCGCGCATTCGTCGCCCGCGCCCAGCACGCGTCGGGCGAGGTGGTGGAACTGGTGCCGCACCGCTCCAGCGACTCCACCACCTATGCGCCGGCGGTGCGCTTCGTCGCGGCCGACGGGCAGACCATCCGGTTCGTAGCCTCCTTCAGCAGCAGTCCACCCGCGTTCGCGGTGGGCGAGCGGGTCGACGTGCTGTACCCGGCCGGCCAGCCGGATCAGGCGAAGATCAATGCCTTCTTCAGCCTGTGGGGCGGGGCGGTCATCCTGGGTGGCATCGGCGCCGTGTTCCTCGCCGTCGGTCTCGCCCTCCAGCTCGCCGCGCGCCTGGCGCGGCGCCGGGAGCAAGACCTGCTGCTCCACGGCACGCCGGTGATGGCGGACTTCCAGTCGGTGGACCGCAATACCCGGCTCGAGGTGAATGGGCGTCATCCCTACCGGGTGACGGCGCAGTGGCGCAACCCGGCCACCGGCAAGGTCCATGTGTTCCAGAGCCGCAACCTGTGGTACGACCCCACGCCCTACCTCGAGCGCCGGCAGCTCACCGTCTACCTGGACACGGCGAATCCGAAGCGCTACCACATGGACACCTCATTCCTGCCGCAACAGGCCGGCTAGAACCGTACCGCATGGTCCGCGAACCGGCCGGTCCTGGGTTAAGCTGGGGCCTGTTAACGCTATATATCCATCGCCGAGTGTAAGGCGCGACCGGATGTACACAAGGAGGAGCAACGTGGCAATGCGCCAAAACAGACCCCTTCCCGGAGGGTTGTCCCCGGATTTGCTCCATGCGGCGTTGCCCGTCGCCCGCGTACGTTCAGTACGCCACGCTCCTCGCGCCTTGCCTGGATGCAAATCCGGCGGCAACCCAGCGATCGAAAGAGCGTTGACAGGCCCCAGGCCACCACGGCGGGCCAGGGAGGTCCAGCGCATGCAGCCCGATTCGCAGTTCGCCGTCCGGCACGGGGCGAAGGCTTGATCCTCTACGAAGTCGCTGCCGGACTGGTGATGCCGGCTTTCCTGCTGCTGATGCTGCTGGTTGCGCTGTACATCGTGCGGCTGCACGGGTTCTTCGCGCGGCTGCGCCAGTTCGAGCCCGCGGCCTGGAATGAACTGGGCCGGCCGGAGCTGTTCACCTACACGCCGCTGGCTTCGCTGCGCATCGGCCGCCTGCTCGCCGGCGACGGGGGCGCGATCCGCGACCGGCGCGCGGCGCAGGCGGCGCGCTTTCTGCTGCTGCTGCACCGGCTGCTGGCCGGCGCCGTTGCGGTCCTGCTGCTGCTGGAACTGCTGGTGAACCTGGGGCGGCGCTGAGCGGCGGTCATGCCCCGGCGGCGCTTACTGCCGATAGGCTTCCTGGATGTTCGGCACGAAGAAGTCCATGCCGGGCGGGCAGGTGGCGCTGCTCTCGTCCCAGTAGGCCTGGGCGAGCTTGATGCGGCCCTGCTCATCGAGGATGAAGCGGTCGATGATGTGCAGGTCCAGGCCCTGGTTCAGGTGCGGCATGCGCACCTGCATGACGAAATCCAGCAGGCCCTCGTTGGCGCAGCAGACGATGCGGTTGACCTTGGGGATGAGCTGGCGCTGCGTATCGGTGTGGGCAAAATCCCAGAACGCGCTGACGCCGTCGTGGCCGATGAAGGGCGGCGTGCCGACCGGGTCGTTCCAGATTGCGTTCTCGGCGAACAGCGACAGGATCAGCGCCTTGTCCCCGGTGGCCCAGGCCTTGACGTAATTCTCGATGACGGCGCGCACTTGCGCAGGGGTGGCTGCCACGGCGCTCTCCTCCGCTGGTTATTGTCCGCGCACTATTCCGGCCGCGCCGGCAAACGGCATCCCTTGAACGGAGTAGGGTGGCCGGCATGAGCCTTCGAAAATGGCTGCCGCGGCTGGACTTCGCCGCCGCCGCGCTTGCCGCGGCGGCGGCCGCGGGGCTGTGCGCCGTCGCCGCGCTGGCCGGCAGCGGCTGGCTCGAGCGCCACGGCACCAGCGTCCAGCCCATTCCCCTGCTGGTGCTGCTCGCCTGGTCCGCCGGCAACGCGGCCCTGCTCGGCCTTGCCGGACTGGCGCAGCGGCGGGGCTGGGCCCTGCGCTGGCCGGCGCAGGGCCTGGCCCTGCTGTGGCTGGCCGCGCCGGCCCTGCTGCAGGGGCTGGGGCTGGTGAAGTGGTTCTAGGGCAGGGGAAGGGCTGCCGCCGGCTTGTCGAATCCCGCTCTGCGGGACGGCTGAAACCAGTAGCGCGCGTGACACTGCCATGACGGTGCGGTGACACCGCTGTTGCCTGGTTGCGCCGCGCGGCGTCCGGGCTAGGATGGCGCATGACCGACCCGCAAGACTCCGCGTTTCACCGCTTCGAAAAATCCGGCTGGGAAAACGCCGCCGCCGAATACGACGACGCCTTCGCCCGCATCACGGCGCAGTCGATCGTGCCGCTACTCGACGCGGTCGGCGCGGCGCCGGGCGTGCGCCTGCTCGACGTGGCCTGCGGGCCCGGCTACGTCGCGGCGCAGGCCGCGGCCCGCGGCGCATCGGTGCTGGGCATCGACTTCTCGGCCGCGATGGTGGCGCTGGCGCGACGGCGCCATCCGGACCTGGAATTCCGCGAGGGCGATGCGCAGGCGCTGGACCAGCCGGACGCCGCGTTCGACGCGGTGGCGATGAACTTCGGCCTGCTGCATCTGGACCAGCCGGAGCGGGCGCTGGCCGAGGCGGCGCGCGTGCTCAAGCCGGGCGGGCGCTGCGCCTTCACCGTGTGGGTGGCACCGCCGCGCAACGAGGCCTTCCGCATCGTGCTCGGCGCGATCGAGCGCCACGGCCGCATGGATGTGGCGCTGCCGTCCGGCCCGCCGTTTTTCCACTACAGCGACGCCGCCGTGGTGCGGCAATCGCTGCACCGGGCCGGGCTGGCCGACGTGCGGGTCACCGAGGTGCCGCAGCTGTGGCGTTTCGACCGCGCCGCCGAGCTGTTCGAGGCGATGATCCGGGGCACGGTGCGCACCGGTGCGCTGCTGCGTGCCCAGACGCCGGAGGCGCTGGAGCGCATCCGCGCCGCCATCACCGAAGGCGCCGCGGCCTTCGCCGGCGAGGACGGCATTGCCATCCCGATGCCGGCGGTGCTGCTGAGCGGGCGCAAGGCCTGAAGCGCGGGCGGAGCCCGGGGCTTGTGCGGTGTGACGAGCCGTGCGGCCGACGGGATGCGCCGTGCCGTGAAGGCGCGCGCGGTGCCGTAAGCTCTCCTGAACCAACAAGGGCGCAAGCGCCCGAAAGGGAGGGGAGCCGATGCGCCGTCATCCAGCCGCGTTCGCCATTCTTGCCGGTACCGCCGCCGCCGGCACGCTGGACATCACCTACGCGGTGGTGTTCTCCGGCTTCCACGGTGTGCCGGCGCGGCGCATCCTCCAATCCGTCGCCAGCGGCCTGCTCGGCAAGCCCGCCTTCGACGGCGGCGCGCCGACGGCAGCGCTGGGGCTGGCGCTGCACTACGGCATCATGGCGGGCATGGCGGCGGCCTTTTACGCCATCAGTGCGCGCGTGCCGGCGCTGCGCGCGCGGCCGCTGCTGTGGGGGCCGCTGTACGGGCTGGGCCTGTACGCGGCGATGAGCTTCGTGGTGCTGCCGCTGTCGGCCTATCCCTACCCGGTGCGCTTCTCGCCGGCCTATCTGCTGGCGGCGAACCTGATCGTGCACATGGCGATCGGCCTGATCATCGCGGCGCTGGCGGGGTATGCGCGGCGGCGTTAGCTAGCGTGCCTGCCATCCGGCTGCACGCTGCGGGCCGGCAGAGGCGCCATTCACTTCGCGCACCGCATCCCGCAGACTGGCGCCATCATGCCGCCGCTGCGCCGCCCACCCGCTATCCTTGCCGTCCTCGGCGGCGGCGCTGCCGGCGCGGTCCTGTTCATGCTGTACATGGTGATTTACTCCGGCGTGCGCGGAGTGCCGGCTTGCCGCATCCTCCAGGCGGTGGCCAGCGGCGTGCTCGGCGGCGCAGCTTTCGAGGCCGGCGGCTGGACCGTGGCGCTCGGGGCGCTGCTCCACCTGCTGCTGGTGCTGGCGATGGCCGCTGCCTTCTACGGCGCCGGCGCGCTGCTGCGGCCCCTGCGCCGCTGGCCGCTGCTGTGGGGCCCGCTCTACGGCTTCGGCCTGTATGTGCTGATGTATCGCGTGGTGCTGCCGTACTCGGCTTATCCGTTCCCGGTGGCCATCCTGCCGTGGTCGTATTTCTGGGCCAATGTGGCGGCCCACGCGGGCCTGGGTTCGCTCATCGCCCTGGCGGCGTGGTGGGCGCGGCGCGGTCCCGGCTAGCGGCGCCAGCGCCTCGTTCCCGCGGCGCGGAAAAATGCAACCAAAGAGTTGCATGTGCGCCGCGCCGGTGCTACAAATAAGCAACCTAATGGTTGCGTATTAGCGGAGAGGTACATGAGCACCGATCGCATCGAGAAGCAGATCCTGCTGCGCGCGCCGCGCCAACGGGTGTGGCAGGCGATCAGCGATTCCGCCCAGTTCGGCTACTGGTTCGGCGTCGACTTCGACGGGCCCTTCGTCGCCGGCGCCTCGATCACCGGCCGCATCACGCCGTCCAAGGCCGACCCGGAGATGGGCAGGATGCAGCAGCCTTACCAGGACGTGCGCTTCGAGTGGCTGGTGGAGAAGGTCGAGCCGATGGACCGCATGGTGTTCCGCTGGCATCCCTTCGGCGTCGACAAGTCCATCGACTACAGCCACGAGCCGATGACGCGCATCGTGTTCGAGCTGCAGGATGCCGAGGATGGAGTGATGCTCACCGTCACCGAATCCGGCTTCGACCGGCTGCCGCCGGAGCGCCGCGCCAAGGCCTTCGCCGCCAACGACGGCGGCTGGACCCGGCAGATGGGCGCGATCCGCAAATACCTCGAGCAGGCGCGCTGAGTGGCGCGGTCGCAGGCCGCCGCGGCGCGGCTGGCGCAGGCCGCGCCGGTGTTCGCCGCGCTGGGCGATCCCAGCCGGCTGCGCATCGTTGCGCGGCTGTGCGAGGGAGGGCCGCTGAACATCGTGCGCCTTACCGAGGGCGGCGCCGTCAGCCGGCAGGCGGTGAGCAAGCATCTGCGCGCACTCGAGCAGGCCGGCCTGGTGCGCAGCAGCCGCGCCGGCCGCGAGCGCATCTGGGAACTGGAGACGCACCGCCTGGCCGAGGCCGGCCGCTGGCTGTCGGTGATCTCGGCGCAGTGGGACCAGGCCCTGGGCCGCTTGAAGGCGTTTGTCGAACGCCAGGCGTGATGCCGCCGCGGACCGGCGCGGCTGATTCCCGGTGCAGTCCGCCGTGCCCGCGGCAGGCGGCGCCTCAGGCTTCGAGATACGGCCGCATCGTCTCCGCCACCCAGTCCATGAACACGCGCACGCGGCGCGGCAGATTGCGGCGGTGGGCGTATACGATGGACACCGGCATCGGCTCGGGCGGGTGCTGCGGCAGGATCTCGACCAGCTCGCCGGCCTCGATGCGCCCGCGCAGGCCTTCGTAGGGGGCCTGGATGATGCCCAGCCCGGCGAGGCAGGCGGTTTCGTAGGCCTCGGAGTTGTTGACGGTGAGCGCGCCGGCCATCGGCAGGTTGCGGTAGCCGCCGGCGCCGTCGGGCGCCTCGAAGCCGGCGCTCTTCGCGCCGAGCACGCTGACGTAGTGGATCAGCCGGTGATGAGCCAGGTCTTGCGGAGCGCGCGGCGTGCCGTAGCGCTTCAGGTAGGCCGGGCTGGCGCAGCTGATGGTGCGGAAGCTGCCGAGCGGCCGGGCGATGAGGCTGCTGTCGCGCAAGGTCCCGACACGGACCACGCAGTCGAAGCCCTCGCGTACCACGTCGACGAAGCGGTCGGTGCTGCTCAGCTCCAGCTCGATCTGCGGGTGCGCGTCGAGGAACTGCGGCAGGCGCGGCACCACGTGCTTGCGCGCCATGCCGCTGGGCATGTCGACGCGCAGGCGGCCGCGCAGGGACTGCTCGCTGCGCTGGAACATGGACTGCAGCTCGTCCATGTCGGCCAGCAGATCCTTGCAGCGCTCGTAATAAGCCTGGCCGTCCTGGGTCATCTGCACCTTGCGCGTGGTCCGGTGCAGCAGGCGCGTGCCGAGTGCGCTTTCCAGCTGCTGCACGGCGTGGGAAATGCTGGCCTTGGGCAGGCCCAGGCCCTCCGCGGCGCGGGTAAAGCTGGCCAGCTCCGCCACCCGCACGTAGATCTGCATGGCTTCCAGGCGGTTCATGGACCCTGATTGTTGTTGAATATTGAACAGTTATATCAGAACGGCCATGTTTATCAATGCAAGACGGGACAATAAAGTGAGCGCCATCGCAGCAGCACTTCATCTCACCCCCTCACCGGGTCCCAGACACAGGAGACAGTCATGAGCCAGCAGACCCCCATCGCCCTCGTCACCGGCGGCAGCCGCGGCCTCGGCCGCAACACCGTGCTCAAGCTCGCCGAAAAGGGCAGCGACGTCATCTTCACCTACCACAGCAACCGCCAGGAGGCCGACGCGGTGGTGGCGCTGGTGGAAAAGGCCGGCCGCCGCGCCGTGGCGCTGCAGCTCGACGCCGGCGACATCCGCAGCTTCGACGGCTTCGTCAGGCAGGTGGGCGAGGCGCTGCAACGCAGCTTCAAGGCCGAGCGCTTCCAGGTGCTGGTGAACAACGCCGGCACCGCGTTGTATGCGCCGTTTGCCGAGACCACCGAGGCGCAGTTCGACCAGGCTCTGAACATCCATTTCAAGGGCGTGTTCTTTCTCACCCAGAAGCTGCTGCCGCTGCTCGCCGACGGCGGCCGCATCGTCAACGTCTCTTCCGGCCTGGCGCGCTTCTCCTTCCCCGGCTCTTCCGCCTACGGCTCGATGAAGGGCGCGGTGGAAGTGCTGACCCGCTACATGGCCAAGGAGCTCGGGCCGCGCGGCATCGCGGTGAACGTGGTCGCGCCCGGCGCCATCGAGACCGACTTCGGCGGCGGCCGCGTGCGCGACAACGCCGAGATCAACCGGCAGATCGCCGGCCAGACGGCCCTGGGCCGGGTCGGCGTCCCGGACGACATCGGCGGCGTCATCGCCCTGCTGGTGGCGCCGGAGAACCGCTGGATCAACGGCCAGCGCATCGAGGTTTCGGGCGGCATCTTCCTGTAAGCCGCGCGGCGGTACTGCCGGGTCCGCATGGCCCGGCAGGCGGCCGGCCTCCCGTAAATAACTCCCCATCCCCTCGCGCCGGGCATCCCCGAACGGCTACGATGTCCGCGGGGCGCTCCGCGACGCGGAGCGTGGGAGGTTCAGGGAGAAGCGGAAAATGGTGGAAGCCGTGTTCCTGGGCAGGGACGGGCAGCAGCTGGGGCCGTATACGCGGACCAACCTGGTGGCGATGGCCGCGCGCGGCGAGATCCGCGACGACGATATGGCCTGGCACGACGGCCTGGCCGAGTGGGAGCCGGCGCCGGCGGTGCTGGACCGGCTCGGCATCCGCCGCATGGCGGCGCCGCCGCCGGTGCCGCCTCCGCCGCCGGTCGAGGCCGCGCCCCGGCCGCGCGAGGACGTGCGCTTCCCGGGCGGGCGGCGTGCGGACGGCTCGATCCACCGTCTCGGCGACCCCGAGCCCGAGCCGCCGCCGGTCGACACCAGCGGTCCGGGCCTGCCGGCCTGGATGCGCAGCGAGGTCGAAGAGACCGAGCTCTACCGCGCTTTCCTCGGCCCCAACAACGCCGAGCGCTACCTGGCGGTGTTCCAGCGCTTCGACTCCGGCGGCGGCAGCGCCACCTGGAATCTCGCCGGCGGCCTGATCACGCAGCTGTGGATGCTGTACCGCGGCATGTACCTGTGGGGCCTGCTGTTCTATCCGCTGCTGGCCATCGCCGGCGGCGTCGCGCTGGGCGCGGTCGGCGGCCTGCTGCGGCTGGACGCCGGCGTGGGCGTGCTCAGCTTCATCCTCGGCATAGCCCTCCCCGGCATGTACGCGGACAGCATCTACCACGGCCACGCCCGCAAGCTGATCGAGCGCAGCGCGCGGATGGGCCTGGCGCCGCAGGCGCGGCGCGAATGGCTGATGCGCAAGGGCGGCACCAATCTGCTGGCCCCGCTGCTGCTGGTCGCCTTCAACGTCGTGGTCATCGGCATGCTCGCCGCCATCGCCGTCCCGGCCTACCGGTCCTACGTGGTCCGCGCCGAGGTGATGGAAGGGCAGTCCCTCGCGCTCAAGGTGCGGCTGGGGGTGGAGCACTATTACCAGGCCATGCACGTCCTGCCGCTGGACAACGCCAGCCTGCGGCTGCCCGAGGCGGGCGAGATCGCCGGCCGCTACGTCAAGAGCGTGGAAGTCTCCAACGGCGCGGTGCTGATCACCTTCGGCGACCGGTCCGACCGCCGCCTCGCCGGAGCCGTGCTGGCTTACATTCCCGAGCCGGACGGCGGCACCGAGCTGCGCTGGAACTGCGCCACCGAGGCCACCACGCTGGACAAACCCTATCGCCCCGCCGAGTGCCGCCCGTAGGCACCCTCGACCCCAAGGAGAAACCCGCAATGCCGGACGCCATCTTTCTCGGCCGCAATGGCCAGCAGCTGGGGCCGTATTCCCAGGCCCAGCTGGCCGCCATGGCGGGGCGCGCCGAGATCCATGCCGGCGACCTGGCCTGGCACGAGGGCATGGCCGGCTGGCTGCCGGTGGCCGAGGTGCTGGCGGCCCTGGGCATCGCCGTGACCATCGCGCCGCCGCTGCCGGTCTCGCAGATTCCGATCACCCGCGGCGGGGCGCCGGCCGCGGCGCCGGGCGGCCCGATGACCAAGAAGGACATGTACGAAGCCTTCATCGGCCCGGAAAAGGCCGGCTACTACGTGCCGATCTTCGAGGGCTTCGACCAGGGCGGCGGCGCCGCGTCGTGGAACACGCCGGCGGCGCTGATCACGCAGTGGTGGATGCTCTACCGCGGCATGTTCCTGTGGGGCTTCCTGTGGTACCCGATCCTGTCGTCGGTGGCGTCGGTGATGGCGACGGCGGTGCTCTCGGCCGTCAGCCCGGCGCTGGGCCCCGTCGCCCCGTGGCTGGTGATCCTGGCCTCGGTGGTGGTGATGGGCCTGTACGGCAACAAGATCTATCACGGCCACGTCGACAAGCTGATCGAGCGCAGCGGCCGGCTCGGCCTGAGCGACCAGCTGCGGCGCGAGTGGCTGATCCGCAAAGGCGCCGCCAGTTTCATCTGGGTGTTCATCGTGCTGATCATCGGCGTCGCCATGATCGGCATCCTCGCCGCCATCGCCATTCCGGCCTACCAGGACTACGTGATCCGTTCGCAGGTCAGCGAGGGCGCTGGGCTCGCCGACGCAGCCAAGACTGCCGTGCTCGATTACCAGCGCCAGCATCACGCCATGCCCGCCTCCAACGCCGACGCCGGCATGGAAGCGCCGGCGCGGATCACCGGCAAGTACGTGCAGCAGGTCGAGGTGCGCGACGGCGTGGTGTACATCACCTACGGCGGCGAGGCCAACCGGCTGATCCAGGGCGGCGTTCTGGCCTATGTGCCGGAGGAAGTCGGCGGCGGCGGCAATCTGCTCTGGCACTGCAACGGCGAGCAGACCACGATCAAGAACAAGTACCGGCCGCCGATCTGCCGGGATTGACGCGCGGGGTCCGATCCTCCCGCGGAAAGAGGGATGGGATGAGGGCGCCGCCTTGGTGCAGGCGCAGCCTCGGGCGAGGCATCGCCCCCTCGTTCCCGGCCGCGCCCCCGCGGGCAGCGGGAGGAACGCCCGCGCCGCTCAACGGTTCGCGTACACCGTGTACTCGAAGGCGTAGTACAGCGGCATGGCCTTGACGTCGGCGAACGGCAGGATCTGGCTGAGCATCACGCCGCCGATGCCGCTGGCCGGGTCGATCCAGTAATAGCAGTTGGTCAGGCCGGCCCACATCAGGCTGCCGGCGGGGCGGCCGGTGGGCAGCGGCTTGGTGTTGATCAGCCAGGCCAGGCCCCACTTGTGCGGGATTTCCGGCGGCAGCACCAGGTCGTTGGTCAGGGCCTTGTCGATGCTCTTGAGCGAGGGCACGTTCATCTCGCCGAGCTGGTTGCGCTTCATTTCCTCCAGCGTCTCGCTCTTGAGGATGCGTCCGCCCGGCGAGTTGCCGCCGTTGAGCACCATGCGGATGAACTTGAGGTAGTCGCCGACGGTGGCGTAGAGGCCGCCGCCGCCCATGTCGAAGCCCGGCGGCTGCGGCACTTCCAGCGGCGCGGGCACCAGCGTGCCGTCCGCCAGGCGGGCGTGGACCCGGGCCAGGCGCGCGCGCATCGAAGGCGTGATCACGAAGGCGGTATCGTGCATGCCCAGGGGGCCGAGCACGTTCTCGGCCAGGTATGCGCCGAGCCGCTGCCCGGTGACAGCTTCCAGCACCTGCCCGGCCCAGTCGATGCCGATGCCGTAGTTCCAGCGCGCGCCGGGATCGAACAGGATCGGCTGGCGCAAGGTCGCCGGATCGGTGTGGAAGATCGGGGCCAGCTTGTTCTCCGCTTGGTAGCGCGCGGTTTCGGTGTTGAGGAACTCATAGCCGAAGCCGGAGGTATGGCTCAGCAAATGGCGCACCGTCACCGGCGTCTTCGGCGCGCGCAGCAGCGGCCGGCCGGCGGCGTCGTAGCCCTCCAGCACCTGCACCTGCGCCAGATGGGGCTGCCACTTGCCGGCGGGTGCGTCCAGGTCCAGCTTGCCGCGCTCCACCAGCTGCATCACGGCGACGGAGGTGATGGCCTTGGTCATCGAGGCGATGAGGCCGACGGTGTCCGTGGTCATCGGCGCGCTTTCGCCCGCCGTGCGCACGCCGAAGGCGCCCTCGTAAAACGTCCCCTCGCGGTCGGTGGCCATCGCCACGACGCCGGGCACGTCACCATTTGCGGCCGCGGCGCCGAGCAGGCCGTCGAGCTGGGCTTTCAGGGACATGGAATCTCCTCCTTATATTTGGGATGTGGATGCGGCATTGAAGCCCGCCAGCCGGGCCGGCGCCATACTCGATCGGGTAGGTCTTGCGCATCCTACCCGTCGCGGCCGGGCACAGGGTCCGGTCCGCCGCGCCCGGCCGCAACTGCTGCATGCGGCCGCGAATGCCGCTATGCTCGGTGAAACAGAAGAACACAATCATGAGCCACCGCATTCTCCGCCGTGCCGCGCTGCTGGCGCCGCTGCTGCTGGGCGCCTGCGTCGAAACGCATGCCTACCTCGGCGCCGGCTATGAGAGCAACCTCGCCCTGCCGCCGCAGCCCCTGTCGCAGCCCCTGCCGGTGCGTGTGGAGACCGAGTTCCGCACCAACGAGGAACCGTCGCCCGGCGCCACCAAGGTGCTGGCGCGCGAGGTGAAGCGGGTGCTGGAGGACAGCGGCGTCTACCGGCCGGCAGCCGACGCCGACCTGGTCCTGCGGCTCCGCGTGGACGACCGCGCCGACCTGCACCAGGCGCGGCACAACGGCTTCATGACCGGCTTCACCGTCGGCCGCTCCGGCGAGGCCACCGAGGACCGCTACGACTTCACGCTGGCGCTGGAGGGTCCGCGCGGCGTGGTGCGCAGCGCGCGCTACCAGGCGGTGCTGACCACCACCGGCCTGAGCCAGGTGCCGGCTTCCTACGGCCAGCCGCATGCCGCCGAAGACGCCTTCAACATCATCGTGCGCGACACCGTCAACCGCTTCCTGGCCGTGGCGGCGGCGCCTTGAAATCCGCCGCAATCGGCCTGGCAGGCCGCCGCCGGCGGAGGGGGAACAGAAGCCCGGCGGCGCGGTCCAAGCCCCTGCGCGTCAGCCCCCGCCGCTCCCGGCGCTTGAAGGCCGGCGCAGCGGCCGCACATTCTCATTGCCGCGTGCAAGCGCGCACCGTGTCCACAACCGAGGAAGCAGCAACATGCCCATCGATCTGAATTCGATGCGTAACCCCCGCGTGATCCAGGCCCAGGCCGACACCGGACTGCGCGAGTATTTCCGCTCCATCTACACCTACATGACGCTGGCCCTGGCGCTCACCGGGCTGGTCGCCTGGTTCGCCTACGACAGCGGCTTCTACGCGCAGATCGCGCGCACGCCGCTGATCTGGGTGGTGATGCTGGCCCCGCTGGGCCTGGCCATGTTCCTCGGCTTCCGCATCGAGAAGATGAGCCTGGGCGCGGCGCAGGCGGCGTACTGGGTGTTCTCCGCCGTGATGGGCCTGTCACTGGCCGGCATCTTCGCGGTCTACTCCGGCCAGAGCATCGCGCGCGTGTTCTTCATCACCGCCGGCACCTTCGGCGGCATGAGCGTGTACGGCTATGCGACCAGGACCGACCTCACGCGCATGGGCAACTTCATGATCATGGGCCTGTGGGGCATCATCATCGCCAGCCTGGTCAACATCTTCCTGAAGTCCAGCGCCCTGCAGTTCGCCGTGTCGGTGATCGGCGTGATCGTGTTCGTCGGCCTCACCGCCTACGACACGCAGAAGCTGAAGAACCTGTATTACCAGGTGGCCGGCAGCGACATGATGGGCAAGGTGGTGATCATGGGCGCGCTGAACCTGTACCTGGACTTCATCAACCTGTTCATGATGCTGCTGCGCCTGTTCGGCGATCGCCGCAGCTGAAAGACGTAACGCGCTGCGAAAAAGCCCCGGCATCGCCGGGGCTTTTTGCATGGCGCAGCGGCAGTCATGGTGGTAGCCCGCAAGCCAGGGACGGTTCACAATGCGGCGGGCATGAGTCACCCAGCCAGCCACCTCTACGAGCAGGCGCCGCGGGCGGCGCTGCGTCCTTTCGTCCGCCGCTTCCTGGTGGTGGAGTTTTCCGCGCCCCACCACGACGCGCACCTGCCGGACACCAGCCCGGTCGCGGCCTTTTCGTTCCGCGGCGGGTGCCGCGGCGATGCCGGCGCGGTCGTGCCGGTCTCGGCTTTCACCGGCCTGCGCGAGACGCTGCGCGCGCACCAGCACGCGCAAGGGCACGCCGTGCTGCTGGCCAGGTTCACGCCGGTGGGCGCGGCGGCCTTCCTGCGGCCGCCGCAGCAGCACTTTGCCGGGATGACCACCGACCTGGCCGGCGTGCTGGCGCCGCCGGCGCAGCTGGAGGCCCTGCACGAGCAGCTTGCGCTGGCGCCGGACCACGCCTGGAGGGTGCGCCTGCTGGAGGACTTCCTGCTGGCCCGGCTGCGCCTGCCGGCGCCAGACCCGCTGGTCGCGGCGGCGGCTGCTTGGCTGGAGCGGGGCGGCGGCCGCATCGAGACCCTGGCGCGCCACCTGGGCCTGAGCCAGAGCACGCTGGAGCGGCGCTTCCGCCGCGTGGTGGGGCTCACGCCGAAGAAGTTCGCCTCGCTGGCGCGGCTGGGCCGCGCGGTGCGGCTGCGTGCCGGCGGCGCCGACCTCACGGCGGTGGCGCACGGCGCCGGCTACTTCGACCAGGCGCACTTCATTCATGACTTCCGCCGCGTCACCGGCAGCGCGCCGGAGGCGTACTTCCGCCAGGCGGGGGCCTAGGTTCCATAGGGCCTGTTGACGCTATTTTGATCGCGGCGGGATGCGCCGGCGCCGAATTCCTACAATGCGGCGCGGCGCAGCCGCCCTAAGCTGCGGCGGTCTTCCACCACCGGCAGCCGTCATGAACACTTTCGTCATCATCTTCCGGCAGGGGCCGCGCGCCCTGAGCGAGGCCGAGCTGAAGCAGCGCGCCGAGGAAACCTCGGCCTGGGCGCAGCAGCACAACGGCGCCGGCCACCAGCTGGTGCCGCATATCCTGGCGCCGGAGAGCGTGCTGCGCGGACCGCAGGATCCGGCGGCGGCGCAGGCCTGGCCGGTCACCGCCCTGCTGCTGCTGCAGGCCCGCGACCTCGAAGAGGCGGCGCGGGTGGCGGAAGCGCATCCGGCGTTGCGCTATGGGGCGGGGGTGGAGGTGCGGGCCTGGGCGCCGCCTGCGCCGCCGCGGAAAAAGCCGGCGGCGACCTAGCGAATCTCTGAACAAGTCCAGCCCTGCCGCGGCTTGCCTGGATGCAAATCCGGGGGCAATGCAGCGATCGAATAGCGTCGACAGGCCCTAGGCCGCCGTCAGCGCGTAAGTGCGGTCGAGGTAGTCGAGGATGTCCTGCGACTCGTACATTGCCGTGCCGGTGTTCGGGTCGATCAGGTACGGCAACTGCACCCGGCCGGTATGCTCGGCCAGCCACTTGCGGTTGCGGGTGGTGTCCATCGGGGCCTTGAACAGCTTGTCGCGGAAGACCGGCGGCCCCATGTCCTTCCAGCCGCCCTTGCCGGCGCTGCGCAGCAGGTAGGGCAGCTCCAGTTCGCACAGGCGCATGCGCACCGGCTTGGAATAGGGGCTGGCCTCGAAGCTGAACAGCACCAGCGGCTGCTCCGGCGCGCGGGCCGGCCGGGCACGCAGGCCGCCGAGGCCGCCGCGACGCAGCATCGTCGCCGAGGCGAGCTGCGAGGTGAGCACGTCGAGCGGCCGCGCCAGGGCGCCGGCGCCGCGCTGGCGGTTGCCATACGTCCGCCACAGGTAGGCCACGATATCGGCCGACTCGTACAGCGTGGTGCCGGTGTTCTCGTCCACCAGCAGGGGGAACTGGGTCTTGCCGCCGATGCCCTTGGCCTCTTTGCGGTAGCGCCGGCCGCCGCGCGGGCAGGGCAGGATCATCGCGTCGAGGTCGAGCTCGGTCAGCGCCTCGCGCACCAGGCGGCAATACGGGCAGGCCTCGATGTCATAGAGCCGGATGGGACGCTCCGGCGGCGCCTCGCGCTTGCGCAGGGCCATGGTGCCGCGCCAGCCGCGGACGGTGCCGGCCACCATGTTGATCAGGGCTTCCGCTTGGGTGGACATGTCGCCGCCGGTGTGAAGGGTGCGTCATGATAGAGGAGCGCCGCGCCGGCGGGGCAGGCGGGCGGCGCATCCGTGCCATGCCATCACGGCAAGGTGCAGGAAAGGGTGGAAGCATGCCCGGCCCATGGGCGCAGCCTGGCGAAAAGGCGTGAGGCGCTGCCGTGCCCTCCACGGGCGGTCGCGCCCGCGCGGGTAAGCAGCGCGGTCCGCAGCGGTCATGACGGGCGGGCGGGCTGGTGCCCGCCGCGGCGCCGCTCAGCGGCCGGGCTGCTCCAGCCAGAGCTGGGTCGGCAGGTCGAAGCTCAGGGCCGGGTGGGTCTGGCGCAGCCGGGTCAGCAGGCTCCGCACTTCCTCCTGGCGCCACAGGCGCAGGTCCAGCCGGATCAATTCCCGGCTGCCGCTGCGCAGCGCCAGTTCGCGGATGCCGCGGCCGGCGCGGCTGCATTCGATTGCGGCCAGCTCGCTCAGGTCCACCACCGAACCGACCAGCCAGGAGCTGATACCGAGCCACCGTCCGTCGCTGATCAGCCGGCGGCTGGCGCGGGTGCGCTGCCGCAGCACGCTGACCGCCAGGGTCGCGCAGATGGCGCCGGCCAGCGCCATGGCGTGCCTGGCGCAGAACTCCGGCCTGGTCGCGGCCAGCCAAGCCGTGACGGCCGCGCCGGCCAGGGCCAGCATCAGGCCCGAGCTCTGCGGGCAGGGCCGGGCGCGCACCACGGCCACCGCGGAGCTCGCGGCGGGCGAGGCAAGGCGGAGTTTGCCGAGTTGGTCGTATTGCAGGGTGTGCATGAACTGACTTCCGGTCCGGGTCCTTGGATCCCCGTCGCAGGGACGCCGCCAGCTTGCGCCGCGCCGGCGGGGAGCCGGGCACGGCGCCGCCGAAAGGGCGCGGATGGGGGGACAAGAGGTTGCCCAGCTGACTGCCGGTCCAGATGACGCGGCAATCCGTACCGGGTGCGCGGTCGCTGCCGCGCCGTCGCGATGGACAGCGAGGGCGGCCTCAGGCGGGCAGAGCCGCCGTGGGCGCCGCCTCGCCGGCGACGGTGGCGCGGACCGCGTCTGCCGCGACGAGCGGATCGCCGCTGCGCTGGAAGGCGGCGAGCCAGGTGTCGTAGGTCTGCATGCCGCCGTGCTTCCACGGGTGGAAGCCGGGGCGGTACCAGGCCCAGTAATGGCCGGCGACGCCGCTGTACAGGCCGTTGCGCCCATACATCCAGCGCAGGCCGCGCCACCACAGGCCCAGGCGCCGGCGCAGGCTGAAGCCGTCGATGCGGAACATCAGGTTCATGATGCTGAATACGGTCAGCGGAAAGGTGATGCTGGTGTAGAGCATCGCCAGCAGGCGCACCAGGTAACCGCCGCGCGCCACCTGCTGCCGCACGTCGAAGGCCACCGCCTTGTGCTCGATCTCCTCCATGCCGTGCCACAGGTACATGGCGTTGACGCGGCGGTCGGCCTCGAGGAATTGCTGGCCGTTGACCGAGAAGCCGTGGGTGGTGACCGCCGTCATGTGCTCGGCGGCGGCGGTGCAGGCGAGGGTGAAGCGCCGCGGGAAGAAGCGGCGCTCGTCCTCCATCAGCCGGTGCAGCACCTGCTCGATCTTCTTCACCGGGATGCCCTGCCGCTCCAGCCGCCGGTTGAAGGCGTCGTGCACCATGCCGTGCTGGCCCTCCTGGCGGATGAAGTCCCGGACCTGCTGTTGCTGCGCCGGATCGGTGACGCGGTCGCGGTAGTCCCGCACGCAGTTGATGAAGAAGCGCTCGCCCTCGGGGAACAGCACCGAGAAGGCGTCGAACAGCCGCGTCTTGAACGGATCGCCGCCGAACCACCAGCGCGGGATATCGCCATCCAGGCCGAACTGCAGGTCCTGGCGTGGCACGATGGCAGGTTGGTCGCTCACGCGCCCTCCCGAGCACGGGGCCTGATGCGGTCAGCCTACGCCGGCTTCGACAATGCCGCCAGGGGAAGTCATGGGACCGCAGCCGCTTCCGGCGCTTCACGGTAATCAGGCTTTTCCGGCCGGATGCGCTAGGCTTTGCCGGACCGTCCCCAGCAGCCACTGCCATGCCCAAGCTCAATCCCGAATACCAGCAGCGCCTGCTGCAGTCGGTGAACACCTCCGCCTACCCCGCGCACCTTGGCTTCCGGCTGGCCGAGATCACCGACGGCGGCTGCCGCGTCGAGCTGGACGTGCTGCCGCAGCACTTCCAGCCGTTCGGCATCGTCCACGGCGGCGTGCTCGCCACCCTGCTCGACACAGCCACCTTCTGGGCCGGCTTCTATGTGCTGCCGGAGGACGCCGGCCTGGTCAACGTGGACCTCAAGCTCAACTACCTCAAGGCGGTGATGAGCGGCAGGCTCGTCGCCACCGGCAAGTGCCTGCGCGCCGGCCGCCAGCTCAGCTACACCGAGGCCAGCGTGCACGACGACAAGGGCGAGCTGGTGGCGCATGGCACCTCCACCCTGATGGCGCTGCCGGGCAAGGGGCTGAAGCTGGGTGTGGCGAAGTTCCTGGGTTGAGCCGCGCTGCGCCGTCACCTCATTCCGCAGCAAACGGCTAAGCCGAACGGGTGAAACCGGCCAACGCCGGCGGGGCTAAGCTCGGCCGGCGACCCAGAGCAAAAAAAGGGGAGGAGCCGTGTCGTCCAAGGAAATCTTCTACGTCGTTGTCGGGCTGGCGCTGGTGGCGCTGACGATCTGGCCCAATCGCCATCTGCTCAACCGCCGCGCCGGCGGACTGTCGGCGGTGGAGGCGCTGTACTACGTCACCGCGCTGGCGGCGCTGCTGGTGGGCTGGTATTTCAATTTCCAGTTCATGCGCGAGTACGGTGACCAGGCGACCTGGAGCAACTGGACGAGGATGCTGTTCGTCAACCCGGCTTCGGCTTCCGGCGGCCAGGACCTGCTGTTCGCCAACGTGATCCTGTTCATCCCCTGGACCCTCATGGACGGCCGCCGCGCCGGCATGAAGTGGAACTGGATCTGGTTTCCGATGAGCGCGCTGACCAGCTTCGCGTTCGCGATGGCGCTGTTCCTGGCGTTGAAGGAGCGGCAGCTGCGCTACAACGCGGGACAGGCCAGTGACAAGCCGCGTGGATGATTGTGACTGCAGTGACGCCTGCTCCCGCTGATGCGGCCGAGTGCGTGGACTGTGCAGGTCTGGATTGCGCTCCGGACTGCTCCAGCCTGCGACTGCGGCGGCTGCGCCGGATTCAACTTGCGGCGTCGTAGCCCGCCGAGGGACCAGCGGCTTTACTCGGCGTAAGCCGGCACCTCGGCCCGGGTCAGACGTTCGCACTTCCGGTCCAGCGCCTGGTACTCGGCGGCATGGCCGCGGCGGAAGGCGGCGTAGTCCTCCTCGCGCCGCCAGCGGTCGAGACAGCGGTACCAGCCGGGCAGGCCGGGCATCGGCAGCAGTTCGGTGCCGAGGTAGCCGGCGCCCTTGCGGAACAGTTGCACCCAGTCGCCTTCGCTGCCGTAGGCGGCCAGGAATTCCGGCAGGCGATCCTCGGCCGGAAGGAAGTCCCACTGGATCAGGTGCATTGGCGTTCAACCGCTGGAGTTTCCCGCCAAGCCTAACCGACCGCGTGCCGTCCGCCATGAATTTTGCACAGACCGGACATGACCGCGGCACCCGGACACGGCAGAATGCGCGCCATTCAATCGAACACTCCGGGAAAAAAATGATGATCCGCGCCGCCGCCTGCCTGCTTGCCTGCTGCCTCGCCGCCTGCGGCGCGCAGGAACCCCGGGCAGGGGGATTTTCCACCAGCGTCGAGGCGGCCCCGCCGGCGGCCCCGCCCCGGCTCGGGCTGGCCCTGGGGGGCGGCGCGGCGCGCGGCTTCGCCCATGTCGGCGTGATCAAGGTGCTGCAAAGCCACGGCATCGAGCCGGACCTGGTGGTCGGCACCAGCGCCGGCTGCATGGCCGGCGCGCTGTATTCGGCCGGCTACTCCGGCTTCGACCTGCAGCAGATGTCGTTCGACCTCGACCGCGCCGCCGTGGCGGACTGGTCGGTGTTCGGCAACAGCCTGATCAAGGGCGATGCGCTGCACGCCTTCGTCGACCAGGCGGTGAAGCAGGTGCCGATGGAAAAGCTCAAGCGCCGCTTCGCCTGCGTGGCGGTGAAGCTGCGCAACGGCGACGCCGTGCTGCTCGATCGCGGCGACGTCGGCGACGTGGTCCGCGCCTCCACCGCGGTGCCGGAGGTGTTCGCGCCGATGGTGATCGGCGGCGAGCCCTATGTCGACGGCGGCCTGCGTGCGCCGGTGCCGATCCGCCAGGCCCGCGCCATGGGCGCCGACCTGGTGATCGCGGTGGACGTGTCCTCGCCGCCGGGCGCGCTGCCGGACGGCCGCGTGGCGACGCTCAAGCAGACCATCGCCATCATGAGCATGGGCCTGCGCGAGTACGAGGCCAGGGAGGCCGACGTGATGATCACGCCGGACCTCACCGGCATCGGCTCCACCGATTTCGACGACCGCATGCGCGCCATCCTGGCCGGCGAACGCGCCGCCCAGGCGGCGCTGCCGCAGATCCGCGAGAAGCTGGCGGCGCGGGGCGTGGTGATCGGCGGCTGAGCTGCCCTTGGCGTTGCTCGCCTATGGATTCGTCAGATACCCGCTGAAAGCGAAGCGCTGCCCGTAGATCGTCGCCCCGCTGAACTGGGCGAAGGCGGTGAGGGTCTCGCCGCCGCCCAGGTAGAAGCGGGTCGACACGGTATTGGCGTAATGGTTGATGCCGTCGCTGCCGACGAAGGTGGGGGCGAATGCGAAAGCGGCCACGCCGGAGGTGTTGCCGAAGGTGGCGCCGTAGGGGAAGCCGGTGGTCTCGATGGCGAGCTGGTACATCACCGTCTCCACCACCAGCCGCTTGCCGGCGGGCACGGTGTAGAGCGTGCACTGCTTGAGGTTGGTGACGGTGCCGTAGATCGCATTGCACTCGCCGCTGACCGGCTGCAGCGCGGCGTGGTCGACATCGCGCACCGGCACCGGGCTGCTCGCCGGGTTGGCCACGGTGACGCCGGGCGAGTTGATGACGTTGACGTCGGTGGCGATGGGCAGGCCGATGGAAGAGGCCTGCGCGGCAGGGCAGAGAACGGCGGCGGCGAGGGCGGCGGACAGCAGTTTTGCGGATGTGTGCATGGTGATCTCCCGAGCGGCTGGCCTCAGTCCCTGAGGCCCAGGGGAGGGCGCAGCGTCGCGGCCCTCGCGGACAAGTCGTAAAGCCCGGCCAAAATCCCCGACCGCCTGTCGGGACCCCCGCTTTTGAGGGGCCTTCAGGAGCGCAATGCACCGGCAAGCCGCTTCGGCCCGGCCAGGCTGCCCCGGCGTCCGCTGCGGTCCACCCGGCCGGGGTGGCTTCCGCGCCGCGCTTTTGCCGGTTGGGGCGGTTCAAGGCGACAATTGCCGCGGATTTCGGACGGCCGAGCGGAATGACCCGGGACGAGTACTACATGAATATCGCCCTGGCGGTTCGCAAGAAGGCGAACTGCCTGGGGCGGCGGGTGGGGGCGGTGATCGTGCGCGAGAACCGCATCATCTCCACCGGCTACAACGGCACGCCCGAGGGCATGACCAACTGCACCGACGGCGGCTGCGTGCGCTGCCGCGAGCGCGACACCTACAAGGCCAGCGTCGGCTACGACGTGTGCATCTGCGTGCACGCCGAGCAGAACGCGCTGATCACGGCGGCGCGCTTCGGCAATGCGGTGGAGGAGGCGATGGTCTATTCCACGCTGCGGCCCTGTTTCGACTGCACCAAGGCGATGCTGCAGGCCAAGGTGCGGTCGATCCGCTACCTGCACGACTGGCAGCATCCCATCGGCGAGCTGCGCGACCAGTATCAGCTGTTGCAGGACATGCTGCCCGACGGCGTGCTGCAGGTGGCGATGGACGACCCGGAATCGGACTGGGCCAATGCGCGGGTCCCGGCCTGAGGAGACGCCGCCCGACGCTCCCTGGCGGCCGCTCGACGAGCAGCTGCGGCGCGAGCAGGCGGAAGCCATGGGCGTGGCCGGCCGGCGGCTGCGGCAGGCGCTGGATGCGCTGGCGGCCTTCGACCGCGGCGGGGTGCGGGGCGAGCGCGAGCCGCTGCTCGGCGCCGCCGCGGAGGCGCTGCGCAATTACAGCATCCAGAAGGAACTGCTCGGTGCGGCCGACGATGCGCTGGTGACGCGGGTCTACGGCGTGCCCCCGGAAGTCTGGCGGGCAACCGGACTGATCCGGCGGCGCAGCGGGCGTTGAACCCCGCGGCTCAGGCGCCGATGCCGTACAGCTTCACCTCGCGCGTCTCGCCGGGCATGCGGTGCAGGCCCACCAGGCGCAGGCCGATCTTCTCCAGCAGCTTGCCCGAGGCGGCGTTGTCCGGCGAGGTGATGGCGAGAACGCGCTCCAGGCCCAGGGGCCCGCGCGCATGGGCGAGGGTTGCGGCGGCCGCCTCGCGGGCATAGCCCTGGCCGCGGTACTGCGGCAGGAAGGCGAAGCCGATGTCGGGGTGCGGCAGCGTGTCGCGGCTGAGCAGGCCGCACAGGCCGATCGGCGTGCCGTCGCGCAGTTCCACCAGCCACAGGCCGTAGCCGCAGCGGGCATACGTCGCCGCGGGTCCGTTGGCGATATAGGCGCGGGCACCGTCGAGATCCCGCACGTTCTTGTCGCCGATGAAGCGCAGCCAGTCGGGATCGTTGACCAGCACCAGGATGAAAGGGGCGTCTTCCGCAACGAGCCGGCGCAGGGTGAGGCGTGGAGTCTGGAGGATGATCATGCCGGCATTCCCGTGAACGGCGCCCAGTATGCGGCAAGTCGCCGGCGCGATGCCGCGGGTCGCGGCCGGCCCGGAGGCCGGCCGCGATGTCGCCGTTTGGCGCGCCCTTACTTGGTCGGGGCGGGGGCCTGGACCGGAGCCGGGCTGGCGGCCGGGGCCGCGGTCTTGGACTGCGCCTTCTTGTGGTGCTTCGCCTTGTGGGCCGTCTTGTGCAGGGCCTTGTGGGTCTTGTGCTGGACGGCCTGGTGCGCCACCGGCTTGGCGGCGGGGGCTGCAGTGCCCTGCGCCATCGCGGCGTTGGACGCCACGGCCGCGGACAGCAGCAGGCCGGCCAGGGTGATACGGGAGAACAGGGTGGTCTTCATGGTGCTGCCTCGCTTGAGCAGGTTCTGCTCGGTACCGCTTGATGGATGGTGGACGTTCGCCTTGCGGGTCTGCCCGGAAGGTGTGCGCAGATTAAGGCCGGGCGGCTTGCCGCCGGCTGAACGGAAACGCCGGCGCCAGGACCAGTATGTTTTTCCACCGCCGCCCGCTTGGCGGAGTTTCGACAGCGCCGGCGGTGTCGGCCGCCCGGGTGATCCGGCACTCGAGCGGCCGCGGCGAGGTGCGCGCCCGCGGCAGTGACGGGCCGCTCCGGCCGGCCTCCTTCGACGCAGGCTTGGCGTTCGACCGCCGTTTCCGCAGAGCGCTCACCGGGCGGTGCGCCGCGCCGGCATCTGCATTAACCTCGGCCGCATGAGAGTCCATGCGGCCCTTTTGCTGCTTGCGCTGCCGGCGCTGTGCGCCGCGGACTGGACACCCCCGGCCCAGCCCGATCCGCGCGCGATCCTCGGCGAGGCCGAGCGTGACACCCAGGCGCGGCGCTACCCGGATGCGCTGGCGAAGTACGCCTGGTTCCACGAGCATGCGCTGGACACGGCCCGGGGGCTGTACGGCCTGCGCCTGTCGCGCGCGCTGCAGGACTGGGCGGCGCTGGCGCGGGACTATCCGCCGGCGCTGGAGCGGCTGCGCGCGACGCGGGAGGCGGCGGCCGAGCAGGTGCGCCAGGGCGTGGGCGCGCGCGGCTATTTCAACGAGGTGGTGGCCATCGACCGCGTGCTGGGCCAGGACGCGGCGACGCGCGAGCTGTTCCACTGGCTGGACGCGCACCGCAACGACATCGCGGCCCAGGTCTACGACCAGGCGCAGGCGGCGCTGGTGCGCGGTGGCGAGTATGCGCTGTGCGGCAAGTACCTGGCGCCGGACCAGACGCTGGCCAGGGCGCTGGAGCAGTACCGCATCACCTTGCAGCTCGCGGCGGGCGCCGACGACGAGGCGGCGCTGCGCGAGTTTGCCCGGCACACGCTCGGCAACAAGCTCGGTCTGCTGGTGGGGTTGCTGGCGCTCAACCATCGCCCCGATGACGCCAACCGCATCGCCGCGGCGGCGCTGCAGGAGTGGAACGACCCGGGCTTTCGCGCCCTGCTCGGCCAGGCGCTGGGCGGCAGGCTGCCGGAGCCGTGGCCGCTGTGAGCCGCCGCCTTGCCCGCCGCTTGCGCCGGACCGGCCTCAGGTTTCGCCGAAACCTTCCCCGGGCTTTCCCGGGCGCAGCCGGATCAGGCGCGAATCCTCCACCGCGGCCTGACGATGCAGCACCGCCTGGCGGTATTCCGGGTCGCGCAGCATGGCGATGAAGGCGTCCGCGCTGGGGTATTCGGCGATGAACACCAGATCCCATTCCTCGTCGGCGGGACCGATCAGGGTCAGTTCGAACTTGCCGATCCAGAACTGCCTGCCGCCGAGCCGCTTGAGGATCGGCGCGGTCTGGCGGCCATAGGCACGGTAGGCTTCCAGGCCGGTGGCCTGGCGCCCGTCCGGATAGGCGGCCTGCGCCCGCAGGCGGACCAGGTTCAGCATGTGGATGGCGCCTTCGCGCGGCAAGTCCTTGAAGACGGCGAACTGCTCCTTGGTCGGATCGATGTGGCCGTTCATGTCGTCGTTCTCCTCCGGGCGGGAGCAGCGTAGCACGGAGGCCGGGAACCGCCGCATGCGCCCCTCTCCCGGCCGGAGAGGGGCGCGGCAGGCGTCAGCGTCAGCAGGTGATGTCGATCATTTCCGCGGTGGTGGCGGAAGGCAGCAGCGAGGGATCGATCTTGAAGTTGTACGACCACTGGTAGGTCTGCGGGTGGCCGTTGTTGTTCTCCATCTTCGGCGAGTTCAGTTCGGGCGAGGTGAAGATGGTGGTGCCGGCGACGTTGCGCAGACGCACGCGGGCTTTCCAGATGTCGTCGGCGCCGGTGGTCATGGTCGCCAGATGCACGGTGCCGTTGCCGGCGGAATCGAAGATCAGGGTGCCGTTCTGCATCACGCAGCTGCCGGTCGAGGTCTGGCGGAAGCTGAAGCTCTTGCCCATCGTGTTCGATTCATGGTCCTGGGCGGCGGCCAGGCACGCGGGCAGGCACAGGGCCGCCGCCGCGTAGCGAAGTCCTTTCATTGAGGGGTTCTCCTTGTGTCCTTCCTGGACCCCCGTAAGACCGCGCCGGCACCGGGCGGTTCCTTCCTATAGGCCTAGCCGGCACGGGCCTGGCGCGGCGGACCGTCGTGCAGGCGGCCCCAGGCGCGGCGCAGCTGCCGGGTGGAGGCGAAGCCGGCGCGCTCGGCGACGCGTTCCATGTCCAGGCGGGTCTGGCTGAGCAGCTCCCGCGCCAGCGCCACGCGCAGGCGGTTGGTGTAGTCGGTGATGCTCATGCCGGCGTGCTCGTTGAACAGCCGCGACAGGTGGCGCGGGCTGGCTCCGGCGATGCGGGCCAGGCTGCCCAGGGTCCAGCGGCGCGCCGGGTTCCCGGCCACCGCGTCCTGGGCGCGGTGTACGGCCGGGTGCAGGTGGTTGCGGCCCTCCAGCCAGGGCGAGAGCTGCGGCTCAGCGCCGCCGCGCCGCAGGTAGACGACGAGGTAGCGCGCCACCGATACCGCGGTGCCATGGTCGGTGTAGCGGGCGAGCAGGTGCAGCATCAGGTCGATGCCGGCGGTGACCCCGGCGCTGCTGTAGCGGCCGCGGTCCTCGACATAGAGGCGGTTGTCGAGCACCTGCGCCTGCGACGCCAGCGCCGCGAGGCGGGCCACGTCGCTGTGGTGCGTGGTGCAGGCGTAGCCGTCGAGCAGGCCGGCGCGGGCGGCGAGCATCGCGCCGGAGCAGATGGTCACGAGGGTGTGCTGCGGCGCGACGGCGGCGCGCAGCCATTCGACCAGCTGCTGCTCCTGCGCGGCGTCGCCCGGATCCTGCGGCAACGGGGCACCGTCGTCGCCGGTGGGCTGGTCGACGCTGCCGGGGACGATCAGCAGGGCGCCGTCCGGCAGGCTGCGCGGCAGCGGCTCAATGCCGCACAGCCGCAGGCCGACGGAACTGCGCAGCGCCGCCCGCGGGCCGATGTAGCGCAGCTCGAAGCGCACCGCGTCCTGGATCAGGTTGGCGCGGCGCAGCACCTCCATCGGCCCGGCCACGTCGAGCAGCAGCAGGCGCGGCGGCAGCGCGGTGTAAACCGGGACCCGCCGCGGCGCGGCCGGAGGTACGCCCTGCGCGCCGCGTCCGGCCATCAGGCGGCGCGCCTCGCGGCCGGGCCGGCGAGGGCTTCCGCCACCGTGGCGACGCGGGCGAAGCGCTGGTCCAGCGCCAGCTCGGTGCGGGCCCTGATCTCGGCGGCGCTCCAGGTCCGGCCATGGCGGTCGGTCATCGGGAAGGTGAGCGTGGCCTCGCCGACGAAGTCCACCGCGTAGCCGCTGTCCGAGGCGTGGCGGGCGGTGGTTTCGCAGCACTGCTCGGTGCGGATGCCGCTGACGATGATGCGGCGGACGCCGCGTTCGGCCAGCCACACCGGCAGCGGGCTGCCGACCAGGGCGCTGTGGCGCCGCTTGTGGATCACCAGCTCCGGCTCGATGCGCAGGCCGCGCAGCGCGGTGACGTGGCCGGAGGCGGGAGAGAACACGCCGTGGTCCTCGACGTGGAGCACCTGCACCACCGCGATGCTGCCGGCGCGGGCGCCGTCGATCAGGGCCTGCTGGCGCTCCACGAAGGCCGGCAGCCCGGCCTCGCTCCAGTAGGGGCGGTGGCGGAAGGATTCCTGCACGTCGATGACCAGCAGGGCGGTGTCGGTGGAAGCAGCGGACATGTGCGGTCTCCGTGGCTGAGGATGAAGCACATGCTGGAGCTTTTCAATCCGCGCTTAAATGCCATCCTTCCGCTTCGAGCGGACAAAAAACGCCATTGCTGCCCGGCTCAGAACCCGACGTAGGAAAGCCCGGCGGTGGGGCCGTTGAGGCGGGCATGCAGCAGGTAGGGATCGTCCTTCACCTTGTAGAGCTGCTCCTGGTAGCCGAGCGTGATGCTAAGGCCCCGGTACAGCTCCAGTGTGCCGACCGCGCGCATCTCGCCGGCGTGGCTGCCGTTGTGGGCGAAATAGCCGCCCGACAGTTCCAGGTGGACCACCGGCCAGGGGTTGAACTCGACGCGGCCATGCAGCAGCGGCACCGGCTGGTCGAGCGCGAAGCGCTCCTGCTGGATCACGGTGCCGAGCGGGATGCCGATCACGCCGATGGTGGTGGTGCCGACGACGTTGGCGTGGCCGGCCAGGTATTTCAGGGCGATGCCGGGCTGCACTTCGAGGATACTGCGGGTCCTGGCGTCGGCCTGGTGCTCGCGCCAGGCCAGCAGGCGCCAGTCGGCGTCCAGCTCGTAGTCGTTGAAGTTGACGCCGGCAAGAATCAGGGTGTTGCCGGAGAGAATGGTGATGCCGCCGAACTGCAGGCTCGCCGGCGCCAGGTACTGGCCGGCGCCGCCGACGTGCATGTAGGCGGCGGTCAGCGCGGGAATCCAGCGGTTCTCGAAGCCGTAGTGCAGCAGCACCTGGGCCTGCGGGTTGGCCTTGATGCCGTTGTCGCTGTCGATGGTGATGCGGTTGCCGCCGGTGGCGATGTCGCCGCCGACGCCGTAGTCCCAGATGCCGGCGAACAGGCTGAACTCGTGCGGGTTGTTCTGTGCAAAGAACTCCAGGCCGTCGGCCCGCACCGGCAGGGCGCCCAGCAGCAGGGCGCAGCACAACAGTCGGCTCATGCGCATCGTTCCCCCTTTTTTCCTGCGGCCGCCGCGGGCGGCCGGTCCTGTCGCCTACTGCTTGGCGCTGAGCGGATGCTCGCGCAGCCAGGCGAACATGCTGGCGTTCTGCTTCTGCGGCCACAGCACATGGTTGAGGTTGCCGGCCGGGTCGCCGGCGATGCTCTGGCTGGCGCAGGCGGCATTGCAGGCGTCGACCTCGTTCTTGCTGGAGTCGACGATCACCGACTTCTGCGGCAGGCCGGGGAACAGCTGCGCCAGCTGCCGGTGGAAAGCGGTGCCGGTCTGGCAGATGCCGATGATGTCGCAGGCGTTGTGGATGTCCATCAGCGGGGTCATGGTGGTGATGAACGGCGTCTGGTAGCAGGGGTCCTGCACGTCCTTGAACGGGTCCGGCGAGGAATACACCGCGGCCGCGGCGATCGACGGCGTGTTGAGGGCGTAGAGCTGGGCCATGGCCGCGCCGTTGGACCAGCCGGTGGCGTAGACGCGGCCGGTGTCGACGATGTTGCGCGCCTCGACCTGGGCGATGAAGGCGTCGATGGCGGCGACGTCGAGGTTCAGGTCCGGGCTGCCGCGGTCGAGGTTGCGGTGCCAGTTGTCCCAGCCCAGGGCATAGTCGTCCGGGAAGGGGTAGAAGTGGTGGGTGTTGCGGCCGATGGGCAGCAGCAGGATGAAGCCGGGATGCTGCGGATCGCCGTTGAGGTCGGCGGTGGAGGACTGGGCGATCCAGTCGGCGAGGATCAGCTGCACCGGCGCCGGGAACAGCGAGCCCTGCAGGAACACCACCAGCGGCAGCTTGCCGGCCGGCGTGGCGCCGGCCGGCGTCACCAGGCAGGCCTTGCGCGGATTGCCGTTGGCGTCGGTCCAGCTCAGGGTTTCGGCGCCGTCCTGCTCGCAGAAATTGAGCACGTCGAGCACGTCGCCGAGCGCGCCACTGACGGTGAGGGGCGTGGAATCGGCGGCGGGCGGATCGCCGTAGGGGGCGTCGCAGTGCTGCGCGTCGCTGGCGCCGGGACCGCTGGACGCCCGCGCCGCATCGGTCGGCGTCGCCGGCAGGCTGGCGCTGTCGGCGCCGCTGCCGCTGCCGTCGTTGCCGCTGCCGCCGCAGCCGGTCAGGCCGAGCGCCGCCAGGGCGAACACGCCCGCGAATGTCCTGAGCCGCATCTTGTTCTCCTCCGTCCCTGTCGCCGGCCGGCGTCGAAGGCCGGGCGGCGCTGCGGCTAGCATGCCACAGCGGCCGGCCGGGGAGAGGTAAGACGGCCGGAGCCTCGACCGCGGGCGGGAAGCAGCAGGGAAGTACCCGGCGGCCTGTGGGGACAGGGAGCGGCTCCGGCCGCCTTGCCGGTAAGTGCCGCAAGGCGCGCCAAAGGTTGCCCGGCACCAGGCCTATGCCGCCGCCGCGTCCCGCAGCAGGTCCGCCAGCCGCGCCTCGAGCCCGGCCGAGGCGGCAGCCATCGGCGCGCGCAGCACATTGCGGACCAGGCCCTGCCGCGCCAGCGCGGCCTTGATCCCGGCCGGGTTGGGCTCGGCGAACAGCGCCTGGATCAGCGGCCACAGGCGGTGGAACATCCGCTGCGCCTGGTCCAGGCGGTTGTCGCGTACGGCGCGGTACAGGGCGGTGTAGCGCCCGGGATGGATGTGCGCGGCGGCGGCGATGGCGCCGCTGCCGCCGGCGCAGAGCGTGGTGAGGATGTTGCCGTCCTCGCCGGCCAGCACCTGCAGGCCGGTGCGGGTGATCAGGTCCAGGGTCAGGGCATTGCTGCCGCCGCAGTCCTTCACCGCCTGGATGTTGGGATGCCGCGCCAGCTGCTCGAAGGTGGCGAGGTCGACCGCGACGCCGGTGCGATAAGGGATGTTGTAGAGCAGCAGCGGGCAGTGCGCGCGGTCGGCGAGATCGCGGTAGTAATCGGCGATGGCGGGCTGCGAGGGGCGCACGTAGTACGGCGGCGTGACCAGCAATCCGGCCAGGGGACGGCTGCGCAGCGCGGCGAGCTGGGCATGGAGGTGGCCGCGGTGCGGGCCGCCCAGCCCGAACAGCAGCGGCGTGCCGGGCACGGCCGCCAGCACGGTGTCCAGCACCGCCAGCTGCTCGTCGGCATCCAGCGCGTGCGCCTCGCCGGTCGAGCCGCAGACGACCAGGCCGGCGACCTCGGGCGCAAGGTGCCGGGCCAGCGCGCTCAGCGCGGTGAAGTCGATGGCGCCGTCGGCGCGGAACGGGGTGACCAGCGGAATCCAGATGCCGGCGTAGCTTTGCGTGCTGCTCATGTCATTCTCCAGTGCGTGCGTCGTCCGACCGTGTTCGGCCAGGCGCTGAGGAGAATGCGTTGGAGGCAACGATGCGGCGCGCGGTCCCGTCAGCTCGCCTGACGGGACACGGGCCCGGTCAGGTGAGCCCGTGTTTTTTGCCCTGCGCGCGCGCCGCCGCGCCGCGGTTGCGGCAGGCGTGGACGGCGAAGATGGCGGCGCGGTTCATGGCGCGCGCAGTATCGGTGGGCGTGCCGGAGCCGTCAATGCACAGTTGCGGCACGGCGGGTGCGGCGCAGCGGGTTGCCCCGTCGCGCGGTTCAGGTGCGCAAGCGCCCGATTTTCCGCCGGGCGGTTGGCGCTGGGACTCGAAAACGACGCGCTGAACCGCCTACACTGGCCGCCTGTTCCGCAGGGGATGCTAAGGATGAGCGAATACGCGGCCACGGAAATCCGCCGCCTGGTGTGGTCGGGCTTCTACGACGCGCCGGAGGTGCGGGAGATCGTGCTCGAGGAGATCTTCGAGCCGGGCGAGGTCGACCCGGAGTGGGTCGAGAAGCGCATCGACGAGGAGTTCGGGCGCAAGCTGGAAGTGGAGCGCGCCTGGCCGGTGGTGACGGATTGCGACAAGCTCGATCGCGCCTTCGACGAGCTCAACGGCATGGGCATCATCGCGCTGCAGAACGCCGGCTACACCCAGGACGAAGGCATCGAGGACGTCACCGAGATGTATGAGGAGCTGGGCGGCGAGGACTCGCTGGTGGAAGGCTATTGCTTCTACCACGGCCAGGATCTGGAGCGCGCCGTGGACGGGCAGGGCCTGCTGCTGACCTTCGGCGACATCCTCGGCAATCAGGCCAAGGGCGAGGAGATCGGCGAGCGCATCGTCGAGGTGCTGCACCAGCACGGGCTGGCGGTGACCTGGTCGGGGACGATCGACGAGCGGATCGAGCTGCCGGAAATCGAGTGGCGGCGGCGCAACCTGAAATAGGCGCTGCGGCGGCGCGGTGAAAAAACGCCGCGGCCTCAGGATGGAGCGGTGGGAGCCGCGGCGGCGCTCCTGGCGGCCCGGATCAGGCAGGTGGCGAAAGCGGCGAGTTCCAGCAGGGTGCGCAGGCGGGTCATGGGGCGTCCTTGCGTGCGTGACGGTGCCTGGACTGATACGGCTCGAGTCCTGAACTGGATGAGCCTGGGCCGGCGCCGAAAGTTCCCCGATGATCCGGCTCGATGCCGGCCGCCCGATTCCTTTACGCCTGCCGCGCCTTCCGGAGAGGATGGACCGCGCCGCCGCTCAGCGGGCGGCGACGCTGGCCGTCGCCGGCAGCGGGGCCCCGCCCAGGGCCAGGTACAGTTGCGCGGTGTCCTGGTAGCGCTGCGCCTGCGCCCGCACGTAGCCGAGGCGCGCCTGCTGATGGAGGCGCTCGGCGTCGAGCACCTGCAGCACGCCGCTGTTGCCGGCCTGGTAGCTCTGGCGCGTGAGGTCGAGGTTGGCCGCGGCGGTGTCGAGCGCCCTCTGCTGCGCGGCGAGCTGCTCGGCGTCATGGTCCAGCGCGGTGAGCACGTCGGCGACCTGGCCGAAGGCGTTCAGCAGCGCCTGCTCGTAGTCGGCGAGCGCCGCCTTGGCCGCCGCCTCGGCGCCACGGCGCTCGGCGCGCAGGGTGCCGCCGTCGAAGATCGGTCCGGCGAGGCCGGCGGCCAGGCCCCAGGCGTTGGCGGACTTCTCGAACAGGTGCGACAGCTGCGTCGATTGCTGGCTGACCGAGGCGGTCAAGGTCAGCTGCGGATAGAGCCGCGCGGTGGCGACGCCGACATTGGCGACGGCGGCATGGACGCGCGCCTCGGCGGCGAGGATGTCCGGCCGGCGGTGCGCCAGCTCGGAGGGCAGGCTCAGCGGCAGCTGCTGCGGCAGCTTGAGCCGGTCGAGATCGAAGTCCGGCGCGGTCCAGGCGGCGGGCGTCCTGCCGGCGAGGATGGCCAGCGCGTGGCGCGCCACGCTGAGCTGCTGGCGCAGCGGCGGCAGCAGGGTCTGGTCGTTGGCGAGCTGGCTCTGCGCGCTGAGCAGGTCGATGCGGCTGACGGTGCCGGTCTCGAACGCGGTCTGGGTCAGCGCGACGTTCTTCTGGTCTTCCTGCAGCAACTGCTCGACCGCGGCGATCTGCGCGCGCAGCGCGGCGATGTTCAGCGCCTGCTGCACGACATTACCGGTGACGCTGAGGTAGGCCGCCTGCGCCTGGTACGCCTGCGCCTCGGCCAGGGCCTGCTGCTGCTCGATGGCGCGGCGCTGGCCGCCGTTGTAGTCGAGCACGTAGCTGACGCTGGGGCCCACCGCGAAGTAGGTGAACGGCGGGAACACCTGGCTGCCGCTGAACTGGGCCCCGTACTTTTCGCGGCCGGCGCCGGCGCTGCCGCTGACCTGCGGGTAGAGCGCGCCGCCGGCGGCGGCGACGGCTTCCCGCACCTGCGCCAGGTTGGCCTGGGCGGCGGCGAGGCTGCGGTTGCCGGCCAGGGCCTGCAGTACCGAGCGGTTCAGTTCGGGCGAGCCGAAGCCGGTCCACCAATCGGCGGCGGGATTGGCGCCGGAGACCAGCTGCTGGCCGCCGGCGCCGCCGAGCTGGCCGAGCGCCTCGCCGGCATAGGCCTGGTCGGTGGACGCGGCCGGCCGCTGGAAATCCGGGCCGACGGTGCAGGCGGCGAGCAGGGCGCCCGCCGTGGCGGCGGCATGGCGGAATACGGGCATCTTCGGGGGGGCTGGCATGGGCTTTACTCCATCGCCATGGCCGGGGCCTCGTCGCCCCTGGCCGGCTTGCGCGCGATGCGCACCAGCAGGAGCAGGGGCATGGCGGCCAGGGTGAGGATGAACATGAGCTGGAAGTCGTCGAGGTAGGCGATCATCGCCGCCTGCGCGGTGACGCCGGCGTTGAGCGCGGCGGTGCCGCTGTGGCTGGCGAGCTGCGCGGCGAGGCCCGGGTCCCGCGCCATCAGGTTCCACGGCGAGATGTGCTCCGCCAGGGCGGCGTGGACGACCTGGGTGTTGCTGACCAGCAGCGCCTGCACCGCCGAGATGCCGACGCTGCTGCCGATGTTGCGGGTCAGGCTGAAGAAGGCGGCGCCTTCGTTGCGCAGCTCCGGCGCCAGCGTGGCGAAGGTCAGGGTGGCCATCGGCACGTAGGCGATGCCGGTGCCCAGGCCCTGGAACACGCCGGACCAGAACACCGGCACGCCGTTCATCTGGATGTCGAAGCGGGTCATCAGCCACAGCGACAGCGCGGTCAGGGCGAAGCCGCTGCCGATGATGAGGCGCGCGTCGATGCGCCCGACGATGCGGCCGACGATGAACATGGCGGCGAGCGAGCCGAGGCTGCGCGGCGCGGTGAGCAGGCCGGCTTCGTACACCGGATAGTTCATCAGGTTCTGCAGCAGCGGCGGCAGCAGCGCCAGGGTGGCGAACAGCACGATGCCGACGACGAAGATGAAGACGTTGCCGGTGAGGTAGTTGCGGTCGGCGAACAGCGAGGGCCGGATGAACGGGGCGGGGCTGGTGGCGCTGTGCACCATGAACAGGTAGAAAGCCAGGCCGCAGACGGCGGCCTCGGTCCAGATCTCGCCCGAGCTGAACCAGTCCTTCAGCGGCCCGCGGTCCAGCACCAGCTGCAGCGCGGCGATGGCGACGCTGAGCAGGGCGAAGCCGAAGAAGTCGAACCGGCTGCGGCGGGTCTGGCCTTCCTCCATGTAGATCAGCACGCCGAGGAAGGCCAGGATGCCCAGCGGCACATTGATGTAGAACACCCAGCGCCAGCTGTAGTTGTCGGTGAGCCAGCCGCCGAGGATGGGGCCGAGCATCGGCCCCAGCAGCACGCCCTGGCCCCACGCGGCCATGGCCTTGCCGTGGTTCTCGGGCGGGTTGATGTCGAACAGCACCGCCTGCGACATCGGCACCAGCGCCGCGCCGGCCGCGCCCTGCAGGAAGCGGAACAGCACGATCTGCGGCAGCGACTGCGCCAGGCCGCAGAGCATCGAGGTGAAGGTGAAGCCGGCGACCGAGATCAGGAACAGGCGCTTGCGGCCGATGACGCCGGCCAGCCAGCCGGTCAGCGGCGTCATGATCGCGGCGGCGACGATGTAGCTGGTCAGCACCCAGGTCATCTGGTCCTGGGTGGCGGACAGGGTGCCCTGCATGCGCGGCAGCGCGACGTTGGCGATGGTGTTGTCCAGCGTCTGCAGGATCGACGTCAGCATCACCGTGCCGGTGATCATGCCGCGGTGCTTGACCGGGTAAGCGGTCATGGCGGCGCCTTCCCGCCCGCCGCCGCGGGCGCGGCCTTTCCCGAGGCGCGCCGCTGCGCGGGATGAGCTGAAACGGCTGGCATCAGCTGAGGCAGCATCGGCTCAGTGCCGGCCGCTGTCGCCGAACAGGCTGCGGCGGTGGCCGGTGTCGACTTCCACCGTGGCGCTCAGGCCGGTGTGCAGCGGCAGGCCGGGATCGGGATTCTCCAGCTCCAGGCGCACCGGCAGGCGCTGCACCACCTTGACCCAGTTGCCGGTGGCGTTCTCCGGCGGCAGCGCGGAAAACTGCGAGCCGGTGCCGGGCGACAGGCTGGCGACTTTGGCCTTGAAGGTCTTGCCCGAGTAGGTGTCGATCCTCACCTCCGCCGGCTGTCCGGGGCGCATGTGGGTGAGCTGGTCTTCCTTGAAGTTGGCCTCGATCCACACGTCGCGGGTCGAGATCAGCGCGAACACCGGCGCCGCGGCGGTGATGTGGTCGCCGACCTGGAGCTGCTCGACCTTGGCGACGATGCCGTCGTAGGGCGCCACGATGCGGGTGTAGGACAGGTTCAGCTTGGCCCGGTCCAGCTCGGCCTGGGCCTGCTCCACGCTGGGGTGCCGGTCCGGATCGATGTCGGGCTGGCCGGCGAGCATCGCCAGCACGCTGGCGGCCTGTTGCTGCGCGGCGGCGGCGGACTGGCGCGCGGCGTCGAGGGCGTGCTGCGCCTGGTCGAACTGCGCCTGCGAGGCGATACCGGAGGCGAGCAGCTTCTTCTGGCGTTCATACTCGCGCTGCTGGTACGCCAGCGTGTCCTGCGCCGAGCGCAGGCTGGCGAGCTGCTGCCGGTAAGTGGACTTGCCGGCGACGACCTGCAGGCGGGTGGCGCCGAGCTTGGCCTGGGCCTCTGCCACGGCAATGCGGAACGGCGCGTCGTCGAGGCGGAACAGCAGGTCGCCCTGGTGTACCTGCTGGTTGTCGTGCACGGCGATCTCGGCGACCTGGCCGGAAACATTGCTGCTGATCGAGGCGCGCGCCGCCTGGACGTAGGCGTCGTCGGTGGACATGTAGCGGCCGCCGAGCAGCCAGAACAGGCCGGCGCCGACGGCGACGACCAGCACGCCGCCGATCATCAGCGGCAGGCGCAGGCGCTCGGCCAGGCTGCGGGACTCACGGGCGCCGGGGACGCCGTCGATGGCGGGGGAAGTCGCGTTCATGGGCTTGCCTTGGTCTTGCCGGCGCGCCGGGCGGCGGCGGTCTTGCCGGGGGCCTCGCCGGCCGGAAGCGCGCAGGGCACGGCCGGGTCGGCGTTGGGCACCAGGTTGGTGAGGTTGTGGTGGATGCGGCCGAGCAGGCTCATCAGCGTGTCGCGCTCGGCCGAGCTGAGGCCGGCGAGGGAGGCGGCGCGGGCGCGGTCGGCGATGCGCCAGATTTCGTCCACCACCGGGTAGGCGGCGTCCTTCAAGTAGAGACGGCGGGCGCGGCGGTCGGCCGGGTCCGGGCGGCGCTCGATCCAGCCGTCCGCTTCCATGCGGTCGAGGATGCGCACCAGGGTCATGGGATCGGTGTCGGTGAGATAGGCCAGGCGCACCTGGGTGATGCCCTGGTTGCGCTGCAGGTAGACCAGGACCTTGCACTGCGCCATGGTGAGGTTGAGGCCGGTGGCCTCGCGCTCGAAGTTGAGGCTCGACAGGCGCGACACGTCCTTGAGCAGGAAGCCGAAATTGCGCAGGGAGTCCATGGAATGGCCGGGTCGAAATAAATCGCAGGAGATAATATCACTTGATATTACTTCCCGCCAGAGACTTTACCCGGCCAGGCCCGCGAAAAAGCGCGTCAGCCCGCTACGCTAAGATGAAACCGCCGCGAATCGCGGCGCGTGAGGACGGCATGGGTCATTGGCAATCGTTGGCGGGTCTGGTGGTGAGCGGAGCGCTGGCGGCGTTCCTGCTGGCAATCGGCCTGCGCGGACTGATTCACCGGCGGCCGTTCCTCATCTCCTCGCGCTGGCTGTTCCTGCTCTGCGTCCTGGCCTTCGCGCCGGGGCTGCGGCCGTTCCTCGCGCAGGCCGGCCCCGTTTCGCCGCTGGCCTGGATGAACCTGGTCATGCTGCTCCTGTTCGGCCTGGCGATGTGGCTGGTCACGGCGGGCTATTCGGCCTTCGGCGTGACCGAGGCTTCGTTCCGCCAGGGCCTGTACGAGGCCCTGCGCCGGCGCGGGCTGCCGTGGGAGGAAGCCCTCGGCGGCATGAACCTGCCGACCGAGGATGCGGCGGTGCAGGTCGGCGTGCACGGCTGGATCGGCACGGCGCAGATCAAGGTGCTGCCGCGCGGGCGCGCCTCCCTGCTGCGGGACATCGCCGCCGGCATGAACGCCTACTACCGCTCGGCCACCGTACCGGTGAACCTGGCGCCCTGCCTGGTCTATGCCGCGATCGGCGGGATGTTGCTGGTGTTCGCGGTGCTGCTGCTGTGAGGCGCGGCGCCGGCGGCGGGACGCCACGATTGCCGGACGCGCAGCGGCCGGAGGAGGCTGAGATGGGCAAGCGGATGATGGCGACGGTGTGCGCGGCGCTGCTGGCCGGCTGCCGCATCTGGGCGGCGGGCGACGACCCCACCGGGCGGGATTTGATGCCGCAGGCGCAGGCGGTGCTGGCGGCGGTGAACCAGTATGCGCGGGCCAACGGCAAGCGCCCGCCGGAGCTGCGGTCGCTGGTGCCGGACTACCTCAAGGCCCTGCCGGCGCAGCCGGCGCTGGACTATTCGGCCCGGCGCGGCACCCTGGTCTTCAACTACCCGACGAGCTGGCCGCCGGGCTCGACTTCGGCCTGCCAGGCGCAGGTGGGCGACAGCGCCTTCCACTGCGCCGTTTACAACTAGGGCCTGCTAACGCTATGTCGATCGCCGCGAAGGGGTTTGTTTTGGCGCAGTGCAAGGCGCGACCGACGCGGTGTACCGGATGGTCACAAGGGGGGAGCAACGTGGCAATGCGCCAAAACAGGCCCCTTCCCGGAGGAATGCAAATCCGGGCCAACGCAGCGATCAAAATAGCGTTAACAGGCCCTGGTGGCGACGCAGCGCGCGGCGTTCGCCGTTAAACTATCCGCACCGTCCGCCGGCACCGCCGGCGGCGCAGCTTGCAGGATTGGATGAATTCCAGGTTACCCCCCTCCCGCCGCTCGGGCACCGCGCAAATCGGCCGTGGTTCGCAAGTGGTCTTCGGCCTGCCGGAGACCTTCGAATCGGTCCGCGACACCTTCGAGGAAAAGCGTTCCTTCACCCGCCGCATCATGGTGGCCGGCGTGCTGGTGCTGCTGCTGAGCGGCCTGCTGGTGGCGCGGCTGGGCCAGATCCAGCTGGTGCAGCACGACTACTACACCACCCGCGCCGACGACAACCGCATGCGCCTGATCCCGGTGCCGCCGGTGCGCGGCCTGATCTACGACCGCAACGGCGCGCTGCTGGCGCAGAACCAGCCCAGCTTCGTGCTGGAAGTGACGCCGGAAAAGGTGCAGGGCCTGGACAACACCCTGGCGCGGCTGGCCGACCTGATGCAGCTCAGCGACCGCGACCTGCTGCGCTTCAAGGAACGCATGCGCAAGATGAAGCGCTACATGGCGGTGCCGCTGCGCACGCACCTGTCGATGGAGGAGGTGGCGCGCTACGAGGTCAACCGCTACGACTACCCGGGCGTGGACGTCAGCGCGCAGCTGGCGCGCGACTACCCGATGGGCGACGTGACCTCGCACCTGATCGGCTACGTCGGCGGCATCTCCGACGCGGACTACGCCAACCTCAACGAAAGCGAGTACCAGGGGCTGACGCAGATCGGCAAGGCCGGCATCGAGCGCAGCCACGAGGACGAGCTGCGCGGCATGCCGGGCAACAAGGTGATCGAGGCCAATGCCGCCGGCAAGCGCCTGCGCGACCTGCCGGGCCAGGGCACCCTGCCGGCCTCGGGCCAGGACCTGTTCCTGAGCATCGACGCCAAGCTGCAGAGCGTGGCCGAGGAGGCCTTCGGCGATCTCGACGGCGCGGCGGTGGCGCTGGACCCGAAGACCGGCGAGGTGCTGGCGCTGGTAAGCAAGCCCGGCTTCGCCCCCGCGCCGTTCGTTGAAGGCATCGACGGCGACAGTTACAAGGCGCTGCTGGAGGATCCGGACCGGCCGCTGTACAACCGCGCCCTGCTCGGCACCTATCCGTCCGGCTCGACCATCAAGCCGTTCCTGGCGCTGGCCGGCCTGCACTTCGGCACCATCAATCCGGAAAAGGCGGTGTTCGACCCGGGCTACTTCCAGCTGCCCGGCGTGGCGCGCAAGTACCGCTGCGACAAGCGCCAGGGCCACGGCTGGCTGGCGCTGGACCAGGCCATCGCCCAGTCCTGCGACGTGTATTTCTACCAGGCCGCGGTGAACCTGGGCATCGACCGCATCGACGAGGTGCTGAACGAATTCGGCTTCGGCCACGTCACCGGCGTCGACATTCCCAACGAGAAGGCCGGCATCCTGCCCTCGCGCGAGTGGAAGCGGCGCGTGCGCCACGACAGCTGGTACCTGGGCGAGACGGTGAACATGGGCGTGGGCCAGGGCTATTTCACGGTGACGCCGATCGAGCTGGCGCTGGCGGTGTCGCGCCTGGCGATGCACGGCGGCGGCTACAAGCCGCACCTGGTGCACGCGCTGCGCGATCCGCAGAGCGGCGACCAGAAGGCGGTGACGCCGGAGCCGCTGCCGCCGATCAAGACCATCGAGGAGGCGACCTTCCAGCGCGTGATCAAGGGCATGACGATGGTGACCTCGTCGCCCACCGGCACCGCCTACGGCGTGTTCAAGGACGCGCCCTACACCTCGGCCGGCAAGACCGGCACGGCGCAGGTCGCCGGCCTGCGCCAGGACGAGACCTACGCGCCCAAGCTCGACACGGTGCAGAAGAAGCTGCGCGACCACGCGCTGTTCGTCTGCTTCGCGCCGGTGGAAGACCCCAAGATCGTGGTGGCGGTGGTGGCCGAGCACGCCGGCTTCGGCGCGCACTCGGCGGCGCCGGTGGCGCGGCAGATGCTGGACCAGTACCTGACGGGCAAGGTGCTGTACATGACGCCGCAGGCCAAGGAAGCCGTCAGCGCGCAGGACAGCGTGCCCGACGAGTCCGACAGCGACGCGGACGAGAGCGCCGCCGACAGCAACGCGCAGGAGCCGGTGCAGCCCGGGCGCGACGCGCCGCCGGTGCCGCAGAACTAGGACGTCTCCGGGCCAGCGGCAGCGCCGGCGCGGCCAGGCCTGGTCAGCGGCTCCGCCGCCTCACGGCGCAGTCTTGTCGCGGAAGAAGGCCCAGGCCTCCTCGGCGCTTTCGAAATCGCGGTTCTGGACCCCGACCAGCTGCCGGTAAAGCCAGCCGTAGTGGTAGCGCAGGCTGGGTTCGACGTGGCCGCCGTTCTGGATGGTGATCGCCTCGACCTGCGGGCCGTGCGCCGGACCCCAGGTGAGGCGGATCGCGCGCGTCGGGTCGTCCGCCGAGCGGTGCGGGACGCTGCCGCCGGTCGCCGGGGTGTTGGCCAGGCCGTCCACTCCGAGCCAGAAGTCGCGGGTGGCGTCGGCGCCGATGACCGTGCCGGTCTTGTGGCCGCGCAGGCCGGCCCTGCCGCCCAGGTAAGGCACGACCGGATCGTCGGTGCCATTGATCAGCAGCACCGAGACCGGCACCGGCTCGGCGTCGCAGGCGCTGTGGCCGGCCATGGTGCCGGAAACGGCCGCGATGGCGGCAGGCGCCGGCCGCAGCTCCAGCGCCAGGCGGTAGGCCATCATGGCGCCGTTGGACATGCCCATGACATAGACGCGGTGCGGATCGGCGCGGCCGGACTGCACCAGTCCGGCGATGACGGCGCGGGCGAAGGCGACGTCGTCCGCGCCGGTGTCCTCGGCGGCGTCGAGGCGGCAGTCGTGCCAGCCGGTGTGATCGTCGGCGCCTTTCAATCCCTGCAGCGCGGCGACGAGGATGTGCTCGCGGTCGGCGATGTCGAGCCAGGCGGAGAGCGGCGAGGCGACGGCGCCCGCGCCAAGGGCGTTGGCGGCGGTGCCGAGATGGCCATGGAGGAGCAGCACCAGCGGTCGCGGGCCCGCCGGCACGCTGTCCGGCGTGACCAGGATGTATTCGCGCTGCAGGCCGCCGGCCACGACGGCGGCGCCATGCTGGCTCGCGGCCTCGGCCGCGGCGGCGCAAAGCAGGCCCGCTGCGGCGCAGCTGCGGGCAAGGGTGCGGAGCTTCATGGGCGGCGGCATTCCAGGTGCGTGCTGCGCGACAGTACGCCAGCCGCCGGCTTGCCGGCGGCTGAATTCATCGGCTGGCGATACCCCATGATACGCCGAAAAAATGAAATTCCCGTGCCGGCCGCTTGCTATGCTGGCGCCGCGCAAGGGAGGAGCCGGGAATGGGCATGGGCTTGCTGGATCTGCCGGCGGAGCTGCAGGCGCGGGTCAAAAGCGAGTTGAAGCCGGGCGAGGCCGTCACCTGGGCCGGGCAGCCGCTGCCGCGCCGTTATGCGGCGCGGGGCGGCTGTCTGTGGCTGTTCTTCATTCCGTGGACGGCCTTCGCGGTGTTCTGGGTCTGCGGCGCGGCGCGGTTCCGCCTGCCCACGTTCACCAGCCCGGCGGATTTCTTCCCCTTGTTCGGCCTGCCGTTCGTGGCGATCGGGGTGGCCGGCCTGTCGTCGCCGCTGTGGTTGCGCTGGGCGGCGAAGAAGGTGGTGTACGTGGTGACCAACCAGCGCGCCTTCTCGATCGAAGGAATGCGCACGGTGACGGTGCGCAGCTACCTGCCGTCGCAGATCGCCAATGTCACCCGGCGCGAGCGCCCCGACGGCAGCGGCGACCTGGTGCTGGCGGTGGAATCGTATGCCGGCAACCGCGGTGCGACCAACACGCGCGAGCGCGGCTTCTTCGGCCTGGCCGAGGTCAGGCGGGTGGCGCGCCTGCTCGAGGATCTGGCGGCGCGGCAGCGCGAGCCGGCCTGAAATCCGCATCTTGTGGCCGCGCGTTCGCCGCGCCTTTGGCGCCGCGGCCGATTGGTTAGCCTTCGCGCAGACCTATTGCGGGAGGCTGGCGATGTTCGATGCGGAGACCCTGGCGGCGCTCGCCGCCTTTCCGGACCGGCTGGAGCGCTGTCTCGCGGCGGTGCCGGCGCCGTACCTGAGCTGGGCGCCGCCGTCGTGGGAGGGCATTCCCAGCGAAACCCTGACGCCGCTGGAACAGGCGTGCCATGTGCGCGACATCGAGCGCGAGGGCTACCTGCTGCGTTTCCGCCGGCTGCTGCGCGAGGAGCAGCCCCTGCTGGCCTCGATCGACGGCTATGCGCTGGTGCGGGAGCGGGACTACGCGCACGACGATGCGCAGCGCGCGCTCGCGGCGTTCCGCGCGGCGCGGGCCGAGACGGTGACGCTGCTGCGCGGGCTGGATGCGGCGCAGTGGCGGCGGCGCGGCGCGTTCGAAGGTTACGGCGCGGTGACGGTGCGCGGCCTGGCGCACTACCTGTGCAGCCACGATCACCAGCACCTGGCGGGGCTGCAGTGGCTGCTGGGAAAGATGGAGGAGCGTTGAAGCGCGGCTGTTGCCGCCCGCGGCGGGGCGGTCAGGCGGCCCTGGTCTGCGCCGCTGGCTCGTTGGCGCGGATCAGGTGGATATTGCCCGCCTGGTCTTCGGCCAGCGCGGTGCAGGAATCGACCCAGTCGCCGCAGTTGTAATAGGTCACGCCCTCGCCGAGGTCGCGGATTTCGGCGTGGTGGGTATGGCCGCAGACCACGCCCTGCAGGCCGGCGCGCTCGCAGCGGCCCTGCATGCGCATGTCGACGCCGCAGGCCAGTTGCACGGCGGTCTTGACCAGGTCCTTGGTGCCGCCGGCGAGGTGCAGCCCCGGCCGGCCCATGCCGGCGCGGGCGCGGTTGACGACGGCATTGACGGCGATGAGCAGGTTGTAGAGGCGGTCGCCGGCCTGGGCCAGCCGCGGCAGGCGCGTGATGAGGTCGTCGTAGATGTCGCCGTGCAGGACCAGCAGGCGGCGGCCGTCGGCGGTGGTGTGGATCGCCTCGTGGGCGAAGTGGATCTTGCCGAACGGCAGTTCGCTGGTGATGAATTCGCGCATGAAGCCGTCGTGGTTGCCGGTGAGGTAGCAGACGCGCGTGTGGTGGCGCGCCTTGGCGATGATGGCGTGGATCACGCGGCTCTGCTCGGGCGTCCAGTAGAAGTGGCTGCGCATCTTCCAGCCGTCGAAGATGTCGCCGACCAGATAAAGCTGCTCGCAGTCGTGGCTCTGCAGGAAGTCGGCGAGGCAGGCGGCCTGGCAGGCCGGCGAGCCGAGATGGACGTCGGAGATCCAGAGGGTGCGATAAGCCGTGCGGCGACGGGCTGCGGACATGCGGTTGCCGGTTCCCTGGGTGCAGGTGGCCCGTCGCGTCCTTCCAGTGGCGCGGCAGGTACGTAAGGCTTCTGACGCCTCAAGGATGGGAAGGTTCCAGAGGATCGGGACCGGAGGCCGGCAAAAAAACGGGCTGGCCCCGGTATCCGGCCAGCCCGCCGTGTGCCGCTTTTTTTTCTACTTCAGGAATTCCGCAACGCCGCCATGGCGGGAGCAGGAGCCGCTGTGCTTCTGGGAATGGGAATAGGTGCCGTCCTTGCACTTGGCGGTGGCGCCGGTGGGATCGGTGTTGCCGCTCTTGCCGCTGGCCGCCGTGGCCGGCGCGCTGCTGGCGGCGGGCGCAGCCGCCGGTGCGGGAGCGGCGGCCGGGCTGGCCGGCACAGCCGCGGGGGCGGCGGCGGTCGCGGGCGCGGCACCGGCGTTCTTGTTCACGCCGCCGTGGCCGCGGCAGGCGCCGCGGCCACCCTTGGCGGAGGAGCCGTCCTTGCAGGTCACGGTGTTGTCTGCGGCCGCTGTGGCGGCGGCCGGCGCGGCGGGAGCGGCGGCGGTCGCGGGTGCGCCGCCGGCGTTCTTGTTCACCCCGCCGTGGCCGCGGCAGGCGCCACGGCCGCCCTTGGCGGAGGAGCCGTCCTTGCAGGTCACGGTGTTGTCCGCGGCCGCGGTGTCGGCGGCCGGCGCGGCAGGAGCGGCGGCGGCCGCAGGCGCGGCGCCGGCGTTCTTGTTCACGCCGCCATGGCCGCGGCAGGCGCCACGACCACCTTTGGCGGAGGAGCCGTCCTTGCAGGTCACGGGGTTGTCGGCAGCAGTGGTATCGGCGGCCGGCGCGGCAGGAGCGGCCGCTGCAGGCGCGGCGGCGGAGGCGCTCTTGTCGACACCGCCATGGCCGCGGCAGGCGCCGCGACCGCCCTTGGCACTAGAACCGTCCTTGCAAGTGACGGTGGCGGCGCTGTCGGCGGCGGCGCAGGTGACGGTGGTGAACATGCCGGCCGCGGCCAGCATGATGGTTCCAAACGCGAGATGGATGGCTTTCATGGTGCTCCCCTGGATCGAGTGGTTGCGGGCCGCTTTAGTCCCTGCGGCCTTTCGCGGCCATGATGCGCCGGAGGCGGGTGGCGATTCAACGGCCGGGGTTCAGGCCTTGCACCGGTTTTGCACGAGGACGCCACGGCTTCGGCAAGCGTCCGTCCTAGAGTGGGCCGATCTCAAGAAAGCGGGGATGCCATGGACCTGCGGCTGGCGGCGGTGCTGGTGCTGGGTGGGTGGACTTGCGCGGACGCGGCCGGGCCGCCTGACCCGCTGACGCGGCCCTTGCGCTGCGAGCAGTGCGAAAAGTGGAACGAACCCGCTGCGCCGTTCCGCATCTACGGCAATTCCTACTACGTGGGCGTGCGCGGGCTGTCTTCGGTGCTGGTGGCTTCGTCGCAGGGCTTGGTGCTGCTCGACGCGGACCTGCCGCAGTCGGCGCCGCTGATCGAGGCCAATGTGCGGGCGCTCGGCTTCCGGGTGCAGGACATCCGGCTGATCCTGAATTCGCACACGCATTTCGACCACGCCGGCGGCATTGCCGCCTTGCAGCGCGACAGCGGCGCGCAGGTGGCGGCCAGTCCCCGCGGGGCAGAGGCGCTGCGCCTGGGCCATCCGGTGGCGGACGACCCGCAGGCGGGCTTCGCCGAGAACGGGTTCCCGGCGCTGAACGCGCCGGTGCGCACGGTGCGCGACGGCGAGGTGCTGAAGCTGGGCGAGGTGGAAATCACGGCGTATCTCACGCCGGGGCATACGCCCGGCAGCACCACCTGGACCTGGCGCTCCTGCGAGGACAACCGCTGCCTGGACCTCGTCTACGCGGACAGCCTCAACTCGATTTCCGCACCGGGTTTCCGCTATACCGGCGACGTGGACCACCCGGATGTGTCGCAGCGCTTCCGCGCGAGCATCGACGCCGTCGCGGCCTTGCCCTGCGACATCCTCATCACAGTGCATCCCGGGCTGGGACACCTGTGGGAGAAGCTGGAAGCCCGGCGCAAAGGCGTCAAGCCGGATCCCTTCATCGCCCCGGAGGCCTGCCGTGCCTATGCGGACGGGATGCGGACGATGCTCGACGCGCGCCTCGCGGCCGAGCGCGCGGAGCCGGCTCCGGCAAGATGACTTCCGGGCGCTCCGCTACTTCTGCGGCAGCTCGACGACCGGGCCGTTCTCGCCGCCGCGCAGCCGCGTATTCTCGCTGCGCGCCTGGGTCTCGACCGTGGGTGCCGGCGCCTTGGCCGCGGCGTATTCGTCGCGCGGCGGCGGCAGGGTGACAGTCGGGCCGGCCTCGGCGGTGGGAACGACGGCGACCTCGCCACCGGGGGGGAGCTGCACCACGGGAGCGGTGTTGCGGGGCGGCTTGCCGGCCACCGCGGCGCCCGCGGCGCCCGCGGCGAGCACGCCGACCACGGCGCCTAAGATCCTGAGCTTGCTGATTTTCATGGCGGTTCTCTGGTTCCGCTGGTGCTGCTTGGACCGGCCGGTTCGCGGCGAAGTTCTGCATTCGCGCAGCCCGCGGCGGGCTTGGTTATCCTTGCATGGTAGCGGAAAGGGGATGGAGCGTGAATTTTCGAGGTTTGACGGCCCTTGTGGCGCTGACGGCGGCCGCCGCAGCGCTGCCGTCGCAGGCGGGGGAGGATGGCGCGCGTTTCACCACCTTCCTCGGCGCCAGGCTGAACATGGGGACGCTGGACAATGTGCAGGCGCGGCTGGGCCGCACCCGGCTGATCGAACTCAACGACGCCGACGACTACGAGGCGCGGATCTGCTACCTCGGTTCCAACGGCGTGGTGAGTTTCCTCTCCGGCGTGCCGCGGCTGGAGCTGTCGGGTTTCGAGATACGCCAGCCGGACTCGGCGGCGGCCGCAGGCTGCCGCGAATTGCACGGCCGCTACGCGGCGCAGGCCCGGCAGCTGGGCGGGCTGCGCCTGGGCATGAGCAGGGCCGAGTTCACTGCGGTGGTCGGCGATCCGGTGCGCTGGGACGGCGATTCGGCCGAGCGCGTCTACGAGAGCGAGCAGAAGATGTCGCCGGAAGACCGCGTCCTGTTCAAGGACTCGCCCGAGCTGCTGGCGCGCGGCACCTTCAACGTGCTGGTCACGGTGACGGGCACCTTCGCCGATGGGCAGCTGGTGGGATTCCGGGTGTGGAAGGTGGTGACGGCCTGAGCGCGGCACGCGCGCCGCAATGCGGGCGTGCATGAGGTCCGGAAGGCTCGCGGCAGCGGGGCTGGCGATGCTGCTGCTCCTGCTCGCGGCCATCCAGCGCCTGCAGCCCGAGCCGGCGCCTGTGCTGCTGAGGGCCGATCGCATCCTCGTCGAGAAAGCACAGCGTCGCCTGACGCTGTATCGAGGCGCGGTGGCGCTGCGCAGCTACCGGATCGCCCTCGGCGCGCAGCCGGTGGGGCCGAAATTCCGCGAAGGAGACGGGCGCACGCCCGAGGGGATCTATTCGATCGACCGACGCAACCCGGCCAGCCGCTATCACCTGGCCCTGCATCTGTCCTATCCGGCCTCGCGGGATCGCGCACGGGCGGCGGCGGAGGGTGTGGCGCCGGGCGGCGAGGTGATGATCCACGGCATGCGCAACGGGCTGGGATGGCTCGGGCCGCTGCACCGGCTGAGGGACTGGACGCGGGGCTGCATCGCCTTGACGGACGCCGAGATCGACGAGGTTGCCCGCGCCGCGCCCGATGGCACGGTGGTGGAAATCAGGCCCTAAGGCGTTCGTAAGGGGCTCCATGCCAGCTTCGTGGCGTCGACTCCCGGAGGAGTCCGCACGACTACAAGGGAGTCCGACGTGAGCCTGCGCCTCACCTACGTGGATGAAAAGAGCGGCGCGAAGCGAATCATGCCGCGCTACAAGTGGGCGTTCTGGGCCTTTGCGAGCGGCATGATTCTCGGGTTCTTCATCGGCGTGGCCGCGGCCAGCTGAACCGCGGTCCGCCCTGGCGCCCTACCCGAGGGAGCGCGAGATCAGCTCCTTCATGATCTCGTTGGTGCCGCCGTAGATGCGCTGCACGCGCGCGTCGGCGAACATGCGGGTCACCAGGTACTCGTTCATGTAGCCGTAGCCGCCGTGCAGCTGCACGCATTCGTCGAGCACTTCCTGCTGGGTGTCGGTGATCCAGTACTTCGCCATCGAGGCGGTGGCGGTATCGAGCTTGCCGGCGAGCTGGTCCTGGATGCAGCGGTCGATGAAGACGCGCGCGATGCGGGTCTTGGTGGCGATCTCGGCCAGCTTGAACTTGGTGTTCTGGAATTCGGCGACGGTCTTGCCGAAGGCCTTGCGCTCGCGCACGTACTGCTTGGTGGCCTCCAGGCCGCCTTCCATCGCGGCGACGCCGCCGAGGGCGACGATCAGTCGCTCGTAGGGCAGGTCGGACATCAGCTGGAAGAAGCCCTGGCCCTCGCGGCCGCCGAGCAGGTTGGCGGCCGGCACGCGCACATCCTCGAAGAACAGCTCGGAGGTGTCCTGCGCCTTCATGCCCATCTTGTCGAGGATGCGGCCGACGCGGTAGCCCTTGAGCCCCGGGGTCTCGACCAGGAAGATCGAGGTGCCCTTGGCGCCCTGGGTGGGATCGGTCTTGCACACCACGATCATGATCTCGGCGAGATAGCCGTTGGTGATGAAGATCTTGGAGCCGTTGATGATGTAGTCATCGCCGTCCTTGACCGCCTTGGTGCGCACGCCCTGCAGGTCGGAACCGGCGCCCGGCTCGGTCATGGCGATGGCGCCGACCAGCTCGCCGCGGGCCATGCGCGGCAGGAAGCGCTGCTTCTGCTCCTCGGTGCCGTGGTTGAGAATGTAGTGGGCGCAGATGCTGTGCACGCCCTGGCCGAAGCCGGACAGGCCGCGCCGCTGGGTTTCCTCGTACACCACCGCCTCATGGCGGAAGTCGCCGCCGGCGCCGCCATACTCCGCCGGAATGTCGGTGCACAGCAGGCCCTGCGCGCCGGCCTTGCGCCAGATCTCGTGGCCGACGTGCTTCTGCTTGCGCCATTCCTCGTCGTGCGGAACCATCTCCGACTCGACGAAGCGCGACACGGCGTCGCGGAACATGACGAGATCTTCGTCCATCCAGGGAGAGACGTAGGGCTGGGCGGGGGCGGGTGCAGTGCTCATGGGATTTCGCGGTGACGGAAGGTGGGCTGAAAAAAGCCCGCCGATTCTATCGCGGCGCACCGCCTGCGCGCAGGCGGCGGTAATCCGGCTTATTGCGGCCGCCGAGCTCGGGAATAAAATAGCTTGCAATTAGATAGTGCACTATGTAATATGCGCCGCATGTCAAGCAAGCGCGCCAACGCCTCCGCCAAGCCGGCCCAGCCGAAAGGCTCGCTGCTGCTCGGCGACCAGCTTTGCTTCTCGCTCTACGCCACCTCGCTGGCGATGACCAAGCTGTACCGCAAGCTGCTGCGCGAGCTGGACCTGACCTATCCGCAGTACCTGGCGATGCTGGTGCTGTGGGAGCGCGACGGGCTGACGGTTTCGGAGATCGGCGAACGCCTGCACCTGGATTCGGCCACCCTGACGCCGCTGCTCAAGCGCATGGAGGCCTCGGGCCTGCTTGCCCGGCGCCGCGCCGAGGACGACGAGCGCCAGGTGATCGTCAGCCTGACGCGCGCCGGCCGCGAGCTGCGGCACAAGGCCGAGGCGGTGCCCTACGGCGTGTTCTGCGCCGCCGGCTGCAGCCTGGAGGAGCTGGCCGCCATCAAGGGACGGCTGGACCAGCTGCGGCGCAACCTGGCGCAGAGCGCATGACCATTTTTTTGATGTAAATAGATAGCGAACGATTTAATAGCGTAAAATAGATCATCCGGCGCTGGCGGCGAACCGGACGATCCTCCCGAATCGCCGCCAAACCGAAGATCCAAAGGAGTTGTGCCATGTCGATCGAAAAAGTGCTCTACACCGCCCATGCCAAGGCCACCGGCGGCCGCGACGGCCGCGCCGTTTCCTCCGACAGCGTGCTGGACCTGAAGCTGACCACGCCGCGCGAACTCGGCGGCGCCGGCGGCGCCGGCACCAACCCGGAGCAGTTGTTCGCCGCCGGCTATTCGGCCTGCTTCATCGGCGCGCTGCGCTTCGTCGCCGGCAAGCAGAAGATCGCGCTGCCGGCCGACACCAGCATCGAGGGCAGCGTCGGCATCGGCCAGATTCCCACCGGCTTCGGCATCGAGGTCGAGCTGAAGGTCCATGTGCCGGGCCTGCCGCGCGAGCAGGTGCAGGCCCTGGTCGAGCAGGCCCATGTGGTCTGCCCGTACTCCAACGCAACCCGCGGCAACATCGACGTGCGCCTGCTCGTGGTCTGAGCCGGACCGGTGGTCGGAAAGGGGGCGCCCATGGCGCCCCTTTTCTTTTGCGCGGCGCTGCCGCGATCCGCCGCGAGGGCTCGCCGCGGCTGCCGTGATGCGGTAAAGCCTTGGTAAAGAAACCCCGCGCGGCCGCCTGCCGCCGCCAAGATGCAATCGCAAACCGGAAGCGGGGATGTGGACGATGCAAAACGAAGCGATCGAAAAGCGGCTGAGCCGGCGCCGTGCGCTGGGACTGCTCGGCGGGGCGGTGGGCGGCCTCACCCTGGCCGCCTGCAACGGCGGCGGCGGAACGGATGACGGCGGCTCCTCCTCGGGGTCGAGCAGCTCGAGCAGCAGCAGCTCCGGCAGCTCCAGCGGCTCCGCTTCCAGCTCCAGCTCGGGCGGCAGCGCCGCGTCCTGCACCCTGACGCCGGAAGGCGAGGTCGGCCCGTACTTTACCGACGACAGCGCCTCCGGCTACAACCGCAGCGACATCCGTTCCAACATCGACGGCAGCAGCACGCAGAGCGGCATTCCGCTGACGCTGCACCTCTACGTCTACGACTTCGACAACAACTGCGCCGCCATGGCCGGCGTGCAGGTCGACATCTGGCACTGCAACGCCTCGGGCGTGTATTCCAACGAGTCGGTCGAGAGCACCCTGGGGCAGAGCTGGCTGCGCGGCTATCAGATCACCGACGCCAGCGGCGCGGTCACCTTCAAGACCATCGTGCCGGGCTGGTACCAGGGCCGCACCACCCACATCCACCTGCGGCTGCGCTCCAGCTACAACAGTTCCGCTTCGCTCAGCGACGGCAGCAACACCACGCAGCTGTTCTTCCCGCAAGCGCTGGTCGACAGCATCGACACCACGGTCGCGCCGTACAGCGCCGAGGGCAGGAACAGCACCACCAACGCCGCCGACCGGGTCTACACCGAGCAGACCGAAGGCAGGATGGAGATGACTCTTTCCGGCGACAGCGCCAACGGCTACGTCGCCAGCGTCATCATCGGCCTGCCCGTCACCGCGGCGTAGCGCCTACCCGAGGAACGCGGCGCGCAGCGCCTCGGTCATCGCCGCCACCGCGCCGGCGGCGGGGCGCACCGCGCCGCTGGTGTTGAAGTAGCCGTGCACCAGCCCTTCGCTGTGCAGCTCCTGCACCGCCACTCCGGCTTCGCGCATCTTGCGCGCGTAGGCCTGGCCTTCGTCGCAGAGCGGGTCGAAGCCCGCGGTGGCCACCAGTGCCGGCGCCACGCCCGCAGGGTCGCCGAACAGCGGCGAGGCGCGCGGCTCGCGGCGGTCCTGTTCCGGCCGCAGGTAATTGCCGCGGAACCAGTCCATGCTGGTCTTCTCCAGCAGGAAGCCCTTGCCGAAGGTGCGGATCGACTCGGCCGACATGGTCAGGTCGGTGGTCGGATAGATCAGCAATTGGAAGCAGGGCGGCACCGCATCGCGGCGCGCATCCTGCGCCACCACCGCCGCGAGATTGCCGCCGGCGCTGTCGCCGCCGACCGCGATGCGCGCCGGGTCGATCCCGAACCCGGCGGCGCGGCGCGCGACCTCGCGGAACGCCGCCAGCGCATCGTCGGCCGCGGCGGGAAAGGGATGCTCCGGCGCCAGGCGGTAGTCGACCGCGATCACCACGCAGGGCGTTCGCGCCGCCAGCTGGCGGCAGGGCAGGTCGTGCGAATCGAGCGAGCCCAGGGTGAAGCCGCCACCGTGGTAGAACACCAGGCAGGGCGCGGGCGTCGCCACATCCGCGGGGCGATACAGGCGCGCCGGGATGGTCCCGGCCGGGCCCGCCAGCTCCACCGCGCGCACTTCCGCCAGCGCCGGCGCCTGCGGCGCCAGCATCGCCGCTTCGACGTCGAAGTCGGCGCGCACCCGCGGCAGCGGGTAGGACTGCCAGGGTTTGGTGCCGCTCAGGCGGCGCAGCTTCAGCAGCAGCTGGATTTGCAGGTCGAGGGTGCGGCCGGCCAGGCTCAGCGGCGCGCCGACCAGGCGGCGCTGCAGCGCGGCGGGCAGGCGCAGGATGCCGCGCGCCACCGCGCGCTCGATGCGGGCCTTGAGGTTCAAGCGGATCTCCGGTCGCGGGGCAGCCCGCGGCGGCATTGTGCCGCGGCGGGCCGCGCAGCCGCCTTGGCCGGCGCGCCGGCATTGCGGTGGGGCAAGGCCAGCGGCGCGCGGACGGCGCCTAGTCGTGGTCCTGGTGCAGGGCCACGGACTCCGCCGGCCTGGTGCTGCCGTCGTTGCGCGAGGCGGTGCCGTTGACGCGGATCTCCACCGCATCGCCGGCCACCCAGAAGCCGTGCGGCAGGCCGAAGTCCGAGCGCAGGATGTTGGCCGAGGCGGTGAAGGTGCAGGCCTGGCGCTGGTCGGGCAGGCGCCCCTCGCAATCCAGGCGGCTGATGCTCAGGTTCACCGGGCGGCTGACGCCGTGCATGGTCAGCTCGCCCTCGGCCAGCGCCTCCCCGGAAGGCTTGAATTCGACATGGGTCGAACGGAAGCGCATCAGGGGATAGCGCTGGGTGTCGAGCCATTCGCTCGAGCGCAGGCGTTCGGTCCAGCGCGCGTCCGGGCCTTCCAGCGAATCGGTGGCGATGGTGACGTCGATGAGGTTGTCGGTGCGCTGGCGGTCGAGGGTGAAGATGCCGTCGAGCTGGCGGAAGCGGGCGTCGAGCCACTGCACGCCGAAGCGGTGCACGTTGATCAGCAGCTGGGTCTGCTCCGGCTCGATGCGATAGGCGTCAGCCGCCTGCGCGCCGAGCGCCAGCAGCCACAGGCCCAGACCGATTCTTGGTTTCACCACCGCCAACTCCATGCAGGCGCGTTCAGGAGAGTAGACCTCGTCCGGCAAGGGTAAGTGCATCGGGGACGCCGAATGGCTGCTTTGGTCAGCTGAACGTGCGGTCAGGTGTGTCGCCCAGGTTCCGGGGGCGAGCCCGGCGGGGCCATGAGTATGCCGCGCAGCCGCACCTTCCGGGTGCCGCGCCGCCCCGGCATACTGCCGCCATGTCCGAACTTCCAGACCCGGACGCGGAGCAGCCGGCAGCGCCGCCCGCGCCCCTGCTGGCGCCGTTGCCGCCGCCGCGGCCCGCTCCGCGGCGGTCGGGCCTGGGCAATTTCCTCGGTGTGCTCAAGGCCGGTTTGCGGCTGGCGCTGCTGCGCCCGCCGCGGGTGGACGCGCTGCGCCTGGGGCCGGGGCTGTTCTGGCTGCTGATCCTGCTGTGCGAGCTGCCGCTGTCGCTGCTGCTGGACTATTTCAATGTCGAGGCGCCGCGCCGCTTCAGCCGCTGGGGGCTGGAGAGCCTGGTCGCCTACGACCTGCTGACCGTGTTCGTCGCCTTCCTGCTGGCCCGGCTGGCCCGCCGCGCCGAGCTGCTGTGGCCGCTGGCCGCGCTGCTTGCCGCCGCCGGCCTGTATACCGACAACATCGCCGACCTGGCCCAGCACCACCTGGCGCCGCTGCTGGCGGACCGGTATCCGCGCCTGCCCTGGCTGGTCTACTGGCTGTACCTGCTGTGGGTGTTCCTGCTGGTGCCGCGGCTGTTGCGCGCACTGCAGGCGATGCGGTTGCGGCGCGCCTTGTTCGGCGCGGCCGCCGCCGTCGCCTGCTTCGTCGCCGCCGCCTGGCTGATGCCGCCGGTGCCGCTGTGGTATCACGACTACAGCGCCGAACGCGCCGGCAAGGACAAGGCGCCGCCGCTGGTTGCCGAGGAGGTGTTCGGCCGCCAGGACGAGTTGCTGGAGCGGGCGCTGGCCGGCATCGCCCCCAGCCGCCCGGGCCGGCCGAGCCTGTATTTCGTGGCCTACGCCCCGGATGGCGAACAGGACGTGTTCATGAAGGAAGCCCGTTACGGCACGCGCCTGTTCCAGACCCGCTTCGGCGCCGCGCAGCGCAGCCTGGCGCTGGTCAACAACCGCCAGACCGTGGACGAGCTGCCGCTGGCCACGGCGGCCAACCTCAGGCACGCGCTCGACGCCATCGGCCGCAAGATGGACCCGCGGCAGGACATCCTGTTCCTCTACCTGACCAGCCACGGCTCGCGCGACGCCCGGCTGGCGGTGGAACTGGAGGGCCTCAGCTTCAGCGACTTCAACGCGCCGCGCCTGGCGCAGATGCTCAAGGACTCGGGCATCCGCTGGAAAGTCGTGGTCGTCTCGGCGTGTTACAGCGGCAGCTTCCTCGACAGCCTGCGCGACGATCACACCCTGGTGCTGACCGCGGCCCGCGCCGACCGCACCTCCTTCGGCTGCGCCGACGACGCCGACTTCACCTATTTCGGCCGCGCCTACCTGCAGCAGGCGCTGAACCACACCACCTCGTTCACCGAGGCTTTTGCCGAGGCCCGCCGCCTGGTCGAACAGTGGGAAAACCGCGACCACGAAGTCCACTCCGAGCCGCAGATGGCCGCGGGCGCCCTGATCGGGGCGCGGCTCGAGCAGTGGCGCGCCACGCTCCCGCAGGCCCCGCTCGCCGGGGCCGCCACAGCCGCCCGCGCCGGCCATTGAGGTAAGGACTATTACCGTACTGGCGGACGCAAATGTTGTGCGGATTCAACAAACTGAGAAAAGGAGTCGCACTCATCAATTTGGATGAGGCTTGGCCGGCGCGCGGCCGATAAGGTAGCGATTACAACGAAGAGGAGGGGGTTTGCGAATGCCCAGGAAGCGCGGGGGAGATCCCACGTTTGTGCTCAGGAACGGGACGCCGCTGGCGGCGCTGTTCCTCGGTGGCGCGGTCTGCTGCGGTACCGCCCAGGCCGGCACCTTGGACCTTTGGAGCGATGCCTCGCTCGACTACAAGCTGACCGTGTCGTATGCCGCGGCGGTCCGCACCGGCAATGCCAATGACGCCCTGATCAACGGCCCGGTGGACCCGTTCCAGTCCTATCTGCTGCCGACGCAGCAGGCGGGACAGCCATTTCAATTCTTCTCCTTCACCCATACCGGCCTGCCGACCACCATCAACTACGACGATGGCGACCGCAACTTCAAGAAAGGCAGCCTGATCAACAACCGCATCACCGGCCTGGGCGAGCTGCAGTTCCACTGGGGCAACTACGGCATCGTCGCCAGCGGCGACGGCTTCTACGACCAGGTTTACCATCACCCCAACGACAACAACTCGCCGGACACCAACAACACCCAGGGCATTCCCAACAGCCACTGGACCGACGGCGCCCGCTACTACGACGGCCAGCGCGTGCGCCTGCTCGACGCCTACGCCTACGGCGACTTCGCGCTGCCCTGGGGGATGAACCTCAACCTGCGCGCCGGCCAGCACCTGGTCGCCTACGGCCAGAGCCTGTTCCTGTCCGGCATTGCCCTGGCGCAGAGCCGCGCCGACGCCACCAAGGCTTTCGTGCCCGGCGCCGAAGTCAAGAGCATCCTGCTGCCGACCAACCAGGTTTCCTTCCGCCTGGGCGTGAGCAACACCCTGTCGGCGGTGGGCTATTACAAGTTCGCCTTCCGCGCCAACGAGATCTTCCCCGAGGGCGACTACTTCTCCCCGGCGGACGCGGTCGGCCCGGGCGCCACCTTCGTCTACGGCTCGGCCAACCCGCTCTACGGCGGCGCCAATTCCTGCACCGGCCTGCTGGCGAACTTCCACATCGTCAATACCGGCATTCCCGGCGGTCAGGCGGTGGAAAACCTGGTCTGCACGCTGCTGATGCCGGTCGGCGGCCTGCTCAATTCGCCCAGGACGATCAACGCCACGCGCGGCCCCGACCTGCGGCCCAGCGACTGGGGGCAGTACGGCGGCGGCCTCGAGTACCAGATCACCTCGCGCACCAACGTCGCCGGCTACTACCTGCGCTACGACGACACCAACCCCTCGGTGAACCTCAACGTGGGCTATGCGCCGTTCGGCTTCCTGCCCAACGGCCAGGCGGTGACGACGCAGATCATCAACCAGCCGGTGCCGAACACCTACAACGTCAAGTACTTCGACGGCATCCACCTGTACGGCCTGACCTTCAGCTCGGTGGTCGGCCCCTTCAACGTCGCCGGCGAGCTGAACTTCCGCGACGGTGCCTCGGTGGCGCTGGACTCGACCATCTCCGGGGTGGTCAGCCCGGTGTTCACCCGCGGCCAGATCAGCCAGGCGCTCGTTTCGGCGATCTACGTCACCAACCCGAAGTTCTTCTACGACGACCTGGCCTTCACCGCCGAGGCCGGCTACATCCACGTCAACGACGTCGATCCGATCCAGTCCTCGCCCGGCATCATCATGCACGGCAACGGCGACACGCTGTTCTATAACCGCAATGCCTGGGGCTTCCAGACGCTCACCATCCCGACCAAGCACAACATCTGGAACGGCTGGGACATGTCCACGCCGATTTCCTTCGGCATGCTGGTCAAGGGCAACCCCTCCATGCCGGGCGCCTTCGGCGCGCTGTACGGCGAGGGCGACACCCGCCTGGGCGTAAGCGCGAACTTCCAGTACCTGGGCAATCTGGAAGTGGGCGTCGGCTACAACTTCTTCTTCGGCGACCCGAACAAGCTGATCGGCGACAGCCTGCTCAAGGCCAATCCGTACATGGATCGCGACTACGCCACGTTCCACGCCACCTACAACTTCTAGCGTTCCAAGGCTTCAGGGGTACAAGCGGCACCGTCAGGCCCGGGGCAACCCGGGCCTTTTTTATGCGAGGCTCAGTAGCGCAGCAGGCGGCTGGTACGCGGCGCGATGGCGTAGTGCAGCTGGATCAGCAGGATGAAGCCGATGCTCAGATAGGTGCTGAACAGGCACAGCGCGGCGCCGAAGGCGTACAGCGACTGCGCCACCACGATGCGTCCCAGGATCAGGCGGTCCAGGTCCGCCGGCGCGTCGGCCTTGACCAGGCCATGGCGGCGCGCATAGAGCCAGCTGCCGGCCAGGGCCAGGCCGAGGGCCAGCACGTTGCCCCAGTACAGCAGCAGCGCCACGCGGTAGTCGATGAATTCCGCCAGCAGGGAAGTGGCGAAGGGCAGCAGCGTCACCCCGAACAGGAAGCCCAGGTGGACCCAGGCGAGGTTGCGGTCGGCGCGCTCGATGTGGTTGAGCTGGGTCTGCTGGCCGACCCAGAAGATGCCCAGCGTCAGGAAGCTCATCAGGTAGGCCAGCAGCCGCGGCAGCAGCGGCAGCAGCTTGTTCCTCAATTCGCCCTCGGAGTGGACCGCTTCGGCCGCCGGCGCATGCAGGTCGAGCACCAGCAGGGTCATGGCCACGGCGAAGACGCCGTCGCTGAGCGCCGCGATGCGCTCCAGGCTCTGGCCGGAGATGCGGTTGTAGGCGGTGGTGGGCATGGTCAGGCTCGGGCGGGTTCCGGGTGGCGGCGCAGGAAGGCCAGGAACAGGGCGGCGAACACCAGGTCCGAGCCGCCCAGCGCCACCAGCCGCCCGCTGGCATGCCCGCCGAGCCAGCACGCCGCCAGGGTCAGCGGCACCGCGACCTTGCCGACGATGCTCAGTGGAATATACGGCCGGTAGCGGACCGGGTCGTTGGCCACGCACCAGTAGGCGTAGCCGAACACCGCGATCATCAGGGCCAGCAGGTCGGCGAAGGCGACGTTGCTGCCCTGCACCGGGTCCAGGCGCAGCAGCGGCAGCAGCACCGGCCGCAGCAGCAGCAGGCCGGCCGCGACGGTGAAGTTGAACAGCGCGGCGACGCCGAACAGCCGGCGGGCATGGTGGTGCATCGGTCACTGGCGGGCGGATGAGGTGCCCGCCAGTGTAGCCGAGCGCCGCCGGCCTCAGCCGAGCAGGATCTTCGACTTCGGCGCCAGGCCTTCCAGCATCAGCTGGTTGACCTGCTTGACGAAGGCCGCCGGGTCGTCGAGCTGGCCGCCCTCGGCCAGCACCGCCTGGTCGTGCAGCAGGCGGGCAAGGTTGGAGAAGGCCGCCTCGTCGCTGGTCTCCCGCAGCCGCTGCACCAGCGGGTGCTGCGGATTCAGCTCCAGGATCGGCAGGGTGGCGAAGGGATTGGCCTGCCCGGCCTGCTTGAGGATGCGCGCCATGCGCAGCGAGATGCCGTGCTCGCCGGCCACCAGGCAGGCCGGCGACTCGGTCAGGCGGCCTGACACCTTGGCGGAGGCGATCCTGCCGGCCAGTGCCTTCTGCAGGCGTTCGAGCGTGTCCTTGTAGGCGGACTCGGCGGCCGCCTTGTCGGCGGTCTCGATCACCGACTCCACGTCGGCCGCGGCGCGCGCCACGCTTTCCAGCTTCTTGCCCTCGAACTCGTGCAGGTGGCTGGTGACCCATTCGTCGACGCGGTCGGTCAGCAGCAGCACCTCGTAGCCGCGGGCGGCGAACCCCTCCAGGTGCGGGCTGTTGCGCGCGGCCGAGAGCGTGTCGGCGGTGAGGTAGTAGATGGTCTTCTGCTCGGGCTTCATGCGGCCGACGTAGTCCATCAGCGAGGTCAGGGCATCGCCCTCGGTCGCGGTGGAGCTGAAGCGCAGCAGCTTGGCGATGCGCTCCTTCAGGCCCTCGTCGTCGATGACGCCTTCCTTCAGCACCGTGCCGAAGGTCTGCCAGAACCCGGCGTACTCCTGCGGCTTGTTCGCCGCCAGGTCCTCCAGCAGGTCCAGGGTGCGTTTGACCAGTGCGGCGCGGATCTTCTCGACGGTGCGGTTGTTCTGCAGCAGCTCGCGCGACACGTTCAGCGGCAGGTCGGCCGAATCGACCAGGCCGCGCATGAAGCGCAGCCAGGGCGGCAGCAGCTCGGCGGCCTTGTCCATGATGAAGACGCGGCGCACGTAGAGCTGCACGCCACGCGCCTGCTCGCGGTCGAACAGGTCCAGCGGCGCGCGCCTGGGCAGGTACAGCAGGGAGGTGTACTCGAGGTTGCCTTCCACCTTGTGATGGGCCCAGGCGCGGGCGTCCTCCCAGTCGTGCGTCAGGTGCTTGTAGAAGGCCTGGTAGTCCTCGTCCTTCAGCTCCGACTTGGGCCGGGTCCAGAAGGCCTTGGCCTGGTTCAGGGTCTCGCTCTTGCCGTCGTGGACCAGGGCGATGGGCAGGCTCAGGTGGTCGGAATACTTGCGCACCAGCTCGCGCAGGCGCTCCGCCTGCAGGAATTCCTTGTCCTCTGCGCGCAGGTGCAGGATCACCTCGGTGCCGCGCTCCTCCTTGTGGTGGGACTGGATCTCGTAGGCGCCCTCGCCGTCGGAGTCCCAGCGCACCGCCTCGCTGCCGGTCTTCCTGGTGATCACGCTGACCCGTTCGGCGACGATGAAGGCCGAGTAGAAGCCGACGCCGAACTGGCCGATCAGCTGCGAGTCGCGCGCCTCGTTGCCGCTCAGCGACTCGAGGAATTTCCGGGTGCCGGAGCGGGCGATGGTGCCGAGGTTGTCGATCACCTCCTCGCGGCTCATGCCGATGCCGTTGTCCTTGATCGTCAGGGTGCCGGCGGCGACGTCCGGGATCAGCTCCACGCCCAGGGTCTCGCTACCGAGCAGCTCGGGGCGGCCCAGGGCTTCGAAGCGCAGCTTCTCGCAGGCGTCGGAGGCATTGGAGATCAGCTCGCGCAGGAAGATTTCCTTGTGCGAGTAGAGGGAATGGATCACCAGGCGCAGCACCTGGCGGGTCTCGGTCTGGAATTCGCGGGTTTCTGTCGTCATGGTTTTGAGTTGAAAAGTGGTCAGGCGACTCCTGCCGGATGGGGATTGCGGGGCGCCGGTTCAAGGCCCGGGCTTGCCGCCGGCCGGGGCGGCAAGTTTGCCGCAAGGCCGCGGCGGGGTGAAGCGGGCGGGTCGGCGTGGTTTTTGTGACGGAATCGACAGTTGCCGCCGCCGCGGTTTGCCCGGGGGCGACGGCGGGCGCTAGGCTGTAGCCGGCCCGGCCGCCCCGGGCACTCATAAAATCGAAGGGAAGGGATCGATGTTCGCTGTCCGGCTGTGCCGCCGTTGGAGGTGGTGCCGCGCCCGGATGGACAGGGAGGTCCGCGCCGGATCCGTGTGGCGCCGCAAGGCCTTGAGCCTGTGCCTGTCGCTGCCGTTGCTGGCGGGTTCGGCCGTGGCCGCCGCCCCGCCCGGCGCGCCGCCGATCACCCGCTACACCCCCGACGTCGAAACCTATCCGCAGACCTTCGATCTCGCCCAGGACGACACCGCCGCGATCTACGTGGCGGCCAACGACGGCGTGCTCAGCTTCGACGGCTCGCGCTGGAAGCTGATCCGCCTGCCCAACGGCGACATCGCCCGCTCCCTCGCCGCCGATGGCCACGGCCGCGTCTATGTCGGGGGCTACGGCCTGTTCGGCTACATGGAGCGCGACGCCGCCGGCGTCGAGCAGTTCCACGATCTCACGCCGCTGTACAGGGAGCTGCTGCACGGCGAGACTTTCGACGACATCTGGGACACCCTGGTCAGCGCGCAGGGCGTGTTCTTCATGGCCCTGGGCCACCTGTTCCAGTACCAGCCGCGCAGCGGCGCGGTGCGCCTGTGGCGCTACCCGAGCCACTACGGCTCCATCGTCGAGCAGCACGGCGAGGTCCTGGTGCAGTTCCGCGAGCAGGGCCTGAAACGGCTCAAGGACGGCGGCTGGGAGCCGGTGGCCGGCGGCGAAGGCCTCAAGGACTTGGTCTATCACCTGCTGCCCCTGCCGGACGGCGGCCTGCTGACCCTGGCCCGCGACGGTCGCTGGCGCGAGTTCCGCGACGGCAGCCTGAGCGACTACGCCATGCCGCCGGGCTTTCCGCCATCCTCGTTCATGATGACCGGGCGCAGGCTGGCCGACGGCAGCATCGCCCTTGCGGGCCAGGACGGCCAGCTGCACCTGCTCGACCCGCTGCGCCACAGCGTGCGCAGCTTCCGCGTCGACAACAGCGCCCTCAACGGCATCGTGCCCGCGGCCGACGGCGGCCTGCTGACGCTGAGCAACCTGTCCGTGTTCCACGTCAGCTGGCCCGCGGCCTGGAGCGTGGTGCGCCCGGACAGCGGCCTGAGCGGCGGCATCCACCACCTGGCGCAGTGGAACGGGCGCTGGCTGGCGCTGTCCGACGCCGGGGTTTACGAAGCGGGGCAGCAGCAAGGCGCGGCCGTGTTCAGCCGCCTCGACTGGACCGACTTCGAGGCCTGGGACCTGCTGCCGCTGGACGCGGACCAGGCGCTGCTGGCGGAGTCCTACAACGTCAAGCTGGTGCGGGGCGGGCACGCGCGCAACCTGTTCGATGCGCGCATCGCGCCCTACCTGCTGCAGCGCTCCCGCTTCGACCCGGACCTGATCTACGTCGGCACCGAGACCGGCCTGGCGGTGCTGCGGCGCGAGCGCGGGCAATGGACGCTGCGCTTCAATGCGGCCAACCTCGACACCAGCCGGGTCGGCAGCCTGGTCGAGCTGGGGCCGCGCGACATCCTGGTCGGCTCCGATCGCGGCGGCGTGCACCGCATCAAGCTGGCCGACGACGCCTCGCGCATCGTCGAGTCCCGGGCCTATGGCCAGGAGCAGGGCATCCGCTACGGCCGGCTCGCCGCCGCTGTCATCGCGCCGCTGGACGGCGGCGCCATCGTCGCCGCCACCGCTGCCGGGCTGTACCGCTGGACCGGGCAGGGCTTCGAGCCGACGGCGCTGGACGGGCTGGAGAGCCTGCGCGGGCAGGACGAGGAACTGACCCTGTCCGTGGCGCCCAACGGCGACCAGTGGGCCTGGAGCTATCGCAGCGTCTACCGCCGGCCGGCCGGCGGCGCCTGGCAGCGCGAACCGGTGGACAGCATCCGCCATGGCGCGATCGAGGCCCTGGCCTACGACGGACGCGACACCGCCCTGCTCGCCGCCAACGGCGAACTGCTGCGCCATGACGAGCTTGCCGCCGCGGCCGCCGCCAGCCCGGTGCTGAGCCTGCGCTCGGTCGAGCACCTCGACGACCAGGACCGCAGCGAGCCGCTGCCGCTGCGGCCGGCCAGTCCGCCGCGCTACACCCAGCAGCAGCTGGCGCTGCGCTTCCGCTATGCCCTGCCGGATTACCGCAGCGTCGGCGAAGTGCGCTACCAATCCTGGCTGGAGGGCTTCGACCAGCACTACAGCGACTGGTCCGACTCGCGCTCCCACACCTATCGCCAGCTCCAGCCCGGCGACTATGTGTTCCGCGCCCGCGCCCGCGACAGCCTCGGCCATATCAGCGAGATGACGCCGTACCGCTTCGCCGTGGTCCAGCCCTGGTTCAACACCGGCTGGGGACGCGCCGTCAACCTCACCGCGCTGGGCTTTCTCGGCATCGCCATCGGCATGCTGGTGTCGCGCCTGCGCAGCCGCCGGCTGGCGCTGGAGAAGTTCAAGCTGGAAGGCCTGGTGCTGGTGCGCACGCGCGAGCTGGAGGCGGCCAACCGCCGCCTCGACAAGATGGCCCATCTCGACAGCCTGACCGAAATCCCCAACCGGCGCCGCCTCAACGACTACCTCAGCGAGGTCTGGGCGCGCTGCGCCGGGCAGGGCAAGCCGGTGTCGGTGCTGGTCATGGACGTCGACTACTTCAAGCAGTACAACGACCGCCACGGCCACCTCGCCGGCGACGAAGTGCTGAAGAAGGTGACGCAGATCCTCAGCGCCTGCCTGCGCCGCTCCGAGGACCTGGTGGCGCGCTACGGCGGCGACGAGTTCGTCGCCGTCCTGCCCGGAGCCACGCTGGCGGCGGCGCGCGAGGTGGCCGAGGTGATGCGCAGCCGTGTCGAGGCCAGCGGCCTGGGCATCACCATCTCGATCGGCTGCTCCAGCCGCGTGCCGCAGGCCGATAAGAGCGTCTGGGCCCTGGTCCACGAGGTGGACGGCGCGCTGTACGAGGCCAAGCGCGCCGGGCGCAACCGGGTGGCGGAGCACGGCGGAAGCTGAAGCGCATTCCTTCCGTGCGGCGCCGCGTGTAGTCTGCGCCGATGAGCCGCCATCCCGATCACGGCCCGTGAGCCTGCACGGCCAGTTGCGCCTGCGCCTGATGCTGGGCCAGGACATCGCGCTCGGTCCCGGCAAGGCCGACCTGCTGGAAGCGATCCAGCGCCACGGCTCGATCTCGGCGGCGGCCAAGAGCCTGGACATGTCCTACCGCCGCGCCTGGCTCCTGGTGGAAACCATGAACGCCTGCTTCGCCCAGCCCCTGGTCAGCCCGGTCAAGGGCGGCAGGGGCGGCGGCGGCGCCGAGTTGACCGCGGCGGGACTGCGCATGCTGGCGGCCTATCGCCGCCTGCAGCGCGAGGCCGAGCGGCTGGTGGACGCGCACCTGGCGGAGTTCGAGCCGCACCTGCGGCGCCGCGGCCGGACGCGCTAACCCGGAAATTGCATCGCGCGCCCGGCGCGGCGATGCGATATATTCCTGAAAATATATCGAAGCCGTTGCGGAGCCCCAATGAGGAAGCTGCTGCTGTTGCTGGCCGGCGTGCTGTGCCTGGGCCCGGCCCGGGCGGCAGAACCCCAGACGCTGTACATTGCCGCCGCCGCCGACCTGACGCTGTGCCTGAAGGAGCTGGACGCGGCCTTCGCCAGGACCCATCCGGGCGTCGAGCTGAAGCCCACCACCGGCTCCTCCGGCAGCTTCCTGGCGCAGATCAAGAACGGCGCGCCGTTCGACGTGTTCCTGTCCGCCGACATGTCCTATCCGAAACAGCTGGTCAAGGACGGCGAAGCCGACGAGTCCTCGCTGACCCTCTATGCCGCCGGCCACCTTGTGCTGTGGAGCACCAGCCCGGCGGTGGACGTGAGCCAGGGCCTGGCGGTGCTGAACACCGCCGCGGTGAGGAAATTCGCCATCGCCAATCCGGATATCGCGCCCTATGGCCGCGCCGCCAGGGCGGCGCTGGAGAAGGCCGGCCTGTGGGATGTGCTGCAGCCCAAGCTGGTGCGCGGCGAGAACATCGCGCAGACCGCGCAGTTCGTGCAGAGCGGCAATGTCGACGCCGGCATCGTCGCCCTGTCGCTGGTGGCGGCGCCGCCGGCCGCCGGCGCCGGCAAATACTGGCGCGTGCCCGAGGATCAGTATCCGGTGCTGGAACAGGGCGCCGTGATCACCGCCAGGGGCGCCGCCAATCCCGCGGCCAGGGCCTATATCGAGTTCCTGCGCACGCCCGAGGCGCGCGCGGTGTTGGATCGTTACGGTTTCCTGCTGCCGTCCAGGCCCTGAGCCGGTGCAGCGTGCACGCGAACGGGGCAGCGCGAAAATCCGGACAAGGGCCGGCGCAACGGTTAGAATCGAAGCTCCCGACCTGACAAGAGCCGGAGCCGCGTCATGAAGCTGATCGTCGCCGTCATCAAACCCTTCAAGCTCGACGAAGTGCGCGAGGCGCTGTCGGACCTGGGCGTGTCCGGCATCACCGTGACCGAGGTCAAGGGCTTCGGCCGCCAGAAGGGTCACACCGAGCTGTACCGCGGCGCCGAGTACGTGGTCGATTTCCTGCCGAAGATCAAGATCGAGGTCGCCATCGTCGACGAGCGCGTCGATGCGGCAGTGGAGGCGATCAGCAAGGCCGCCCACACCGGCAAGATCGGCGACGGCAAGATTTTCGTCTACACCCTGGACCAGGCGATCCGCATCCGCACCGGCCAGACCGGCGCTGACGCGCTGTAACGCCACGCCCCCGTACGCCCGGCTTCCCCGCCCGTGCAGGGCGAGGAGGCTTTTGTTTGTCCGCGGCCCGCTGCGCGCCGGCCTCAGCTGAAAAAAGGCCGGGCGCCGCGTCCTGCGGCGCCCGGCCGGCACCTCTCACGCGGCCGTCAGATCACGATGCCCTCCCTGCACCGCCTGCCGAGGGCATTCATTTCACTTCACCGTCAAGGTCACGTCGTCGAGCACGAACGAAGTCTGCAGCGACGAGTCCTCGGTGCCGGTGAACTTGATCGTCACCGTCTTGCCGATGTACGCCGACAGATCCGCCGTGTGCTGCACGTAGCCGGCGGCGGCATTCAGGTTCGAGTACGTGGCCAGCGTCGCCAGCACCGTGCCTGAGCTATTGAGCACCTGCACCTTCAGCGTGTCGTAAGCGGTGGTGCGGGTGGTCTCCGCCGTGTCGATGTGCAGCCAGTAAGCCAGGGTCGCGCTGGTCTTGCCGGTGGGGATCGCCACGCTCTGCGCGACGGTGTCGGTGTGGCTGACGCCGTAGCCGTCCATCCAGGCATCCCAGCTGCCGCCGTGCGGCGGTTCGGAGGCGGCGTTGTTGAGCACGCCGCTGCTCAGGCTCCACGGCGCGCTGCCGCTCTCGAAGCCGGTGTTGCCCAGGATCTGGGTCGGCGTGCCGCCGCCGCTGCTGCCGCCGCTGGAGCTGCTGCTGGAGCTGCCGCCGCCGCTGGAGCTGGAGCTCGAGCTGCTGCCGCCCGAGCTGCTGGAGCTGCTCGAGCTGGAGCTGCCGCCGCTGCTGGAGCTGGAGCTCGAGCTGCTGCCGGTGCCGCCCGAACTGCTGGAGCTGCTGGAGCTGCCGCCGCCGGAGCTGCTGCTGGAGCTGCTGCCGCCGATGGTGGTCAGGACGTCGGCGTAGAGATTGCCGGCGTTGGGGCTGCCCCAGCCGCTGGCGTCGTCGTAGCCGGCCACCGCGTTGTAGTGCAGGTTGGTGCCGCTGGTCACGTCATGGAAATCGCTGGCGTACTTGCTGCTGCTCTTGGCGATGGCATAGATCGTCGGATTGGCGAAACCCGCCGCCCGTCCGGCGCCATGGCTGGCCAGGCTCCAGAAGCCGGCCCACAGCGGCGCAGCCGCGCTGGTGCCGCCGAACTGCAGCCAGCCGCCGTCGACGCTGTCGTACACCAGATAGCCGGTCGCCGGATCGGCGTCGAACGACACGTCCGGCACATTGCGCTTGGTGGTGGAGAACTGGCCCGACGGGGCGTTGGAGACGATGCCTTGCTGGTAGGAGGGGATGTTCCACAGCGAGCTGATGCCGCCGCCGCCGCCCGAGCCCTTCTGGCAGCGCCCGCCGTTGGTGTCGGTGGGATTGGCCCAGGGCACTTCGGAGGTGTACTGCTGGGTCGAGGTGGTGGTCAGGGTGGTGCCGCCGACGCTGGTGACGTTGGGATTGGAGCCCGGGTCGTCGACGTTCAGCGTGGTGCCGCCGCTGTCGTAGGCGCCGCAGTCGCCGGCCGCCGCGAACAGCGCCATGCCCTCGGCGACCATCTTGGTGAACTGGGTGTTCTCCGCGTTGGCGCCGCTGGAGCCCTCGCTGGCCTCGTCCAGGCCCCAGGAGGTGCTGACCTCGTGCACCAGGTTGTCGTTGGCGATCTGGGTGTAGGTGTCCAGGGCGCCGGCCGAGCTGTTCGGGCCGGTGTAGACGTAGATCGTGGCCGGATTGGCGATCGCCATGATCATCTCGATGTCGAGCATCACCTCGCCGGCGCCGCTGGTGTCGGTGGTGCCGCCGTCGACGGTCTTCTGCACCAGGGTCGGATTGTGCAGGCCGTACTTGCTGGCGTAGGTGCCGGCATCGGTGTAGGTGGCCTTGGACAGTTCGTACACCGCCACCGCCTCGCCGCCGTTCTGGATGCCATTGACGTTGTAGGCGGTCTTGATGTCCGCCGGCTGGTAGGCGCCGCCGCTGCCGGTGCCGGCGTGCGGGCTCAGCACATTGCCGTTGGCGTCGAAGCGCGCGCGGCCCAGGTTCACCAGGTGCGTGCGCAGCGGGTGGCCGTTGAGCGCGGCCACTTCCGCGCCCATCGCCGCCAGCGGGAACGGCACCTCGGCTTCGCGGTCCGGCGCCAGGTAGCGCTGGCCTTCATGCGTCTCCAGCGCATGCAGCTGCGAGCGCAGCACGTTGCGCACGGTCGAGGCCGGCGCGCTGACGCCGAGCACGGTGCGCGAGGAGGATTCGCCGCGGATGGTGAAGCCGTATTGCCGCGCCAGCGACTTGAGCGTCTTGTACTGCGCCGCCGAGGGCGCGAAGCGCTGGTCGAACTGGGCCGAGCTGAGGAACTTGTGGTACTGCGGGCTGCCCGGGGTGTACAGCTGCTGGATCAGGGCGTTGAGCTCGTCCTGGTGCTGCCAGGGCAGGGTCAGGGCGAAGTCCACCTGCTCGTCTTCCGCCGCCTGGCTGACGTACCGCTCCCCCGCCGGGACCGCGATGCCCGCGGCCGAGGCCGCGCCG
>Ga0070741_10001443_pt1 | contig 72436 bp, 66 predicted proteins | sample Coa_R1_4_FD_66440 | JGI IMG/M metagenome (GOLD analysis project Ga0070741, IMG submission 66440) | Surface soil microbial communities from Centralia Pennsylvania, which are recovering from an underground coalmine fire - Coalmine... | ecosystem: Environmental > Terrestrial > Soil > Unclassified ... | reverse complement strand
GGCGAACACCACGAAGGTGGCAAAGGCGCCGATGCCGCCGAGGATGACCATCCACCAGATGTGCCAGATCAGCGCAAAGCCCATGATGGTCGCGAAGAAGGCGCAGACAAAGCCGGTCGGTGAGTTGCGCGGCATTTCAATATCCTTGTAGTCGGGCTCGGCTCGCAGAAGACCCTGCTCCCTGGCGCGTGACTTGATCGCCCAATAGGCATCCTCACCCTCGACGTCAGGCATGACGGCGAAATTGAATGCCGGTGGTGGCGACGCCGTCGACCATTCCAGCGAGCGCCCATCCCAGGGATCGCCGGTGACGTCGCGCAGGGACTCGCGATCGCGGATGCTGACGACGAGCTGCACGACCTGGCAGATCACGCCAATCGACAGCAGGATCATGCCGATTCCCGCTGCAATCATCCAGGGCCGCCATTCCGGGATGTCGTAGTGCTGCATACGCCGGGTCATGCCGAGCATGCCTGCCGCATAGAGCGGAAAGAAGGTGACGTAGAATCCGGTGAGGGAGAACCAGAACCCGGCCTTGCCCCACCCTTCATGCAGGCGGAAGCCGAACGCTTTCGGGAACCAATAGGTGTAGCCGGCGAAGGCGCCGAACAGCACACCGCCGATGATGACGTTGTGAAAATGCGCGATCAGAAACATGCTGTTGTGCAGGAGGAAGTCCGCCGGAGGCACGGCGACGAGGACGCCGGTCAGGCCGCCGATGATGAAGGTCACCATGAAACCGAGCGACCACATCATCGGTGTCTCATAGCGGATGCGGCCGCCATACATCGTGAACAGCCAGTTGTAGATCTTCACGCCTGTCGGCACCGCGATGATCATGCTGGCGATGCCGAAGATGGCGTTGACGTTGGGCCCGGCGCCCATGGTGAAGAAATGATGCAACCAGACGCAGAAGGAAATGATGCAGATCGCCATGGTCGCCATCACCATGGAGCGGTAGCCGAACAGCGGCTTGCCGCAGAATGTCGGAACGATTTCCGAATAGATGCCGAACGCGGGCAGCACCAGGATGTAGACCTCGGGATGCCCCCAGGCCCAGATCAGGTTCATGAACATCATGACATTGCCGCCGGCTTCGTTGGTGAAGAAATGGAAGCCGACATAGCGGTCGAGGATCAGCATCGTCAGCGTCGCGGTCAGGATCGGGAACGCAGCGACGATCAGGAGATTCGAGGCAAGCGTGGTCCAGCAGAACATCGGCATGCGCAGATAGCTCATGCCCTTGGTGCGCAGCTTCAGCACCGTGGTGACGAGATTGATCCCCGCCACCAGCGTGCCGACGCCCGAAATCTCCAGCGACCACAGATAGTAGTCGACGCCGACACCGGGCGAATAAGTCAATTCGGACAATGGCGGATAAGGCAGCCAACCGGTGCGCGCGAACTCGCCGACGACAAGCGAGATGTTGACCAATAGCGCGCCGGTCGCGGTGAGCCAGAAGCCGACGGAATTGAGCGTCGGGAACGCCACGTCGCGCACGCCGAGCTGCAGTGGCACCGCGAAATTCATCAATCCGATCACGAACGGCATCCCGACAAAGAAGATCATGATGGTGCCGTGCGCGGAAAATATCTGGTTGTAGTGCTCCGGCGGGAGATAACCTTGCGACTGGAAGGCGATCGCCTGCTGCGACCGCATCATGATGGCGTCGCTGCCGCCGCGCAGCAGCATCACCAAAGCAAGCAGGCAGTACATCACGCCGATCCGCTTATGGTCGACGCTCGTGATCCATTCGCGCCAGAGATAGGGCATATGGCCTGCGATGACGACCCAGGCCAGCACCGCAAGAATCGCGACCAGAACGACCCCGCCCACAACCAACGGGATCGGCTGATCGAATGGGATCGCAGCCCAAGTCAGCTTACCTAACATGTCAGCCTACCGAACATTGGCCGCTCCGCTCTCGGGCTTTGGCTTCGCCGGATTTTCGGCCAGCTGCGGGCCGGGACCCGGCGGGATCTTCAAAGTCGCAATGTCGTTGAACAGCCGCGGGTCATCCAGGCGATAGGTCGGCCGCCCGGTTTCGACCGACTGCTGCATCAATTTCTTGTAAGCATCCGCGTTCAGCACGTTGCCGCTTTTCGCGGTCGCCTCGACCCAGTTCGGGAAGTCGAGCGGAGAGATCACGTGAACGTCGAACATCATCTCGGGAAAGCCGTCGCCCGAGAAATGTGCCGACAGGCCTTGCAGGGTGCCTTCCTGGTCCGCGCGCAGATTGAGATGGGTGACCATGCCGTTCATGGTGTAGATCATGCTGCCGAGCTGCGGGATGAAGAACGCATTCATCACGCTCGACGACGTCAGCTCGAATTGCAGCTGCGCGCCGACCGGCACCGTCAGCGCATTGACGGTCGCAACACGCTGGTCCGGATAGATGAACAGCCATTTCCAGTCGAGCGATACGACCTGGATGCGGACGGGGCTTCCCGTGCCCGGCACGGGCACCCGCGGATCGAGCTCATGCGAGCCGATCCAGGCGACGCCGCCGAGCAGGATGATCGTGAGTGCCGGGATCGACCACACCACGAGCTCGAGCCGCCCGGAATGGGCGAAATTCGGCAGATAGAAAGCGCGGGTGTTGGAGGCGCGGAAGTAGTAGGCAAAGGCGAAGATCGCAACGATCGTCGGCACCACGATCGCCAGCATGATCGCGACGGAATCGACCAATATCGTCGAATTGGCGGCCGCGACCGGACCTTGCGGATCGAGCAGGTTCATCCCGCACTTCCCCATTCACCGGAACCAGAACGCAGTGCAGCGAAGCTGGTTCCAAAAAAAGGAAGGTGCGCAGCCACCGGCGGTCGCGGCCGTGCAAATCCGATGGAAGCTTCGACCCGGCCCATCGACCGCAGGATTTTGCAGCAGGTTGAGTGACTTACAAGCTGCACTCAGGCCAGGTGACGCGCCCTGACGGGGGACGCCGCAAAAGCGAGGCCCAAGGATTTCTTCCGCGTCGTCGCGCGATGCGTTTTGTCCCTTGTAGCGCCTCACCCGCTGCGCTTCTTGCCGCCTTCGTAGACCGCCATGCCGGCCGCGGGATCGAGATCCGTCTCGGTCGCCTCGGTCAGCCGCGCCATCATCATGTAGAAGCCGATGGCCATGATCGCCTCGACGATCTCCTGGGCAGCGAAATGAGCTTTCACGGCGGCAAAGGTTGCATCGGAAACCTTGACATTGTCGATGGTCTCGGCGGCGAAGGTAAGCAGCGCGGTTTCGGCTGTCGTGAAGGCCGCGCCGTCATATTTGGCGGCCTCGATGCAATCGATCTGCGGCTGCGTGACCCCGACGCCAAGCGCGATCGGCACATGCTGGCGCCATTCATAGGCTCCGCCTTCCCGCTGCGCGACCTGCAGGATCAGAAGCTCGCGGTTGACGTGGCTCAGCTTCTGGCGATGCAGGATCGAGTTGCCGAGCCGCATGGCCGGGATGAAGTTCGCTTCGGCATGCGCCAGCATGCGGAAGATGTTCAGCTTGATCGCCATGCGATCGAACGAGGCGCGCATGTCGCCGCTTGTGGTTTCCGGGTCGATCAGGGGCAGCCTTGCCATCCATTGTCTCCTTGAGCGGGAATTGCCTAGCGGGTCTTCACTTCGCGGATCGGTCTTGAGCCGTCCCAGTCGCGCGCGGCCTGCCTGACGCGTTCAAAGAACGGTCCCTTGCCGCCGGAGATGTCGGATATCTCGATCACGGTGCCGGGATGCGCTTCGGTGTCGAAATAGGCAAAGCGCCCCTGCTCGCCGCCAATCTGGCCCTCGTGCCCGACCCGGTAGCCGAGCGCGAGCGCGCGGTCGTAGAGGCCCTGGTAATCCCGCGTCCAATAGGACATGTGCTGCAGGCCCTCGCGCCCGGCATCGAGAAATTCCCGGTACATCGAGGGCGCATCGTTGCGCTGCTGGATCAATTCGATCTGCAGGTCGCCGGAATTGGCGATCGCGATGCTCATCTCCACGGCGGAGTCGTGGCCGCGATGGCGGAAATAGTCGGTCTTGACGCGATCCATGTAGTACCAGGGACCGACGCCCATCACCCTGATCCAGTGATCCATCGCCGCATGGATGTCGCGCACGACATAACCGTTCTGGCAGACGGATCCGAAAATTCGGCTCATGGCATGTCCCTTTCCCCTGCTCAGCCGATCGACCGGCCGCCATCGATGACGAGCTCGGCGCCGGTGACGTAACGGCTTTCGTCGCTGGCAAGCCACAGGATGCCGTTCGCGATATCCTCCGGCATCGCCTTGAAGCCGAGCGGCACGGCGCGCGCAGTCAGCTTGTCCAGCGTCGGCCCGCGCGCCGGACCGGCATTGGAGCCTTCTTCGGCGGTGCCGATCAGCGTGTCCCAGATGGCGGTCTCGGTGATGCCGGGATGCAGCGAGTTGACGCGCACGCCATCCCTGGCGGCAGCGCATTCCAGCGCAACGGCCTTGGTGAACAGCCTGACGCCGCCCTTGGTGGCGCAATAGCCGGAGACATTGGGAGACGCCTTGATGCCGGCAATCGAGGACACGTTGATGATGCTGCCGCCGCCGCCCTCGCGCATCACGGGCAGCGCGTGCTTCACGCCCAGGAAGACGCCGTCGAGATTGACCGCCGTTTGTCGCCGCCAGTCCGCGAGCGACATATCGACCACCGGGCACGACAACCCGATGCCTGCATTGTTGACCAGCACGTCTAGCCGGCCGAACCGCGCTTTGGTGCGCGCGATGACCGCGCGCCAATCATCTTCGCTGGTGACGTCGTGATGATGATAGTCGGCCTCACTCCCGAACGCCCGCAAGTCGGCAAGCAGCCGCGCGCCCTTCTCGTCCTGGACATCGGTTGCGACGAGCCGTGCGCCCTCGCGCGCCAGCATCAGCGTGGCACTCCGACCGATGCCGCTGGCCGCGCCGGTGACGAGCGCGACTTTTCCTTCGACGCGACGTTTCGCCGGCTCTTCAGCACTCAAGGCTTTCCTCCCGATATGTCGGCGTTGTGGTTGTTGGATGCGCCGGGTTGAACTTCTTTATAGCGTCTCTGGAAATGTTTGCGCTATCCCCAGGACATCTCGCTCGTCTGGGTCGGCGACACCGATCTCAACCGGCACGCCTCCCCGCCATCAGCACGCCGACCTGGGATCTGGACGAACTCGGCCGCCTCGGCGCGCGGATCCTCCTGGAGCGGATCCGCACGCCGGACAAGGCTGAGGACACCCGCCCGGTGCTGCTGCCGACGCGGTTCATGCTCCGGCATTCCTGCGCACCGCCGCCGCGCCCAAGGTGAGCAGGCCGCAGGTCCGATCACCTCTCAGCGGGGAGAGGTCATCACCCGACATACCCGCCAAAGCACGACCGCGCTTCTCGTGCGCGACCGGCATTGCTATCCTGCCGCTTCAAACAAGGACAAAAGCGATGCAGGGAGCCGAGGAGGACACCGGCCTGGCCGGCAAGGTCGCACTTGTCAGCGGCGGCGGCGCGGCTGGCGATGGGATCGGCAACGGCAGGGCGGCCGCCATCCTGCTCGCGCGGGCAGGCACCAGGGTCGTCGTCGCCGATCGCGAATTGGCGTCGGCACAGCGCACGGTCGAGATGATTGCGGCCGAAGGCGGCGCGGCGGTCGCGGCGAGTGGAGACGTCACCGAGGAGACCGATTGCAAGGCGCTGGTCGAGACTTGCGTCGACCGCTACGGAAGGCTCGATTTTCTCGACAACAATGTCGGCATCGGCAGCCGCGGCAGCGTGGTCGCGGAGCAGCCGGAGCAGTACCGCCGCGTCATGCAGGTCAATGTCGAGAGCATGTTCCTGCTCTCCAAATATGCCATTCCCGCCATGATCAGGACGGCCGGCGGCGGCGCGATCGTGAACATCTCCTCGATCTCGGCGCTGCGGCCGCGGGGGCTCACGACATACACCACCTCGAAGGCCGCGGTGATCGGGCTCACCCGCGCCATGGCGGTCGATCACGGGCGCGACAACATCCGCGTCAACTGCATCTGCCCGGGACCGATGTACACGCCGATGGTCTATGGCCGCGGCATGAGCGAGGCCGCACGCGCCCAGCGCGCCAAGGCTTCGGTCCTGAACATCGAAGGCACCGGCTGGGACGTCGGTCATGCCGTACGCTTCCTGCTCAGCAACCATGCGCGTTACATCACCGGCCAGGTGCTGGTCGTCGATGGCGGCGTCACGTTGCAAGCGCCGGAACGGGAATCGCAAGAACACTGAACCAAGAACACTGAATAGCGAGAGGAAACCGCCAGATGGCCCGCCTGCCCTATCTCGAGGCCGACCAGGTCGCGCCCGACTATCGCGACATGCTCAAGCGCAACACCAATCTGCACAAGCTCCTGGTCAACTCGCCCGACATGGCGCGCGCCTTCAACGGCGTCGGCAACTACATCCGCTTCAAGAGCAGGCTCGATCCACGCCTGCGCGAGCTCGCGATCCTGCAGGTCGGCTGGCTGGAGCAGTCGGAATATGAATTCACCCACCATGTGAAGATCGGAAAGGGTTTCGGCGTCACCGACGACGACATTGCGGGGATGATGGCGGAGACCGAGGGCAAAGCGTCCAGCCTCGAGCCGCTGGCGAGGACGATCCTCAACGGCGCGCGCGAAATGGCGCGGGAGCTTGCGATGTCGGAGGTGACCTTTGCCGAGATCAAGCGCCATCTCTCGGACGAGGAGATGGTCGATCTCGTGCTCACCATCGCCTTCTATTGCGCCGTGGTGCGCGTGCTCGCCACCATGAAGATCGACAACGAGCCAACTTACAAAGAGGTACTCGCGCAGTACCCGATGCCGGGAGTGAAATGACATGCGCCTGAAGGATCGAACGGCAATCGTCGTCGGCGCCGGCCAAAGCCCCGGCGAAGGCATGGGCAATGGCCGCGCCACCGCGCTCACCTTTGCGCGCGAGGGCGCGAAAGTGCTGTGCGTGGATCATAACCTCGCCTCGGCCGAGGAAACCGTCGCCATGATCGCGGACAAGGGCGGCACTGCGGCAGCCTTCAAGGCCGACGTCACCAGGAATGCCGAGCTGAGAGCGATGGTCGCGGATGCGATGGCGCTCTGGGGCCGCATCGACATCCTGCACAACAATGTCGGCGTGAGTCTTTCCGGCGGTGATGCAGAGCTCTCCGAGATCAGCGAGGAGGCGTTCGATCGCTGCGTCGCCATCAATCTGCGGAGCTGCATCTTCGCGGCCAAGCATGTGATCCCGATCATGCGGGAACAGAGGAGCGGCGCCATCATCAACATCTCCTCGATGGCCGCGATCACGACCTACCCTTACGTCGCCTACAAGGCGACCAAGACGGCGATGATCGCCTTCACCGAACAGCTCGCCTATCAGAATGCCGAGTACGGCATCCGCGCCAATGTGATCCTGCCCGGCCTGATGGATACGCCGATGGCGGTCGACACCCGTGCCCGCGAGTTCGGCAAGACCCGCGCCGAGGTCGCCGCCGAGCGCGACCGCAAGGTGCCCCTGCGCAAGAAGATGGGCACCGCCTGGGACGTCGCCAACGCCGCGCTGTTCCTGGCATCGGACGAGGCCAATTTCATCACCGGCGTTACGCTGCCGGTGGATGGCGGGGCAAGCGTGCGGCGGGGATAGCCCCTCCCTGCTGACATTTATGTGATCGGGCTGTGCGAGGGGTCGCGGCCCTTGTTGCGCTTGCACTTTTTCGTGCCCGGCGCGGGCCGAGCGAAAACCTGGGAGAGAGGGACGGAATAGAACGCCGCGCGACACGTCACACCCTGCAATCACCCGCATGGGAGTTCAGCATGAGCCGGTCATCCCTTCGCAGCATCGCACGAGCTTCGCGTCCCGGATTTTGGCACCCGAGACCAGCTGCCACCGCCATCTTCGGCCTTCGCATTCTCATCGCTTTTGCCGTGCCGCCGCTTGCCTTTGCGCAAGAGGCACACCCGCCTGCCCAGCAACCGTCCGGGATGTCCGCCGAGGAAAGCGCATTCCTCAAGGAGAACGACGCGGCGATGACCAAGATGATGAACGACATGGCGGCGAGGCCCACCGGCGACGTCGACCGCGATTTCATCGCCATGATGGCCCCGCATCACCAGGGTGCGATCGACATGGCGGTCATCGAATTGCGCTACGGCAAGAACGAGCAGCTGCGCCGCATCGCGCAGGAGATCATCGTCGACCAGATGCAGGAGATCGCGGCGATGAAGCTCGCGATCGGCGAGAAGGCCACTGACACCACGCCGGCCCCGACCCAGCCGACCGCGGCGCCGGCGCCCGCCACAAGCGAGCACCATCATCAGGGCATGCAGATGGACATGTCCAAGGCAATGAAGAAATAGGAGCCCGACATGACGATCTGGAAGAGCGCCCTCCTTGCGGGCACGATGCTGGCGGCCTGTTCGGCCGCTTTCGCCGGACAGGCGCCCGGCGCGCTGGCGGCCGCCGACATCCCCATCAGCCACCATGATCGCGTCTATGCCGCCGAGCAGTTCTCCAACACGGTCTCCGTCACCGATCCCATCGACAACAAGCTGCTCGGCGTCATCAGGCTCGGCGATCCGCAGCCCGCCAATTTCAGCCCGCTCTACAAGGGCCAGGTGCTGGTCCATGGCATGGGCTATTCGCCCGATCACCACACGCTCGCCGTGGTCTCGATCGGCTCGAACTCGGTCACCTTCATCGACACCGCAACCAATGCGGTGAAACACGTGACCTATGTCGGCCGCTCGCCGCATGAGGCGTTCTATACGCCCGACGGCAAGGAGGTCTGGGTCACCGTGCGCGGCGAGAATTACATCGCCGTGCTCGACGCCATGACGTTCGAGGAGAAGACCCGCATCATCACGCCCGCCGGCCCGGGCATGCAGATCTTCTCGCCCGACGGCACGTATGGCTACATCTGTTCCTCCTTCAATCCCGAGACCGACGTGGTCACCGTCGCCGATCACAAGATCGTCGCCAGGGTGAAGCAGGAGAGCCCGTTCTGCCCGAACATCGCGGCGACGCCGGAGGGCGACCAGGTCTGGTTCACGCTGAAGGATACCGGCAAGACGCAGGTGTTCAATGCCAAGCCGCCGTTCAACCCGATCAAGACGCTCGACACTGGGCCGATCACCAACCACGTCAATTTCGCGCATACGGCCAAGGGCACCTTCGCCTATGTCACGATCGGCGGCACCAACCAGGTCAAGGTGTTCCGCACCGACGATTTTTCGCAGGTCGCGACCATTGCGGTCGGCAACCTGCCGCACGGCGTGTGGCCGTCCGGCGACGGCACGCGCATCTATGTCGGGCTGGAGAATGCCGATGCGCTGGCGGCGATCGACACGGCGAGCAACACCGTGATCGGCAACATCCCGATCGGCCAGGCGCCGCAGGCCATCGCCTATGTCCCCAATGCCGCGCCCAATGCGGACGACCGCCAGAATCTTCAGCCGCTCGGCATCGCCGGTCAGGTTGCTCACCTCGCGCTCGCCCCGAAGGACGGCGCAAGGAACGGCAATGAGCCGACCAGCGTCTCGCTATTCGATCAGGGCCTGATCCAGGTGCTGGAAGCTTCCGTTACGGGGCTCACGCCCAAGGAAAAATACGTGCTGGCGCTGTCCGAGCATGCGGATGGAAGCGGCCCGTTGCAGCCGCTGGCCGCGTTCATGGCCAATCCGGCAGGTTCGGCAATCGTCAATGCCGTTGGACAGATCCGGCAACTGGTCGATTCCTCGGCAAAAACGCAGCAGCGCTACCTGGTCATCGCCCCCGGCGACATGACGACGCAAGGCGTCCCCGTTCAGATCGAGACGCAATGAGGCAGGAAGCGCGACGGAGCGCATGATGGACGACATGTTGCACCAGGTCGAGCCGCTGATCCCCGCGCTCCGCCGCTATGCGCGCGCCCTGATGCGCGATCGCGCCAGCGCCGACGACCTGGTGCAGGACTGTCTGGAGCGCGCCGTCAGCCGCTGGCATCAGCGGCGCGATGGCGATGTCCGCGCCTGGCTCTTCACCATCCTGCACAACCTCGCCGTCAACCAATTCCGAAAAAGCGCCTCGCGTGGCCGGCATGTCCCGATCGACGAGACCAACGAGGACAGTTTTGGCGAAGCAGCAAGCCAGGAGCAGAAGCTCATGTATCAGGATGTCCTGGCAAAGCTCGCGCGGTTGCCTGAGGACCAGCGAGAGGTGCTGCTGCTTGTCGCAGTCGAGGACCTCTCCTATGCGGAGGCCGCGAACGTGCTCGGCATTCCCGTGGGAACGGTGATGTCGCGGCTGTCGCGGGCGCGGGCCAGATTGCAGCAGGAGATCGAAGGCACTGCTGCGCCAACCAACGTGGTGTCACTACGGAGGGTGACATGAACCATCGCCCGATCACGGAAGATGATCTCCACGCCTATGTGGATCAGGCGCTCGCGCCGGAGCGGCGGCGCGAGGTCGCGGCCTATCTCGATGATCATCCGGAGGTGGCCAGGCGCGTCGGCGCGTTTTCCGGCCAGCGCGATCTGTTGCGCGCGGCGCTGGCACCGATCGCGGATGAGCCGCTGCCGGCCGCGCTCAATCTCGCCCGCATCATCGAGAACCGCAGGCGGCGGCCGGCTCGCCTCAACTGGGCGATGGCGGCGATGCTGCTGCTCTTCGTCGGTGCGGCGGGCGGCTGGATCATGCGCGGCTCGCTGCAGGCCTCGCCCAATGGACTGGCCGCACTGGCGCAGGAGGCGACCGCCTCGTACACGGTCTACGCCCCCGATCATGAGCGGCCGGTCGAGATGCGCGCATCCGACACGGCGCAACTGGTGCAATGGGTGTCGAGCCGGCTGCACCAGGAGGTCAAGGTGCCGAACCTGTCGCCTTCCGGCTACCGGCTGATGGGCGGGCGGCTGGTCGCGACCGCGCACGGCCCGGCCGCCATGTTCATGTATGACAACGACCACGGCAGCCGCATCGTCGTGCTGACCCGCCCGATGAACGGCCGCGACGAGAACGCCCCGATGACGCCTCACACCAAGGGCGATGTCGCGGGCTTTGCCTGGGCTGATGGCGGCATGGGCTACAGCCTGGTCGGCCAGGCACCGGCGGACGCGTTGCGACCGCTTGCGAACGAGGTGCGCAAGCAGGCCCGCGCGATCTGAATAAGCACTATGTTGCGGGTGCAAGCCGGCTGCGCCTTGCGCCGTAGCCAAAATAGATCACAAGCCCGATCACGAGCCAGACCGCGAGCCGTACCCAGGTATCGACCGGGAGCCCGAGCATCAGGAAGACCGAGGTCAGTGCGCCCAGCGGCGCCACGATCCAGATTGCCGGTGCCTTGAACGGACGGTGCAGGGTGGGGTCGACGATCCGCAGCACCAGCGTGCCGATCGAAACCACTGCGAAGGCAAACAGCGTCCCGATCGAGACGAGCTCGCCGACCAGGCCGATCGGGAGCAGCCCCGCCAGCACAGCCACCACGGTGCCGGAGACAATGGTTGCGACATACGGGGTATGGAAGCGTGGATGGATCTTCGCGGCGGCCGGCGGCAACAAGCCGTCATACGCCATGGCGCGGAAGATGCGGGGCTGCCCCAGCAGCATCACCAGGATGACCGAGGTCAGCCCGAGCACGATGCCGAGCTTGATCAGGGGCGCGAGCCAGCCGACGCCGGCGGCATCGATGCCGACCGCGATCGGGTCCGGCACGTTCAGTTTGTCGAAGGGCACGATCCCCGTCAGCACCAAGCCGACCGCGACATAGAGGAAGGTGCAGATCACGAGCGAGCCCAGAATGCCGATCGGCATGTCGCGGCTCGGGACCTTTGCTTCCTGGGCCGCGGTCGAGACCGCGTCAAAGCCGATAAAGGCGAAGAACACGATCGCCGCGCCACGGACCACGCCCGACCAGCCATAGACGCCCTCGCCCGCATTGGGCGGAATGAAATCGCCGTGTGGATTGGCTGCGGTGACCCAGTTGGCCGTCGAGAAATGCGGCGCGGCAAACAGGATGAAGAGGAAGATCACCACCAGCTTCACCCCGACAATGATGTTGTTGAAGCGTGCGGATTCGCGGATGCCGATGACGAGCAGCCAGCTGATGATGACGATGATGGCGACCGCCGGCAGGTTGAAAACGGCCCCGGTGGCGGACCAGCTGTGCGTGGCGGAATCATAGACGAGCGGCGACGAGGCGAATTCCTTGGGGATGTTGATGCCGAAATCGCGGGCGAAACTGACGACGTAGCCCGACCACCCGATCGCGACCGCGATGGCACCGACCGCATATTCCAGGATCAGGTCCCAGCCGATGATCCAGGCAACGAGCTCCCCGAGGGTTGCGTAAGCATAGGTGTAGGCGCTGCCGCTGATCGGCACGGTGGAGGCCATCTCGGCATAGCAGAGGCCGGCAAAGGCGCAGGCGACTGCGCCGAGCGCGTAGGACAGTGTGATCGCGGGGCCGGCATTCGCGGCCGCAGCATGTCCAGTGAGGACGAAAATGCCGGCGCCGATGATGCCGCCGATCCCGAGCGCAACCAGATGGAGGGCCGACAAGGTCCGCCGCAACGGCCGGACCTCGGAATCGGGATCGCTATGGGCGGCCTCCGCGGCCAAGACGTCGGAGGATTTCCGCACCCAGATGTTTGTCAACCAACCCACCTCCTCACCGCGCCCGTGCAAGGCTGCCGGGTCAGCCATGGCGGCGCAAGGAGATTAGTGGCTTATCCGCCAAATCGTTCCGTTGCCGTCCTCGGAAATCAGCAAGGCGCCGTCATGCGCCACCGCAACGCCGACCGGCCGTCCCCAGACCTCGCTGTCATTGACGACGAAGCCGGTGACAAAATCCTCATATTCGCCCGTGGGTACGCTGTCCTTCAGGCGAATGCGGATGATCTTGTAGCCGGTGCGCTTTGATCTATTCCAGGAGCCATGCTCCGCCGCGAAGCCATCGCCGCGGTATTCCTGTGGGAAATTGCTGCCGTCATAGAAGGTGAGCCCCAGCGAAGCCGAATGCGCCTCGATCAGCACATCAGGGGTGCTGACCTTGTCCTTCAGGTCTGGCCGCTGCCCGGCATGATGCGGATCCTCATGGCTGCCGATGTAGTACCAGGGCCAGCCGTAAAAGCCGCCTTCGCGCACCCGGCTGACATAGTCGGGCACCAGGTCGTCGCCGAGCCCGTCGCGCTCATTGGTTGAGCACCAGGGCACGCCGGTCGCCGGCTGGATGGCAAGGCCCACGCAGTTGCGGATTCCGGTCGCGAACAGGCGTCTGTCCTTGCCGTCGGGATCGAACGCCAGCACGGCCGCGCGGTCGGTCTCCTCGCCCCAGGCCGCGCCCAGCGGCTGCCTCGCGATCCACTGCTCCAATCCGCCCGGCGGCTCGCCCATGCCCTCGGCGTCATTGCTGACGGACCCGACCGAGATCAGCATGCGCGCATTGTCGGGCGTGAAGACGATGTCGCGGGTGAAGTGCCCATAGCCGCGCGGCAGGCTCGGCACCACGATTTCCGGCGCGCCCGCCGCCTTGAGGTCGCCTGGATGATAGGGAAAGCGCACGACGCTGTCAGTGTTGGCGACATAGACCCAGCGCGGAGCGTGCCCGTTCGGATAGAACGCGATGCCGAAGGGGCGGTTGAGCCCGCTAGCGAAAACCACGTTTTCCACCGGCTGCGCGCCGCCATCGGCGGCCCGCAGGACGCGGATGCGGCCGGCATGGGTCTCCGCGACAAAGATGTCGCCGTTCGGCGCGACACGGATGATGCGGGGACCGCTCAAGCCCGATGCAAACAGGGTGATCTTGAAGCCCGGCGGGACCTGGGGCACGGCATCAGTCGGCCTGGACACGATGCGCGAGGGATTTGCGCTGGACCGCGTGGCGCCGGGTGCGGGCAGATCCTGCGGCCGGATCAGCCTTGTCGTGCCGGGCTTGTCGAGCTGCCAGCTGCCGAAGGCATTCTTGCCCACGAGCACGGCGGGGTCGGCGTTGGCGGCGGCAAGCGTCAGCGCAAGTGCGACGAGCATCGGCATCGCAGGTGACGGCTTAGGCATCGCTGACGACCCTTCCTCATGTGCTTCGCAGGCTTCAGCATAATCGGAGCTGGTCGCAAATGTTCGGCAAGCACGATCAATTTGCCTCTTGTGGCACGTGATCTGACGAAGGCGCGGCTGTCGTTTCGGGGCGCCTCGAAGAGGCGAACTACGGTGCGCAATTGCGCACACCTGAGAATCTCGAGATTCCGGGCTCGATGCTGCGCATCGCCCCGGAATGACGGAGAACAATATCATCCGACTGCCTCAAAGCTGGGCATTCCCTGCCCTCAGAAGCGCTGGAAAATCAAAACGATCGGTGCAAGACATGCGGTTGAATTGAAGGTCGAGCCGCACGCCGGGCGGCATTTGCTGGGGCGCAAGCTACCATCACTGACGGACGCGATAATGTGGGGATCGATACTCTCGGAATGGCTCGGACTGATCTTCCGCTGGCTGCATGTGGTGGCGGCGATCGGCTGGATCGGAAGCTCGTTTTATTTCATTCATCTCGATCTCAGCCTGAAGCCATCAGGTGAGCTGCCCGAGGGCGTGCAAGGCGAAGCCTGGCAGGTGCATGGCGGCGGCTTCTATCGCATTGTCAAATACCTGGTCGCGCCGGCGAAACTGCCGGACGAGCTGACCTGGTTCAAATGGGAGGCCTACACCACCTGGCTGTCCGGCTTCGCGCTGATGGTCGTGGTCTATTATGTCGATGCCGAGCTGTTCCTGGTCGACAAGTCCGTGCTCGACCTGACCCCGCTGCAGGCGGGGCTGTTCAGCCTTGTGAGCCTGTTGGTGGCGTGGCTGCTCTATGAAGCGGCCTGCCGCTCGGGGCTGGCGAAGCACGAGCTGCCGTTTGCGATCGGCGGCTATGTTTTCCTGGTCGCCCTGACCTACGCCTTCACCCATGTTCTCAGCGGCCGCGGCGCCTTCAACCAGATCGGAGCTTTGATCGGCACCATCATGGTCGCCAACGTGTTTTTGACCATCATCCCGAACCAGAAGAAGATCGTGGCGGCGCTGCTCAAGGGCGAGAAGCCCGATCCGAAGCTCGGCAAGGCCGGCAAGGAGCGCAGCGTCCACAACAATTACCTGACCTTGCCGGTGCTGGTGCTGATGATCAGCAACCACTATCCGCTGCTGTTCGCCACGCGCTTCAACTGGCTGATCGTGGCCATCGTGCTCGCGCTCGGCCCGATCATCCGTCACTTCTTCAACGAGCGGCATGCGGGGCGACCCTCGCCCTGGTGGGTCTGGGGCGTTGCTGCCCTGGGCATGATCGCGATCGGCCTGCTCTCCGCCGCCGGCCCCCGCGGCGCCAATGCCGCGGCACTTCCGACGGCGCCGACCTATGCCGCGGCGGAGGAGATCATCCTGTCGCGTTGCAGCATGTGCCATGCGGCCGAGCCGGTCTGGGACGGCATCACCACGGCGCCGAAAGGCATCCGGCTTGACGACCCCGAGCACATCCACCGCAATGCCCGCCTCATCGGCCGCAACGCCGCCTGGGCCAGCGCGATGCCGCCCGGCAATGTCACCGAGATGACGGCGGAAGAACGCGCGGTAATCGCGGCATGGGTCGAATCCGAAGTGCGATAGATCGGCGCTACTTGGCACCCCCGGCGTTGGGTTGGGGTTGCGTCGCTTGCCCCGTGGTGGCGTGGTTCAGCGTGTCGTCGCTGGCGGTTCGCTGCGTGGGCTGCCCGGCTCGCGTATCCCGCGACATTTCCAGGCAGGTCAGGAACTCGGCATAGGTGCTGGCCCCTCCCATCCTGGTTTCCTTTTCGCAGAACTGCCGTTCAGATGCATTGAACGTCGACCACTCCTTCTTCAGCTGGTCCCGCGCCTGGTCGTCGTCCTCGATGCAACGCTTCCGGGCCGTTTGGTCAAAGACCTCAGCCCTGCATTCGCGCGCAACGTCGAGCTGCGGCACGGTGTCAGCGACGGGCGATACCGGCAGCGCCGCCGCAATCACGATCGGAAGATGCATCAGCATGGTCGAACTCCTTGCAAGCGTGGCTCAAAGCCGCAAGGGCCGATAGGTTCCATGCCGCTCCCGCAGGAACTTAAGACAGCGCGCCGAGCACTCCGCGCGTGGCCTGGTCGATTTCCTCGACATAGCGGCGACGGGCGTGGGATTCGGTCAGAAAGCCGATCACCTTGCGGCTGTCCTCCGACTCCAGAACCGCCAGCACCTCGGCCTCCGCGTCGTCGAAGATCTTCATCGCGGTCTTGACGTTCATTTCCGGCAGCAGGCTGACATCGGTGTAGCGCGCGAGCTCGATCACCTGGATGTCATCGGCAATGGAATCGAGCTCGCCCGAGAACAGCTCCGGCAGCAGCACGAGCCCGAGATAATCGTCGGAATTGTTGACCACCACGACCGCCGGCCGCGAGCCCAGCACAAATTCGCGCCGGACGGCGGCAATGGTCGTCGTGCTCGGAACCCTGGCGACGTCGGAACGCATCATGCGCTCGACGGTCAGGTTGCGCAGCCAGCCGACATCATTGGCGCTGCGGATGGTCTCGCCCCGCAGATGCAGGCGCCAGGTGGAGAAGGAATGCCCGAACATGAAGCGGACGAAGATGCTGGTGACGATGCAGCCGGCCAGCACCACCGCGGTGACGTCGACGCTCCGGGTCATCTCCAGCACCAGGAACGACATGGTCAGGGGGCCACCGACAATCGCAACGCCGAGCGTCGCCATGCCCGTGAGCATGCTGGCCAGCGGATCGACCGCGAGATCGAACCCCGTCAATAGGAGCAGCGCCGCATAGAACTTGCCGAGCATGCTGCCGACGAACAGCGAGGCGAAGAACAGACCGCCGCGGAAGCCTGAGGCCAGCGAGATCAGGCAGGCGATCACTTTCAGCGCAATGATGAGCGCGATGAAGCCGATGGCCATCTCGCGGTGCAGGTTCAGCACCATGGCGCCGTGGCCGGCCGCCAGCACCTGCGGCGTGACGATGGCAAGGGCGCCGACGCAAACGCCTCCAATCACCGGTCGCAGCCAGACCGGAATTCGCCGGTTGGCAAACACCCGCTCGAACACCACGGAGCTCCGCATCACCGCAATGCCGATCATCGCGGCAATGAGAGCCAGCACGATCAGCGCCAGATATTGCTCGAGCCCGACGCTGTTGACGTGGGGCACCTCCAGCGAATAGGGCGCGCCGCCGAGATATTGTGCGGTCAAAGCTCCCGACAGCGAGGCGGCCAGGATCGGCGCCGCGCTGCCGACCGAATAGACCCCCACAATCAGCTCGCAGGCATAGAACGCGCCGGTGATCGGGGCGCCGAACGCCGCCGCGATCGCGGCCGCCGCGCCGCAGCCGACCACCAGGCGAAGGTCATTGCGCCTGAGATTAAGGACCTGGCCGAGCAGCGAGGCGGCGCCGGACCCGATCTGCGTATAGCCGGCCTCCAGGCCAACCGACGCGCCGCAGCCATTGGAAACCAGGGTCTGCCCGCTGACGATGATGCTGTCGCGCAGCGACAGCCGGCCGCCGCGCAACGCATTGGCCTCGATCGGGTCGACCGCGCTTGCAATCTTCCAGCGCCGGCGCAGCCATTCCATGACGCCCAGGAGAAGCCCGCCTGCGGCCGGGGCAATCAGTGCGATGATGGGGTTGACGCGGTCGTTGGCGCTGAGGCGCACGTCGACCGGGATGCCGAAGATCAGCACATGCGCGATCTGGGCGATCTCGCTCATCAAGGTCACGATCGCCCCGGTGACCACGCCGACCACCAGCGCCAGCGGAATCAGATAGAACTCGTTGCTGCGCAGAAGCGCACGCAGCCGGGTCAGCGCCCGGTTCGAGCTCTTGCGATCCATGATCTGGCTGATCTGTGAGAGCAAAGGTCGAGCCCTATGTTTTCGAACCGGAATGCGCGTGCCCGTGGCCGGCCGTCTTCGGGCGGGCACGTTCGATCGCGTCGCTTGCCAAAAGCGGCGGGTTTCCGATCTGCAGGCGCGCACGATACCGGCGCGGCACCGCCTCAACTTCGACCGCCAGCCAAAGTGCCCTGTCCGGCGAGGGACCAGCGGCACGGTGCAATTTGGCCGCGCTGCGAGCGCCTTTCGAGGCGGAGATTTTGAGGCTCATTGCAGCAGATAATGGTGCAACGCGGGGCGGGTCAAGCTGCATCCGGTTTTACGGATTTCAAATCCTGAAACGTTACAGGACGGCCGGAATGGACCTCGAATTCGCGCGCCAAAATTAACGCCTGTTCAGACTGTCGATCCTTCGGATTGCCGTGTCAGGCCTTCGGCGTTCCTTGCGCCTCCAGGCTGGAGCTATAGCGCGACATGGCAAAGCAGAAGCCAAAATAGATGACCGCCACAAATGCATAGACCTCGACGCTGAACGACTGCCAGGCCGGGTCGATGATCGCGGTCTTGGCGGTGGTCAGGAGGTCGAAGATGCCGATGATCAGGACCAGGCTCGTGTCCTTGAAGAAGGCGATGAAGGTGTTGACCAAAGGCGGGATCACATGCCGGATTGCCTGTGGCAGGATGATCAGGCGCTGCTTGCGCCAGTAGGAGAGCCCGAGCGCATCCGCCGCCTCATGCTGGCCGCGTGGCACGGCCTGCAGGCCGCCGCGAATGACTTCGGCCAGATAGGCCCCGGCATAGAGCACGATCGCGATCTGCGCCCGCAGCAGCTTGTCGATATTGACGCCGTCGGGCATGAACAGCGGAAACATCACGCTCGCCATGAAGAGCAGGCTGATCAGCGGTACGCCGCGGATCAATTCGACATAAAGCACGCAGAGCGCGCGGATCGCGGGCAGTTTCGAGCGCCGGCCGAGCGCGACGAGGATGCCGAGCGGAAAGCCGAAAGCAAGCCCAAAGGTCGCGAGGATCAAGGTCACCGGCAGCCCGCCCCAGCGGTCCTGCACCACGAAGGGCATGCCCAGCACGCCGCCCCACATCAGGACGCCAATCAGGACCAGTGCTGCCGCCCAAAGATAGATCAGCTTGCGGCCCCACAGGGTGCGCCGGGTCGAGAGGAAGAACAGCGCGATGAAAACCACCGTCGCGACCGCCGGCCGCCATTGCTGGTCGAAAGGATAGGTGCCGAACAGGATGAAGCGGTATTTTTCCGGGATCACCGCCCAGCAGGCGCCGAACCCGCGCGCGGCACGGCAGGCGCTGGTGTCGTTGCCGGGGACGCTGAAGATCGCATCCCAGAGCCCCCATCGCGCGAGGCTTGCCAGCAATTTTGCCAGCACCGCAATCAGGAGCAGGGTGATCAGGCTGGAGGAGATCGAGGAAAACAGGTTTGCACGCAGCCAACGCCAAGCGTAGCGCGCCGCGCTCGCGCCTGATGGCGTCCCGTGAAGCGAACGCGAATGTTGCGGAACGTCGGCAGCCGAGCTCATGGTGCTAGCGCTCCACCAGCGCAATGCGCGCATTGTACCAGTTCATGAACATGCTGATGCCGAGACTGATGGTGAGGAACACGGCCATGATCAGCGCGATCGACTCGATCGCCTGCCCGGTCTGGTTCAGCGTGGTGTTGGCGACCGAGACGATGTCCTGATAGCCGATTGCGACCGCAAGCGAGGAGTTCTTGGTGAGGTTCAGATATTGGCTGGTCATCGGCGGGATGATGACGCGCAGCGCCTGCGGCAGGATGATCTTCTTGAGCACGAAGCTGCGGCGCAGCCCCAGCGCCAGCGCGGCGTCCCACTGTCCCTTCGGCACCGCCTGGATGCCGCTGCGGACGATCTCGGCAATGAACGCCGAGGTATAGGTCACGAGCGCGATCAGCAGCGCAAAATATTCCGGTGCCAGCGTCAGCCCGCCGACAAAGTTGAAGCCGCGCAGCTCGGGCATGGCGATGGTCCAGGACAGGCCGAGCATCCACGACACGGCTGCAGGCAGCGCGACAACGAGCAGCAGGCCATAGGGCCAGGCGCGCCGCGGCCTGCCGTCGCGCATCTGCTGTGCGATGAAGTGCCGGCGCAGGAGATAAAACACGACGGCCCCAAGCGCGGCCACGGTCAGCACCCAGAGCTGCCCCGCGTCGAGCGGCACCGAGGGCAGCATCAGGCCGCGATTGGAGAGATAGACGCCCTCGATCGGTTTGTAGGCCATGCGGGCAGCGGGGAGGCCCTGCATCAGCACGTACCAGAACAGGAGCTGCAGCAGCAGCGGCACGTCGCGCAGCGCCTCGACATAGACGGCGGCAAGCCGCGACAACAGCCAGTTGGCCGAGAGCCTGGCAATGCCGACCAGCGTGCCGACGACCGTCGCAAGCACGATGCCGATCACCGCGACACGCAGCGTGTTGGCGATGCCGACCAGAAAGGCGCGGAAGTAGGTGTCCTTGGGGCTGTAGGGCAGCCAGCTGTCGGCGATCGGCATGCCCGCCTCGCGGCCGAGAAAGGCAAAGCCGGTCGAAATGCGACGCACCGACAGATTGTGAATGGCGTTGGACCAGAGCCAGGCCACGACGGCGACCGCGATCCCGACGACCAGGATCTGCCAGAGCAGACCGGTGAGCGCCGGGCCTTGCAGCAGCGCTAGCCGCGGCTTGCGCGGTTGTGATGTGGGGGTTGCGATGGTCACAGCACAGGGGCCCCTCGACAATGGAAGCGGCATTTTCCGGCGCCCGCGCCTGCGGCGCGCTTCATATGTTGCACCAATCATCAAGATATGCAACAAATGTTTCATGGCCGCCGCCGACCCCGCAAGCCCGCAGACGTCGAGAGCTTCGCCCTTGAGCGAACTCTGCAGTGCCCTGCCGTTGCTGCCGGCGCGGCTGCGAGAGGTCGGCCGTTTCGTCGCCGCCAACGACTACGACGCCACCACCCGCTCGATGCGTGACCTCGCCGCCGAGGCCGGCGCCGACCCCGCAGCCTTCACCCGGCTCGCGAAAGCTTTGGGCTATTCGGGCTGGGAGCAATTGCGCGCCGCGCTGACCGAGGCACGGCGGCCGTCACTGGCTGCCCCCTTCTCCGCCCGCACACGAGGGCGACGCCACGGCCCGAATTCCGACGTGACGCTGGTTGCCGAAAAGCTCGAAGCCGAGGCCGCAGGGCTGTCGCGCATCTCGGCGGCGTCGATCGCAGGCGCGGCGAAAGCGCTGCATGGCGCGCGGCGGATCTGGATCGCAGGCTTTCGCAGCTGCCGCAGCGTCGCCGAGTTGCTCAATTACGAGCTGCGGCTGTTCCGGCCCGACACGGTGCAACTCGTCGGCGGCTCCGGCCCGGAGGATCTCGATCTCGGCGCGTTTGGCGCCGATGAAGCGGTCGTGGTGATCGGCTTTGCCCCCTATTCGCGCGCCAGCGTGCTGTCCGCCCGCGCCGCCCATCGGGCGCGCGCGAAGTTGATTGCGATCGCGGATTCCATCTCGGCGCCGATGGCCGAGGGCGCCGACCATGTGCTGCTCTATGAAGCGGCGGCCTCGCCCGGCTTCTTTCCGAGCCTGACCGGCGCCATCGCCATTGCCCAGTCGCTCGCCGCAGTCACGTTCTCGCTCGGGGGCGCTGCCGCCGCAAAGCGGCTTCAGGACACCGAGGCTCGGCTCGCCGCGACCTCGCAATATGTTGCGGAGAAAGGTTGAACCATGACCGCTCGCAAGAGCCGCGTGTTGCACCGAAGCCTGCGCGAGACGCCGCCGCTCGCCATCGGTGGCGAAGGGGTCTGGCTGATCGGACAGGACGGACGTCGCGTGCTCGATGCATCGGGCGGCGCGGCGGTGTCGTGTCTTGGCCATCAGCATCCGCGCGTGCTGGAGGCGATGCGAAAGCAGGCCTCGCAGCTTGCCTATGCCCACACCGCCTTCTTCTCTTCGGAGCCTGCGGAAGCGCTGGCCGATCGCCTCGTCGGCCATGAGCCGGGCGGGCTCGCCTATGCCTATTTCGTCAGCGGCGGATCGGAGGCGATCGAGGCCAGCATCAAGCTGGCGCGGCAATATTTTGTCGAGCGCGGCGAGAAGCAACGTACCCATTTCATCGCACGCCGGCAGAGCTATCACGGCAACACGCTGGGTGCGCTCGCGGCCGGCGGCAATGCCTGGCGCCGCGAGCCCCACGCGCCGCTGTTGTCCTCCGCTTTCAGCCATGTGGCGCCGGCCTTCGCCTATCACGAGAAGCGCGACAGCGAGACCGAGGCTGATTTCGTCACGCGCCTGGCGAACGAGCTCGAGACCGAATTCCTCCGGCTTGGTCCGCACTCGGTTGCGGCCTTCATCGCTGAACCTGTGGTCGGCGCCACCGCCGGCTGCGTGCCGGCGCCGGAAGGCTATTTCCGCAAGGTGCGCGAGATCTGTGATCGCCATGGCGCGCTTTTGATCCTCGACGAAGTCATGTGCGGCATGGGCCGCACCGGCACACTGCACGCCTGGGAGCAGGAAGGCATCGCGCCCGACATCCAGGCGATCGCGAAGGGACTTGGCGGCGGCTACCAGCCGATCGGCGCGATGCTCGCGGGGGCCAAGATCATCGATACCATCCGCGCCGGCTCCGGCGCGTTCCAGCATGGCCACACCTATCTCGCCCATCCGCTCGCCTGCGCCGCCGCGCTCGAAGTGCAGAACATCATCCGCGACGACAACCTGCTCGACCAGGTCAAGGAGCGCGGCCGGCTTCTCGAGCAGCGGCTCACCGAACGCTTCGGCAACCACCGCCATGTCGGCGACATCAGGGGCCGCGGACTGTTCCAGGCGATCGAACTGGTGGCCGATCGCGGCAGCAAACGCCCGTTCGATCCCTCGCTCAAGCTGAACCAGAGGATCAAGACGGCGGCGTTCGCAAACGGCCTCGCCTGCTATCCCGCCGGCGGCACGGTCGATGGCCGCAGCGGCGACCATGTGTTGCTGGCGCCGCCCTATATCGCGACGCCTGACGACATCGACATGATCGTCGACCGTCTGGGCAGCGCCGTCGACAGCGCATTGAAATCAATCAACACTTAAGGGGAGAGGCTGGACATGAAGAAAATGCTGGTGGTCGCCGCGAGCCTTCTTGCGGTCTGGACTTGCACGGCATCCGCCGCGACGCTGGATTCCGTGAAGCAGCGCGGCACGCTGGTCTGCGGCGTCTCGACCGGATTTGCCGGCTTCTCGGCGCCGGACTCGCAAGGCAATTTCAAGGGGCTCGACGTGGACTATTGCCGTGCACTCGCAGCGGGCGTGCTCGGCGACCCCAACAAGGTGCGCTATGTCGCGCTCACCGCACAGAACCGCTTCACGGCGCTGCAATCCGGCGAGATCGACGTGCTCTACCGCAACTCGACCGAGACATTTCTGCGCGGCACCACGCTCGGGCTGCGCCAGGGCCCGATCAATTTCTACGACGGCCAGGGGTTTGTGGTGCGCAAGGATGCCGGCGTGAAGGATCTCAAGAGCCTGAACGGTGCGACCATCTGCGTCGCCCAGGGCACGACGCATGAGGTGACGCTTGGCGACTACGGCCGCGCCAACAACATCGACTGGAAGCCGCTGGTGTTCGACCGCGTCGATACCATGTACCAGACTTTCTTCGGCGGCCGCTGCGATGCCATGACCCAGGATGCCTCGGCGCTTGCCGGCGCGGTCGCCACCGCAGCGCCCAACGCGGCCGACTATCTTGTGCTGCCGACCACCATCAGCAAGGAGCCGCTCGGTCCCTTCACCCGCAACGGCGACGAGGTCTGGAGCGACATCATCACCTGGCTGCACTATGGCCTGATCGAGGCCGAAGAGCTCGGCGTTACGCAAGCCAATGCGGATGAGATGGCGAAATCGGCAACACCCGCGGTGCAGCGCCTGCTCGGCACGTCGGGCGATCTGGGCTCGCGGCTCGGTCTCGACAACAAATGGCTGCTGCAGGCGATCAAGGCCGGCGGCAATTACGGCGAGATCTTCGAGCGCAATGTCGGCCAAGCCAGCCCCTTGAAGCTCGAGCGCGGCCTCAACGCGCTCTGGACCAAGGGCGGCTTGATGTACGCGGTGCCCTTCAAGTAACAGAGGCGCGCGGCGGCCGATCCTGGCCGCCGCGCCGTTTGAGAACTGATACCATGCGCATCGCCCTGATCCACGCGCTCAAACATTCATTGGCGCCGATCGCCGCCTCCTTCGCAAGGCTCTGGCCGGAGGCCGAGCTGATGAACCTGCTCGACGACAGCCTCTCCGCCGACCTCGCGCGCGACGGCCGGCTGACGGAAGCCATGACCGAGCGCTTCCTCGCCTTCGGCCGCTATGCGGCAGGGACCGGCGCGAACGGCATCCTGTTCACATGCTCGGCCTTCGGCCCCTGCATCGAGGCCGTGGCGCGTGCGCATGCGCCGGTGCCGGTGCTCAAGCCCAACGAGGCGATGATCGAGCGGGCGGTCGCCCGCGGCCGCCGCATCGGCCTGCTCTCGACCTTTGCACCGACACTGGCCTCGATGCCGCGCGAGTTTCCCTCGTCGATCGAGATCGTGCCCAAGCTCGCCGAGGGCGCACTCTCCGCACTCGATCGCGGCGACCGCACGACCCATGACCGGCTGGTCGCGGAGGCATCACAGGACTTGCGGGACTGCGACATCATTGCGCTCGCGCAGTACAGCATGGCGCCGGCGGCGGCGCTGGTTGCGGACGCCACGGGAAAACCGGTGCTGACGACGCCGGACAGTGCGGTGGAGAAGCTGAAGAAGTTGCTTCAGGCGTAGCTGAACCCTTTCGACCTCCCGCGACAAATCCCTGCCGCATCGAAGGACCGCCTCTCCCCTTGTGAGAGGCCGGAACACATCGCCAGATGTGTTCCGGGTGAGGGGTCTGTCTCCGCGGGAGCGCATCTTTCAGTCACCTGCACGCGTGGAGACAGACACCTCACCCAAGCGCGCTTGTGTCTGCCAGCGGAGCTGCCCTCTCCCACAAGGGGCGAGGGCGCAGCAACGCGCAGCCCACGGCTAACCTCGACATCCCCGCAAGAACAACCTCGCGCACGCCGCGACTCGCTGCTCCAGCTCTTCGCGCGTCGGCGCGGGGGCATGGCCGAACATTACGGCGCGCAGCGGCTGCAGTGCGAGCATGCCGAGCAGCATGCCGGCGGCAGCATCGGCATCGTCGAGCGTCAGGAGTCCTCGCTTGACCTGCGTGCGCAGCCATGAGGCCAGTGTGTTCTGGGTTGGCGTGATCGCCTTGTGAAAGAAGGTCGCGGCGATGTCGGAAAATTTGTCGCTCTCCGACAGGATCACACGCTGAAGCGCAATCACGTCGGGATCGAGGATCAGCTCGCCGCAGACCAACAGCGCATCGCGCAAACCCGTCTCGATGTCCCTGCCCTCGCATGCGCGCAGCCGCACCACCGAGGCGAAACGCGCGATGCGCTCGGTAATCATCGCCTCGAACAGCGCGGCCTTGTTTGGCACGAGACGATAGAGCGTCTTGGTGGATATCCCGGCGGCGCGCGCGACGCTCTCCATGTTCGTCGCTGCATAGCCGTGCGCGGCAAATTCGCGCCGCGCGGCCTCATAGATGATCGTGCGCGTCTCCTCGTCGGAGCGCGCCTGCGGCCGTCCGCGGCCGCGTCGCTCGCAAGCGGCGCCCCCGGTCTGTGCGTCGGTCTTGGTGGAGGTCATGGCAAGCTATGCTTTTGGATGATGACTGTCATTCTATTGACAGTCCCAATATGCGGTCTATTTTGGAAAACATCAAGTTTCCTAATTCATTGGCCGCCAGCGGCACCTGATTCCGCTTTCCCGGCAATGGGTTGAGCCAAAACGAGGACCGCCATGAGCCGCCATTCCACGTCTTTCGAGGCCGAGCAGAAGGTTCCGGCCGACACTGTCCAGAAGCTGGTTTCCGCCCCCGAAGCCCCTGTTCCGGCGGCAAAGGCTGCCAAAAAGGGCGGCTTGCGCCGGCTCTTGATGGCGGGAGCCGCGCTTGCCGTGCTCGCCGGCGCATCCTGGTACGCTTACGATTACTGGACCGTCGGACGTTTCGAGGTTTCCACGGATGACGCCTACGTAAAGGCCGACAATACGACGATTGCGCCGAAGGTCTCCGGCTATCTCCACGAAGTGCTGGTCGGCGATAACGAGCGCGTGAAGGCCGGTCAGGTGCTGGCGCGCATCGACGACCGCGACTACGCCGTCGCCCTCGAGCAATCGCGCGCCGATGTCGCGGCGGCCGAGGCCGCCGTTTCCAGCAAGCAGGCTCAGCTCGACGTGCAACAGTCCGTGATCGAGGCGGCGAAGGCCACTCTGGACGTCGACACCGCCTCGGCGACCTTCACCAGGCAGGAGAACAAGCGCTACACCGACCTTGCCGCCACCGGCTATGGCAGTGTGCAGAATGCGCAGGCCGCGCAGTCGCGCGACGCCGGCGCGCTCGCCGCCATCGAGCGCGACAAGGCGAACATCGCGTCCGCCATCAATCAGGTGGAGCTGCTCAAGGCCGAGCTCAGCCAGGCGGTCGCAGCCGTCGCGCGCGCCAAGGCCGTGCTGCGCCAGGCCGAGCTCAACCTCTCCTACACCACCATCGTCGCGCCGATCGACGGCGTGGTTGGCAACCGCACGCTGCGCGCCGGACAATATGTGCAGGCCGGCACGCAATTGATGTCGCTGGTACCGGCGAGCGGCGCCTATGTGATCGCGAACTACAAGGAGACGCAGCTCACCGACGTCAAGGCCGGCCAGGCCGTCGACATCGAGGTCGACATGTTCCCGGGCCAGGTCGTGCACGGCCACGTGGACTCGCTCGCACCCGCCAGCGGCCAGGAGTTCGCGCTGCTGCCGCCGGATAACGCCACCGGCAATTTCACCAAGGTGGTGCAGCGCATCCCCGTGAAGATCGCGCTGGACAGCGCCGGCGTCGAGCTTCGCCCGGGCATGTCGGTGATCCCGACCATCCAGACACAGAAGCAGCAGCCGATCGCGGCGAGCGTGCCGCATCGTGGCGCACAGACCAGCGTGGCGCTGCTCGCATCGAAGAACTGATCTCAAGAAGATGAGACAAAAGGTGATGTCATGTCAGACCTTGCGCTCTCTACCTCTCCCGCGACCGCCACTCGTCGCCCCGTGGTCGCCGCTGTACCCCCGGTAGCATCAGACCGCGCCAGTGCCGTGGTCTGGATCTCCGTGATGGCCGCCATGATCGGCGCGTTCATGGCCATCCTGAACATCCAGATCACCAACGCCTCGCTGCTCAATATCGAGGGCGGCATCGGCACCGGTGTCGACAACGGCTCCTGGATCTCGACCTCCTATCTGATCGGCGAGATCGTGGTGATCCCGCTGACCGACTATCTCAGCCGGATGTTTTCCTTCCGCAATGTGATCCTGTCATTCGCGAGCCTGTTCGCGGCGTTTTCTGTCGCCTGTGCCTTCACCCACGACCTGCCCTCGATGATCGCGATGCGCGGCTTCCAGGGCTTCTTCGGCGGCGTGCTGATCCCGATGGCCTTCACGCTTGTTTTCACCAAGCTGCCGAAGGCGCAGCAGCCGATCGGGCTTGCGATGTTCTCGCTCGCGGTGACGTTCGCGCCGGCGATCGGCCCGACCATCGGCGGCTATCTCACCGAGAATTACGGCTGGCAGACCATCTTCTTCGTCAACGTCATTCCAACCATCGTGATGGTCACGACGCTTTACCTCACGCTGGAACGTCAACCGTTGCAGCTTCACCTGCTCGCCGAGGGCGACTGGTTCGGCATTGCGACCATGGCGGTCGGCCTTGCCGCGCTGCAGGCGGTGCTGGAGGAAGGCAACAAGGACGACTGGTTCGGCTCGCCCTTCATCGTCAAGCTCGCCATCATCGCGGCCGTCAGTCTCGCGCTGTTCATCGTCAACGAGCTCCTGGTCGAGAAGCCCGTGGTCCGCCTGCGCCTGCTCACGCGCCGCAGCTTCGGGCTCGGCACCATCTCCGCCGTCTTCCTCGGCTTCGCGCTGTTCGGCTCGGTCTATCTGCTGCCGGCCTATCTCGGCCAGGTGCAACGCTACAATGCCGAGCAGATCGGCGGTGTGCTGGCCTGGACCGGCCTGCCCCAGCTGCTCTTGATCCCGCTGGTGCCGAAGCTGATGCAGCGGTTCGACATCCGCTACATCGCCTTTGCCGGCCTCAGCCTGTTCGCGGTCTCGTCCTTCATGAACATCACGATGTCGCTCGACTATTCCGGCGACCAGCTGTTCTGGCCGAACATTGTGCGCGCGGTCGGCCAGGCGCTGACGCTCGCGCCGCTGAGCGCCATCTCGCTCGGCAGCGTGGCGCCGCAGGATGCAGCCGCGGCCTCCGGCATCTCCAACATGATGCGCAATCTCGGCGGCGCCATCGGCACCGCCCTGCTCTCGACCATCGTCACCAAGCGCGAGCAGTTCCACTCCAACATTATCGGCCAATCCGTCGACCTCGGCCGCGAGGAGGTGCGCAGCCGCATCGCCGATCTGACCAATTACTTCACGGCCCATGGCATCACTGATCCCGCCGCCGCGCAGCACCAGGCGATCGTCGCGCTCGGCAGTATCGTCAAGCGCCAGGCGCTGGTGATGGGCTTCAGCGACGCCTTCGCCGTCATCGGCATCGTGCTGATCATCTCCGGTGTCGCCATTCTGCTGACCGGCAAGCCCAAGGGAGCTGCCGGGGCCGCCGGCGGCCATTGAACCGCCGCGACCGACTGCACCCGGCATCTGCGGCCCTCCATCCAAGGGGTTCAGCGTTAACGGGATTTTTGCCGTCCCTGGTGGGCTCCAGGGGCGGCAAAAAATTTTTGGGGGCCTCTTGAAACCGCCCGGGCTTGTTCTAAGTCGTTTTTCGCCGCAAGCAGCGGTGTCGGGCGCCAGCTCTGGGCCCGGCGGAAGTGAGCGGGCGCCGGCAGGTGTCCGGTGCCTTCGTAACCATTTTGCTCCAAGGAGGACATGGCTATGAGGACCTACGATTTCGCTCCCCTGTGGCGTTCGACCATCGGCTTCGACCGCCTGTTTGATCTGCTCGACGAGACCCAGCGGGCCGCCGAGGACAATTATCCCCCTTACAACATCGAGCGGCTTGGCGAGGATCGCTACCAGATCTCGCTCGCGCTGGCCGGCTTCGGCCCGGATGAGATCGCCATTACCGCCGAACAGAACGTGCTGACGGTCGAGGGCCGCAAGGCCGACAAGGAGCAGCGCGAATATATCTACCAGGGCATTTCGGCCCGTCCCTTCAAACGCCAGTTCAACCTGGCCGACTATGTGCAGGTGAAGGCCGCATCCTTCGACAACGGCCTGCTCCGTATCGAGCTGTTCCGCGAGATCCCGGAAGCGATGAAGCCGCGGCGCATCGCGATCGGCGGCGTCACCCAGCCTGCAACGATCGAGCAGAAGAAGGCCGCCTGACGCGGCCGTTCGGTGGCCCGCGCCGACCAAGGGTTCGGGCGGGCCCCAAGCGCAGCTTGTTTGCGCCAATCACTGGGCCGCGGGAGGCGGCGCACCGCCTCCCGCTCACGTCCACACGAGAAAGGAGCGATTGAAGGAGAGACGGCATGAGCCAGGTTGACCGCACGCACCACAGTCTTGATAACACCTATCACCCTGTATCCCATTACGATTCGCCTCGCGCCGTGCTGTGCGACGATGTGCTTTCGACGGCCGAAAAGCGCGCCATCCTGTCGTCATGGGCGTCGGACATCTATGCCGTGGAATCCGCGCCGGGTTTGCGGAAGATTCCGGGGCTGCCGCAGCCGATGCGGCTTGCCGATATCCTGGCCGCGTTGCGACAGCTCGATGAGGACGACGGGCCGCCGCGTCCTGGCGGGGTGCCCATGCGGATTGCCCGCGGCACGGATGTCGACGCGGCCCGGCCGGCGATCACCTTCAACAGCGCGCGCTGGAATCGCGATGCCAATATCAGGCGCTACCGCAAGCTGTTGCGCACGCGCCTGAGCGAGCACGAGCGGCGCTTCGTCGAGCAGCGGCTCGGCGAAGAGCTTTCGGCCTGTTCGGCCTGAACAACGAACGTCGCGCAATCCCGGACGCGGCCCTCTCGATTAGATTCGGGTCACGGGCCGCGCCTGCGACGAGGCAGCGATATGCACCTGTCTGATCGTCGTCACCGCCGCGATGGTTGCGGTCACTGCAAAGGCGACGACGAGAGCGATCAGAACACTTTGGGCTCTCATGGTCTCTGTTCCCTTGGGCGTTCGGGCAACGGGGAAATCTCCCCATCCAGCCAATCCTGCTCGACGGCCAGCGCCGTCCAAGCATCCGCCATTCGCATATAGCGCCTGAACATCGGCTGAACCTCGGCTCGTTCCGCGAGCTGCAGGCAATTTTCAGCGTGCTGGCGCATCAAGTCTGACTGTTTCATGCCGAGGACGTAGTGACGAAGCGCACAGAGCTCAACCGTTCATTAAATGATCTTAAGGCGGCCGGACGCGTCTGACATTTGTTGGAACCATCCGCGTCGACAGGCGTAAGCCCTGTGCTTCCGGCGCCGATTCCCCCTGTCACGTCGGGAGCACTCCGTGTGGAATGGGCGGTCCTGGATCCGTTTGCCCCCTTGGATGCCGGGGCCGCTCCACACGGCGGCGCGCTCGAACGTGGTAAGTCAGCACCAACAGAAGAAAGGGCAGGTCAGGTGACCTGCCCTTTCTTATTGTCCGCCTCGATCCGACCTCACGCAGCGCTGCGCTGGCTGTGCCGCCCCTCCTTCACCTCCTCGATGATCTTCTTGCTGAAGGCCTCGAGGTCGCCGGGATTGCGCGAGGTGATCACGCCCTGATCAACCACGACCTCGCTGTCCTCCCATTTGGCGCCGGCATTCATGACGTCAGTCTTGATCGATTTGTATGACGTCATCCTGCGCCCGCTGGCAATTCCAGTCTCGATCAGCAGCCACGGCGCATGGCACACCGCAGCGACGATCTTCTTGGCATCGAAGATGTCCTTGATGAATTTCAACGCGGACGCCTCGACCCGCAACAGATCGGGATTGATCTGCCCACCCGGCAGCACGATCGCGTCATAGTCGGAGGCGGATACCTGGTCGAGCGTCTTGTCGACCTTCACCGGCCGTCCCCAATCCTTCATGTCCCAGCCTTTGATCTCGCCGGGCTTGAGGGAAATCACGTCGACTGTCGCGCCAGCCTGTTTCAGTCGCTCACGCGGAACCTCGAGCTCCGACTGTTCGAATCCATGCGTTGCGAGGATCGCGATTTTCTTGCCGTTCAATTCCATTTGAGACACTCCCAAAGAGCGGTATTGGGCGTCAAATCAACGACGAGGCGCTTCGTTCCGATTGCAAGGCAGACGTCGATCACGATTGAACGAGGGCGCAAAGCGGTTCTCTCGGAACCGTTGCTCACACCGGGAATTGCTTTCGCGTGTGATCAACAATGGAGCTCTGTCACATGAGAAAGACCACACTGACGATCGCAACGATCGTGATCGCGGGTCTTGCGGCGACCCCCTTCGCGGCCGGCGCAAAGTCCTACAAACATACCAAGCACCACATGTCGTCGATGAACAAGTCGGCCACGGCCGGCTCGAGCACGACGACCGGCGCCAACATGAAGTCCTCGACGAGCCCGAGCATGCGCGGTGACACCTCGAGCGACGGCAATGTCGGCCCCGGCACCACCAACAACAAGACGACCAGCGGACGGTAGGGCACGTTCACCTGCCGAGAAGCCAAAGCCCCGCCACCGCGGGGCTTTCTTTATGTCGATGACGGTGCCCGACGCGATATGCATGCTGCGAAAGGCGCGCGCACTTGGAACAACAATCATCGTCGGCCGTTGCGGCCATGGTGCCGATCACAATGAGGAGTGCGTCATGTGCGACTATAGCCTTCATGCCGTTGCGTTTCGGCCGGCAGAAGCTTCCGAAGTCCTTGTGTCCAGCAAGTTTCCGGGAACCCACACCAGGGGATTTGCTTCGCCCGCCGAGCCAAATGTTGCCGTCTGCCTGCGTCCGGGGACGGAGCTCGCCTTCGAGCAGAACGCGGTGGTGCAAGGAGCGATCTTCCGCTGGAAGATCGGCGCCAGGCTCGCCCGCTTCCGTCAGGTCGAGCTCGACAAGCCGGCGCAGCACCACGATGCGCTGGAATTTTCGAACGGCAAGATCGTCAAGCTGACTGACCTCGTGCCAGGCCAGCGCGCGCGTGTCGTGCAGCTGCCCGCCGATCGCGTCGTCAAGCGGACGAATGTCGAGCGTCCGGTCGTGCCGGAAATGCCGCTGACCTGAAGATTTTTCGACCTGCAGGTCCTGCACCTGCCGAGAACTCTTGTCATGCTGTGAGCCGCCGACGATTGGCGGCTCATGGCACTTTTCTCCTGCAAATCTTCCGGCGCGAGACCCTCGCCAGACGATTCGCGCCCCCGCTTTTCCGCGTGAGATCGATCACATCCCCTGAACCCGGCTGGGCGTAGGTTAGACATACGCCTAGCGGCATCGCGTCGGCGAAGCGCCGCAGAAGCCGGGCTGTCATTTCATTTTGGTCTCGCGGGGACGATGATGAAGCAAGTCGCGCTTGCCCTTTTCTGCGCAGCCGTGTTCGCGGCCGACGTCAGTGCGGCGGTCGCAGACCCCGCCTCCGATCGCGACATGGCCAGCCGCTACATGCAGGCGGCACAATCCGGCGACGACGACGCCGAATTTTACCTCGGCGCGCTTTATTCGGCCGGCGTGGGGCTGGCGGCCTCCGATACCGAGGCCTTTCGTTGGTTTTCTCGGGCCGCCAGCCAGGGCCATTCCCACGCCATGCTGATCCTTGCCGGGCTTTATGCCACCGGCCGCGGCACGGCGACGGACAATGTCAAGGCCTATAAGTGGGCCTATATCGTCGGCTCCGGCAGCAAGGTCGACGAATTCCGCAACGGCGCCCGGCAGTTGATGGGCGTGCTCGAAGCCAGGATGACGCCGGACGAGATCAGCCTCGCCAAGGCCGACGCGACGAGTTGGCACGCCGCCCCGGCCGCTGGCCAGGCGAAACCGAATTCCAGCGCCGTTCCGTCCAATCCGGCGCCGCAGGCAGCGACGGTGCTGTCGCCGGCTGCAAGCAGCAGCAGTCCCGCGCCGGCACCGCAAGCGTCGCAGGCGCAGCCAGCGATCACTTTGCTGCCGTCCGCGGCGCCAAAAACCGTCAAGAAGGACGACGTCGACAATCTGCTCGACCAGGTCCCGCAGGGCCTGCGCAAACGGTTCGGCTTCTGAGGAGCAACAGCGATGACGATCCGGCGCATTCTCCTCATCCTCGTGCTGGTGCTCGTGGCAGGCGGCGCGTGGTACGGCTACAGCAATTTCTGGCGTGCGCAGCCCGTCACCACTGCCATCGCGATGCAGGCGCCGGTATCCGAAGCGATCTACGGCACCGGAACCGTGGAGCCGGAGCGCTGGGCCAAGGTGGTGCCGCTGCAGCGGCGGCGGCTGCTCGAACTCTGCAGCTGCGAGGGCCAGTCGGTCAAGGCTGGGCAGGTGCTGGGACGCCAGGATGATGCCGAGGAGCGCAGCGCGCTGCACGAGCTCGAGGTCGACAACGAGCAACTGGCGCGCGACCTCGCCCGCGCCGAGAAGGACCGCGGCAACAGCGATGCCGCGCAAAAGGACTATGAGCAGCGCTGGACCCGGCTCGAAGAATCCAAGTCGCGCATCGCCGCACAAAAGGTCAGGATCGACCAGCTCGTGCTGCGGGCGCCGCTCGACGGCATGGTGCTGCGGCGCGACGGCGAGGTTGGCGAGATCGCCGGCCCGACCGATGTCCTGTTCTGGGTTGGCCCGCCGGCGCCCATGCAGGTCGTTGCCGAGATCAATGAGGAAGAGATTAACCGCATCGCCGTCGGCCAGAAGGCCTATCTGCGCAGCGAGGCTTTTCCCGGCCAGGCGCTGCGCGCCACGGTCTCCCAGATCACGCCGAAAGGCGATCCGGCTCGCAAGACGTTTCGCGTCTATCTGCGCCTGCCGCAGGATACGCCGCTGCGCATCGGCATGTCGGTCGAGGCCAACATCATTGTCCGCGAAAAGGCACAGGCCATCGTGGTGCCGACCGAAGCGGTCGCCGATGATGCCGTGCAGGTGGTGAACAACGGCCGGATCCAGCGTCTGCCGGTGAGGCTTGGTGTGCGCGGCAGCCGTAATGTCGAAATCATGGGCGATGTGACCCGCGGCATGGCCGTGCTCTCGCCCGCCCGCCCCGACCTCGCCGACGGCACGCTGGTCGCGGTGACCCGGATTGCAGCCAGGCCCGCGGCCGAAACCCGCGACATCACAAGCGACGTCGCGCCGCCTGCCGCGCAGGATGCGCCGACACCGCCTCCGGCCAGCGCGCCCGCGCCTGTCGCAGCCGCCCCGAACGACCCCGATCTTGCGATGATTGCGAGCGCGATCTCCGCGCATATCGACTCCGTGGTCAACGACGCGCGCCGCAATGTCGGCCGTCTCGCGCAAAACCACTGACGGCGGGCCTCGGACCATGACGAGCAACCTGCTGTTCAATATCGCCTGGACCCATGTCACCAGCCGGGTCCGCCAGACGCTGGTCGGCATGGCCGGGGTCGCCATGGGCGTCGGCTTCACCATCATGATGGCGGGCCTGATGCAGGGCTCGCAGATCGATTTCCTGCATCAACTGGTCGACACCATGCCGCATGTCACCGTGCAGGACGAGCGTCGCGCCGCGCCGAGCCAGCCTGCGGAGCAGGCCTACGGCGCCGTGCAGGTGTCCGATGTCGCCAACCTCAACAACCGCCCCGGCATAAAAAATCCGGAAACGGTGATGGCCTCGCTGCGCTCCTGGCTTCCAGGCGACGTCGCGCCCTCGGCAAGGACCACCGCGATCATCGATCATGGCGGCGGCCGCATCGGTGTGACGCTTGTCGGCATCGACCCTCGGCTCGAGGTGAAGGTTTCAAAACTCGCGTCGCAGATGCGCGAGGGGCAGGTCGGCGACCTCGCCCGCGCGCCGAACGCGATCATCATCGGCGAGGCGCTGGCGGAGAAGCTCGGCCTCAAGGCCGGCAACACCGTCTCGGTGATCGGCGGCCAGGGCAACGAGGTCACGGCGAGCGTCGTCGGCCTGTTCCGCTCCGGGCTGAAGCGCATCGACGAGGGGCAGATCTATTCGCTGATGAGCTTTGCGCAGCTGATGATGGGACAAAGCGGGGTCGTCAACGAATTGCGCATCAGACTCAATGATCCTCTAGGCGCGCAACGGATCGCGACGCAGGTCGAGGCGCAGACCGGCTACAAATCAGTCTCCTGGCAGGAGGCTAATGCCGACCTGCTCTCCACCTTTTCGGTGCGCGACTTCATCGTGCTCACCGTCATGGGCGCGATGCTCCTGACCTCGTCCTTTGCGACCTACAACATCATCTCGACCATCACCCACGAGAAGCGGCAGGACATCGCGATCATGAAGTCGCTCGGCATGCGCGAATATGCGGTGCGCCGCATCTTCATCATCGAGGCGGCCATCATCGGCGCCGTCGGCATCATCGCCGGCTGGCTGCTCGGCTACGCGCTCTGCTACGGCTGGTCCAAGATCACGATCTACAACATGCTGACAGGCGCGAAAGTGCCGCTGCAGATCTATTACTCGCCGATGCATTACATCGTCGCCGGCGGCGTCTCGCTCGTCTGCTGCACGGGCGCCGCATTCTTCCCGGCGCGCAAGGCGACGCGCGTCCATCCCGTCGAGATCATCAGGGGCGCGTCATGAGCGACATCGCGCTGCAGGCCGTGGGACTGGTCAAGCGCATCGAGGGCGCGGTGTCGCACACGTTGGTCAACGGCATCGATATTTCGGTCGGCAAGGGCGAGTTCGTCGCGATCACCGGCCCGTCCGGCTCCGGCAAGTCGTCGCTGCTCTATTTGCTCGGCCTGCTCGATGCGCCTAGCGAAGGAGAGGTGATCATCTGTGGCCAACCCACCTCAAAACTCTCGGAATCCGAGCGCGCTGATGTCCGGCTCACGCGCTGCGGCTTTGTGTTTCAGTTCCACTTCCTGCTGCCTGAGTTCACGGCCCTTGACAACGTGCTGCTACCGATGCGCGCCGCCGGCAAGATGAGCGAGAAGGACATGGCCGAGCGTGGCCTCGAACTGTTGGCTTCGCTCGGGTTGAAGGATCACGCCACCAAGCGCCCGAACCAGCTCTCGGGCGGCCAGCGCCAGCGCGTTGCGATCGCGCGTGCCCTGTCAAACCGCCCCGAGATCATTGTCGCGGACGAGCCGACCGGCGCGCTCGACACGGCCTCGACCGAGCAGGTGTTCGGCATCCTCCGCGATATCGCCGACAGCGGACGGACCGTCATTGTCGTGACGCACGATCCCGCGCTTGCCGCCCGCGCTGACCGCCGCGTTCATATTGTCGACGGCAAGATTGCGGACCCGGCTCGCGGCCCCGCGCCCGCGCCGGAGCAAACGGCGCCCGCGGGCGCGTGACCTCTTAAGCTAGCCCCGCCCCTTGTTGCCGGCATCTAAGACCTTGGGACAACCGTGCGTGCGAGCAAGGGTTCTTGTTGGCTGACGGCTTTAATGCGGCCCGTGAGTTGCAGCGCGACAGGCTTCGCTTCAGCAGCAATCACGTTTGCAGTCACGATGACGGGAACAACAAAGGACGTGTACGCGTTTCCTGTTTGTCCCAGTGCGGAGTTTTGCCATGTCCCGCCGTCGGCCCCTCGTCATTCTATTCACGCTGTCAATTGCAACGGGCTTTTGCAGCCAAGCCCTCGCGCAACGCGGCCGCCCCGGCGGTGCACCAGCGATGGCGGCGCCGCACATCGCCGCACCCGCTCCGCACTTCGCGGCACCTGCTCCGCACGTCGCTGCACCCGCCCCACATTTCGCCGCACCCGCCCCGCCTTTCGCAGCACCGCATATGGCAGCGCCTGCGCCGCATTTCGCTGCGCCCGCACCGCATATGGCAGCAAGGCCGCATTTTGCGGCGCCCGCTCGGACCTTCGCCGCGCATGCCGCGCCGCATATAGCCGCGCCGCATATAGCTGCGCCACATATGGCAGAGCGGCATGGCCTGCCGCATGCGAACTTCGCCCACATCGAGCACGGACGTGGCGTACCGCACCCGGGACGATTTGCTTCGGACCTGTCGCGGCACAACGGCGTGACGCGTGCTGCGCGCGAGACGGAACGACATGCGCCGCCTCCATCGAGGGAAAGCTCAACGCCGGCGCTGGCGAACTCAAGACCTTCAGAGCGACCTGGGGAACGACTTGGGCCAATCGGAAACAGGACCGAGCGTCAGGCAACCGGCACGGCCGGCCAGACCGTCGGATCGACCGCGCATGAGACAGCCGGTCGGAATCAGACCGCGGCGAACCAGGCGCGCGGCGAGCGACCGCGCACGCCGCCGATCCTGCAGAATTCCGCCTTCGCCAACCAGCGTCTCGCGGCCGCCTCACACATGACGCCGGCCGAGCAGACCTTCCGTGGTCGGTTCGCCCAGGCCGGCTGGGCGCGGGACTGGCGGCATCATCATCACCACCATCTCGGAATCGTGCTGGGCTTCGTCGGCCCGGTATTCTGGCCATATGCCTATGATGATTTCGTAGACTACACTTTTGCGCCCTACGCCTATGACACCTTCTGGCCCTACGCCTTCGACGACGTCTACGCCGGAATCTATGGCGGCTACGCGCCCGAATATTATGGGCCGGAGGATGCCTATGCCTATGCAGGCTCCGCGGCGTCGCAGAGCTCCTACGCAAGGAGCGCGGCGACCGGTGGCACGTCGGGCCCGGCCGCGGCCGCCGGCAGCGACCGCATCTGCTCCAGCCAGGCTGCCGGCGTCACCGATCTCTCGATCCAGAAAATTGCCCAGCAGGTCAATCCTGACCAGCAGCAGCAGGCCTTGCTTGATGATCTAAAGAACGCCTCCATTGAGGCGGTGAAGATCCTGCAGGCCGCCTGCCCAACGGAACTGCCGAGCACGCCCACCGGCCGGCTTGCCGCGATGCGCGCGCGGGTGGATGCGATGTTGAAGGCGGTGCAGACGGTGCGGCCGGCGCTGGACAAGTTCTATGCCTCGCTGAGCGACGAGCAGCGCGAGCGCTTCAATGCGCTGGACCAGAGCCAGCAGACGGCAGCCAGCCAGCCCGCCGAAATCGATCGTCTGTGCAAGCGGCATGAGGCCGCAAGCCACACCCTGCCGATCGATCGCATTGAACGGACCCTGCACCTCAATGCGGACCAGGATGCCGCGCTGAAAGACCTCGACCAGACCACCGCAAAAGCTGCGGATCTGATGCAGGCCAACTGCCAGCCGGCGCAAACGCTGACCCCGACCGGCCGGCTCGCGGCAATGGAAAGCCGCCTGAGCGCGATGTCGCAGGCGCTGCAGATGACCGAGACCGCGCTCAACAAGTTCTACGGCGCGCTGAGCGATGAGCAGAAGGCGCAGTTCGATCGCATGAGCATCCGGGCGGCGTGAGCAGGCTCACGCCCCGGCCTTCGCCTTTTTCGCGGCGATCTGGTGCAGGGCCCAGCGGGCGTTCTTGCGCACATCCGGGTCCGGATCGTTCGCAACCAGCGCGAGGAATGGCTCGCCATCGGCCTCTGCGATCTCGCCGAGCGCGGCCGCCGCCTCCTTGCGCAGGTTCGCCTGCTCGTGGGTGATGCAATGGCCGATCGGACGCACGGCGCGCGCGATCCTCATCCTGCCGAGGCTCCTGATCGCCTTCAGCCGCACCTGCCAGAATGTATCGGTGAGCGAGGCGATCAACTGATCGGCGGCGACCCCGCCATTAGCATTGAGGCCCAGCGTCTCCGCGGCCATCTCACGCACCATCCAGTCCTCGTCTGTCAGCGCGCGCGTGATCGTCTCGGCGGCCGGCTTCAGATGCGAGAAGGCAAGCGCACTGACGGCGGCGCGCCTGACATGCGCGTCGGGATCGTTGATCAAGGAGGTCAACGCCGGAATCGACTCTTCCAGCTTGAGGAAGCCAATCACCCCGATCGCCTGCACCCGCACAGCCGCATCGCCGTCCTGTAGCGCTTCGAGCGCAGGCTTCAGCGTATCCTTGCGCCTGAGCTCTTTCAGCGCACGGAGCGCGCCCATCCGCACGAAAGCGTGGCTATGCCTGACCAGCGGCAGGATCACCTCGGCCGAGGCCGGATCCTTGAACTCGGCAAGGCTGTCGGCCGCGGCCGCCGCGACGATCTGTTCGGGATCGACCAAAAGCTTCACAAGCGCAGCGGCCGCTTCGGAACCGTCGAACTCGCCGAGCGCCATCGCCGCCTGCTGGCGCACGCCGGCGTCGGGATCGTCGACCATAGCGGCAAGATGCTTCACGGCCGCCGGATCGCCGGAATGGCCGAGCGCGATAATGGCGACGCGGCGCTCAGCCGGATCAGCCGCCTGCAGGCGCTCGTCCGCATCCTCGAGATCGTCATAAGACTCGAACGGGCTCGACATGGCTACCTCAGGAGATAGGGAATGTTGACGGTGACGGCGCCCGTCGGGCAGTCCGCTTCACAGGGCATGCAGTACCAGCACTCGTCATAGGCCATGTAGGCCTTGCCGGTCATGTCGCTGATGCGCAGCACGTCGAGCGGGCAGACGTCGACGCAGACCGTGCAGCCCTTGTCGGCGATGCATTTGGCGTCGTCGACCACGACGGGGACCGAGGTTTGATGGGTTGCGAGAGGCATTTGATTTCTCCTGTTCAGGCGTTGCGCTTCAAGCGCCCACCGCGATGCGCTGCTTGTCGTAGAGGTCCTTCTCCTCCTCCGCGATCGGCACGACATAAGGCTCGACCTCGCGTTTCTCGCTCACCATATGGCCGTTCTGCTTGCTGAGGAGGGTGTGGCAGAACCAGTTCTCGTTGTCCTTCTCGGGATAATCGGTGCGCAGGTGATAGAGGCCCCAGCGGCTTTCCTGTCGGTACAGCGAGGCATGGACCGCCATGTCGGCGCAGTCGAGGATCGACTGCGCTTCCAGCGCACGCAAGAGCTCATGGGCGTTGCGGGCGATCATCCGCTCCTTCGCGTCCTGGCGCACCTCTGCAAGACGGCGCGCGCCGAGCTCGTATTTGCGGGTCACTTTCGGCGGCTGCAGATAGTCATTGACCAGGCGGCGGGTCTTGTACTCGATCTGGTTCGGTGGAATGCCATCCTGGCGCTTCGTCGGTGCCATCACGCGTTCGCGCTCAGCGGCGACGTCGGCCGTGTCGAACGCGGCAAAATCGTGATTGTCAGCGAACTCCATGGCATCGGCGCCGGCGACCGAGCCGTTGGTGAAGGCCCCCAGCATGTAATTGTGCGGCACGCTCGCCATGTCGCCGGCGGCATAGAGGCCGGGCACCGTGGTGCGCGCAAACTCGTCGACAAACACCCCTGATGCGCTGTGGCCGGAGCAGAAGCCGATTTCGGAGATATGCATCTCAATGGACTCATGGCGATAGTCCACGCCGCGCCCCTGCTGGAACAGGCCGCGGGTCGGCCGCTCCACCTTGTGCAGCGTCTGCTCGATCTCCTCGATCGTCTTGTCATGCAGGTGCTTGAGCTGCAGGAACACCGGCCCCTTGCCGGACTGGAGCTCATTGAAGAACTCGAGCATCATCTGGCCGGACCAGTAGTCGCATTCGATGAAGCGCCGGTCTTCGTTGTTCGCGGTGTAAGCGCCGAACGGGCCGGCGACATAGGCACAGGCCGGGCCGTTATAATCCTTGATGAGCGGATTGATCTGGAAGCATTCGAGATTCGCGAGCGCAGCACCTGCGTGATAGGCCATGGCATAGCCGTCGCCGGAATTGGCCGCATTCTCATAGGTGCCGAACATGTAGCCGGAGGTCGGCAGGCCAAGCCGGCCTGCGGCGCCCGTGCACAGGATGACAGCCTTTGCCTTGATCAGCAGCATCTCGGCCGTGCGGGTGTTGACGCTGATCGCGCCAGCAACCCGTCCGTCTGATGACGTCAATAGACGTGTGGCCATGTAGCGGTTGGAGATCAGGATGCGGGCGCGGCGGAGCTGGCGATACAACGCTTTCTTCACGGTCTCGCCGTTCGGCATCGGCAGCACATAGGTGCCGATGTGGTGCACCTTCTTCACGGCGTAATCGCCGTTCTCGTTCTTGAGAAAGCGGATGCCGAAGCTGTCGAGCTCTTCGATGATCTTGTAGCAGTTCTGGGCATATTTATAGACGGCTTTCTGGTCGACGATGCCGTCATTGGCAATGGTGATTTCCTTGGTGTACTGCTCGGGCGTGGCATAGCCGGGGATCACCGCGTTGTTCAGCCCGTCCATGCCCATGGAGATGGCGCCCGAGCGTTTGACATTCGCCTTTTCCAGGAGAACCACGTTCGCCTTCGGGTTCTTGAGCTTCGCCTTCAACGCAGCCATGGGACCTGCGGTGCCGCCGCCGATGACGAGCACGTCGCAGGAAACCTCCGACAGTCCGTCGACAATCTCATCTATCGCCATCGTTCACTCCAGGAAATCGCGAGTCAGACCGCGGACCATATGCCGCTGTTGCACGCAGCTTCGTTCAGGTGACGGGGGTGCGAATAGCAATTAGTTGTCGGGGATGCACGAAAGCTGCGCTGTGCCGCATCCGGCTCGCCAACGGCGCGCGCCCATCATTTATCCGTTGGGCAACTTTGATCGGGAAGATCGGTTCTCCAAGAACGGGACACAGTGCAACGATCGTGCGCGATTTCGAGTCAACGGCTTACGAATTCTCTCTTGCGCGCACTTGGCATCCCGCTTGCACAGCTCGCGTCCGTTGCGGCAATTTGTTGCTGTTCCGACGCGTGCAGCCCCGCATATCCTTGGGAATAGGGAGCGAGAGAGGTGAACGTGTGGGTTGCCCCAACCGTTGTTGATTGCGAGATCAGCCCCGACCTTGCGTCGATGTCGATCACCGCGCCGGACGGACGGCGGATTGCACTGAGCGCGGAGCAGCTGCGGCTCGCCTGTAAATGTGCCCATTGCCGGCGCGCCCAGTTCGACAATCGTTTCGCGTCGAGCTTTCCCGGGATAGCGATCGTGGCGGTCACGGACCTCGGCTATGGCGTGAATATTTCCTTCTCGGACGGCCATAGTCGCGGGATCTATCCCAAATCCTATCTCGCTGAGCTTGCCGCAATTTAGGGCATCATCCAGTCGCCTGGCTTCAGCCGCCGGAACGCGAGGCATGCTCTGGCACGAAGATTGCTGCTTTTGAGGTCAGGTTTGACTGATCCGGAGGCGATCCATGCTGCTGCAGGTGGCCAAGGCTGAACGCGGCAACTCATCCGCGACGGCGGCAGCGCCGCGATCCACGACGGGCTCCTCGCTGCTCCTTACCGAAAGCCAGCAGGCGATCGGCGGGCCGCCGTCGCTGATGGAAAAGCTCTCCGCCCGCGAGCGCGAGCTGGTGCTCAAGCAGGGCCGGCGCAAGGTGCTCAACCGCGGCCAGACGCTGTTCTCGCAAGGCGCCAAGCATGATGGAATTTATCTGATCGAGAGCGGCCGGATCCGGGTGTTTTATACTTCGCCGCAAGGCCGGGAGATAACATTGGCCTATTGGCATGCCGGCAACTTTGTCGGTGGCCCCGAAGTGTTCGGCACAGGCATTCACCAATGGTCGGGCGTCGCGTCGTCCAATGCCGCCGTGGTGCAGCTGCCAGGCAAGGAGCTGCGCGCGCTCGCCGGCGAAATCCCGAACCTCGCGATCGGCCTGATCGAGGGCCTGACCTTCAAGGGCAAATGCTATTCGGCACTGGCGCAGATGCTCGGCACGCGCTCCATCACCCAGCGGCTGGCACACCTGCTGCTGCATCTCACGGAACTCTACGGCATCAAGGAGCCCGACGGTACGCTGATCGCGGCGGCCTTCACCCATGCCGACCTCGCCCACATGGTCGGCGCCACCCGGCAATGGGTGACGATCAGCCTCAAGCGCATGCAGGACAGGGGAATCGTCCGCATCCGGCGCTCGCAGATCGTGATCTGCCGGCGTGACGTGCTGGAGGAGATGCGCGGCCACAGCGGAGATTAAGCGTCCCTGCACATGCAAACGGCTTTCATAAGCAAAATTGCCCAAGCACTATGCAACGGACCTTTGGCGGCAACTAATCGACCGGGACGCTCAATCCGGGTTTGCGGCAAACGCCGCCTCCCCCAATCATCATGGCACCGAAGCATCCAGGAAAAGACGAGGATGGAAATGGTTCGCCAGGGTCTCGCACTCTCGATCATAATATCCACGGGCGTTCTCGCCTTGGCCCAGCCGGCGCGTGCCGAGACCGTCACGATCGGCATCGGCACGCAGGACACCACGACCAACACCGTGACCACAGGCACGGTGATCCGGCAGCTGCATCTGCTCGAAAAATACCTCCCAACCACAGGCAAATATGCCGGCATCAAGTTCGAGCTGGACTGGCAGAACTTCACCTCCGGCCCACCGGTCACAAACGCGATGATGGCGAACAAGCTGCAGTTCGGCATGATGGGCGACTATCCGCTGATCGTGAACGGCTTCACCTTTGGAAACAATCCCGACAGCAAGAGCCGGCTGATCGCGGTCTCCGCCTACAGCCTCTCCGGCTCGGGCAACGGCATCGTCGTCCACAAGGACTCGCCCTACTACGAGCTCTCCGATCTCAAGGGCAAGCTGGTCAGCGTGCCGTTCGGCTCGGCCGCGCACGGCATGGTGCTGAAGGCGATGCAGGACCGTGGCCTGCCGCCAGATTATTTCCAGCTGGTCAGCCAGACACCGGAAGTCGGCTCGACTAATCTGCAGGAGAAGAAGATCGACGCGCATGCGGACTTCGTGCCCTTTGCAGAACTGCTCCCTTTCCGTGGTTTTGCGCGAAAGATCTTTGACGGCTCCGAAACCAACCTGCCGACCTGGCACGGCGTCGTCGTCCGCACCGACTTTGCCGAAAAATATCCTGAGGTCGTCGTCGCCTATATCAAGGCGATCATCGCCGCCAACCAGTGGTTCCGTGCTGATCCGAAGTCGGCGTCGGAAAAGATCCAGCAATGGACCGGGATCAACAAGGAGGTGGTCTACATCTTCCTGGGTCCCGGCGGCAACATGACCCTCGATCCCACCATCAAGCCGCCCTTGATCGAAGCCGCAGCTGCTGACGTGAAAGTGCTGCAGAACCTCGGGCGCATGAAGGAGTTCGATCCGAAGAAATGGGTCGACGATTCCTACATCCGTAAGGCCTATGCCGAGCTGAAGCTCGACTATGATGCCGAGCTCGCCAGCACCAAAAATTACGAAGTCTCGGGCCAAGACAAATTCTGCAACAAGCCGATCACCGATCCGCACAAAGCGGGCGAGATCTGGGTCGACAATGAAGGAATTCTCCCCTTCTCCAGCGCCACCTGCACGCTCGGCGCCTATGCCGACTTCAAGGCCAAAGGCAAGATGGTCGACGTCGCGTACGTCTTCGATACCGCGCGCGGAATCAAGCTGTTTGCCGATCAGGCCTTCTTCGCCGTGAACGGCAGTGACATCGCCCCGTTCCTGTTGAAGAAGGATGCCGAGGCCTATGCCGCCAAGTCCGGCGGCAAGGTGATGGGCTTCGAGGATGCCGTGAAGGCCGCACAGAGCGGAGGCAAGACGTGACAAGCTCCGCTCTGTTGCGACAGGACAATGATGCGGCCGCGATTGCGGCCGATGTCGGCCAGCCGGCGCATGCGTCAACCGTTGCGGCGCGGAGCACAGGCACGATACTCCTGCGCTGGATCCGCCTCAACAAGGAGCGGATGCGTGCCGCGCTGCTCGGCACCATCTCGCTGCTGTTGTTCCTCGTGGCCTGGCATCTCCTGACAAAATACCGCGTCGAATTCTTCGTCCGGTTCACCAACGTTCCCTCGCCGCTTGCGGTCTATGCGAGCTTTGCCAAGGCGATCCACGATCCGCACTTCCTGATGCACATGGCGCTGAGCTGCCGACGCATCTTCCTGGGCTTTTCGCTGGCGGCTCTCGTCGGCGTGCCACTTGGGCTGGTCATGGGCCGCTTCAAGCTGGTGCATGAAGCGGTCTTCCCGGTTGCCGAGGTGCTGCGTCCGATCCCGGCGATCGCCTGGGTGCCGATGGCGATCATGCTGTGGCCGACCAACGAGCAGAGCATCGTCTTCATCACCTTCCTCGGCTCGTTCTTCCCGATCCTGGTCAACACGCTGCATGGCATGTCGCTGGTCGATCCCGTTCTGGTGCGGGCGGCGCAGTGCCTCGGCGCCCGCGAGCGCGCGATTTTCCGCGAGGTCTACTTCCCGGCTTCGCTGCCGCATATCTTCACAGGTCTCACTGTCGGCATGGGCGTCGCCTGGGTGTCGCTGATCGCGGCCGAAATGATCTCCGGCCAGTACGGCATCGGGTATTTCACCTGGGAAGCCTATTCCCTCGTGCAATATCCCGACATCGCGCTCGGCATGATCACCATCGGCGTGCTCGGGCTTCTCTCCAGTCTTCTGGTGCGCGCGATCGGAACAGTGGTGATGCCTTGGGGCCGGCCATGAGAGGGCACGCATGAGCACCGTCGAAACAAAGCCCGCGCAGGGCCATGTCGAGGTCAGAGATTTCGCGCTGAGTTACGAGACAATCGACGGCGCGGTCGCCGCGGTCACCGAGACCGACATCCATGTCAAGCCGGGCGAGTTCGTCTCCATCGTCGGCCCGTCCGGCTGCGGCAAGTCCACATTGCTCAACGCTGTTGCGGGCTTTCTCAAGCCAACAGCCGGCGTGGTCATGGTCGACGGTGAAAAGGTGAATGGTCCGAGCGCCGAGCGCGGCATGGTATTCCAGCAATATTCGCTGTTTCCCTGGAAGACGGTACGCGAGAATGTCGAGTTCGGCCTGAAGATGCGGGGCATGGACCGCTCGCAACGCGAGCGCGCGGCGCGCACCTTGCTCGGGCTTGCCGGCCTGGAGGCCTTCGAGAAACATTATCCCGACCGCCTCTCCGGCGGCATGAAGCAGCGCGTCGGCATCGTTCGCGCGCTCGCTACCGGGCCGAAAGTGCTGCTGCTCGACGAGCCCTTCGGCGCGCTCGACGCGCAGACGCGGGTGATCATGCAGCAGATCCTCACCAATATGTGGCAGCGGCTGAAGATCTCGGTGCTGTTCGTCACCCACGACATCGACGAGGCGATCTTCCTCTCCGACCGCGTCTATTGCATGACCGCGCGCCCTGGCTCGATCAAGGCGGAAATCCCGATTCCCCTGGAGCGGCCGCGCCAGCAATCCATGATGATGTCGTCGGAGTTTTTGGCGCTCCGCCGCGGGCTGATGTCGCTGATCCGCGAGGAGAGCTTGAAAGCCATGGGCGGAGAGATCAACGATCTCGCCATGCAGGGCCTGAACATCGAACTGCACGGCCATTCGCTGGCCGAGGTGCTTTAGGGAGTCGACGCTCAGCGTTCATCCCTCTCACCGTCATCCTGAGGTGCTCGCGCAAGCGAGCCTCGAAGGATGAACGGCCCGGCTCTCGCAGCGGGGCCGCTCATCCTTCGAGGCCTCCGCTTCGCTCCGGCGCCTCAGGACGACGGTGAGGGTGTGAAGCTCGTTTCGGTCTAATGTGATCTCACTACCGCTCCGCGAACGCCTTCTCCACCACGAATTGCGCCGGCTCACCGTGATTGCCTTCGGCAAATCCCTTCGCCATCAGGAGTTCGCGCGAGTCCTTTACCAGCGCGGGGCTGCCGCAGATCATGACGCGGTCGTGCGCGGCCTCGAGCGGCGGCAGACCGATGTCGGCGAACAACTTGCCGGAGGTGATGAGATCGGTGATGCGGCCGCGGTTGCGGAAGGGATCGCGCGTCACGGTCGGATAATAGATCAGCTGGTCGCGCACGAGCTCGCCGAGCAGCTCGTCCTCCGGCAGCTTCTCCCGGATCATCTCGCCATAGGCGAGCTCGGCGACGCGGCGGCAGCCATGCAGCAGCACCACCTTGTCGAAACGCTCATAGACTTCGGGGTCCTTGATCACGCTCAGGAACGGCGCGAGCCCAGTGCCCGTGCCGATCAGATAGAGATTGCGGCCGTCCTCGAGATTGTCGATGACGAGCGTGCCGGTCGCCTTGCGGCTGACGATGATCTCGTCACCCTGCTTCAGGTGTGCGAGGCGTGACGTCAGCGGGCCATCCGGCACCTTGATGGAAAAGAACTCGAGCGTGTCTTCATAGTGCGCGCTGGCAACGCTGTAGGCGCGGAGCAGCGGCCGCTCGCCGACCTTGAGCCCGATCATGGTGAACTCGCCGCTGCGGAAGCGGAAGGAGGGATTGCGCGTGGTGGTGAAGCTGAAGAGATTGTCGGTCCAATGATGGACGCTCAGCACGCTTTCCTGGTTGAAATGGCTCATCTGGTCACGCCCCGCGGACAGGTCGGGCCATCGGCCCGCTGTTTCATTCGTGTACGATCATTAGTATACAAATGAATAGATGGACGTCAAGGCGCGGAATATGCGTCGCCGTCGCGGCGGCCCACGACTATTTGCATACGAACAAAAACCTCTTGTCCCGCCGTCCGCACAGGCGCAGAATTGCTCCGCCAGGCATCTTAAGGAAAAGGATTTCGCCCCATGGCCCATGACGCGCCCCAAGCCACCGGCCCATCCAAGCTCGTAATCCGCAATATCGGGCTGATGCTGTCGGGCGCGCTGGAGAGGCCGATCCTGGATGCCGACACAATCGTCGCCGAGAACGGCAAGATCACCGCGATCGGCCGCCTCAAGGACGTCGATACGGCCGGAGCCACGACCATCGTCGATGCCAACGGCACCACCGTCGCGCCCGGCCTGATCGACAGCCATGTGCACCCCGTGGCCGGCGACTGGACGCCGCGGCAGAACCAGATCAACTGGATCGACAGCTATCTCCATGGCGGCGTCACCACCATGATCTCCGCCGGCGAAGTGCACATGCCCGGCCGTCCCCGCGATGTCGTCGGGCTCAAGGCGATGGCGGTGTTCGCGCAGCGCGCGTTCTGGACGCTACGTCCGGGCGGCGTGAAGGTGCATGCCGGCGCGCCGGTGATCGAATGCGAGATGGTGGAGGAGGACTTCAAGGAGATGGCCGCCGCTGGCGTCAAGCTGCTCGGCGAAGTCGGGCTCGGCGGCGTCAAGGACGGCCCGACCGCGCGCAAGATGGTCGGCTGGGCGCGCAAATACGGCATCCAGAGCACAATTCACACTGGCGGGCCATCGATTCCCGGCTCCGGCCTGATCGACAAGGACGTGGTGCTGGAGGCCGATACCGACGTGGTCGGCCATATCAATGGCGGCCACACGGCGCTCCCCGACGACCAGATCCGATGCATCTGCGAGGGCTGCAAGCGCGGGCTCGAGCTCGTGCACAATGGCAATGAGCGCTCGGCGCTCTACACGCTGCGCACGGCGCGCGAGATGGGCGATCTCGCCCGCGTCATCCTCGGCACCGACGCACCCGCCGGCTCCGGCGTGCAGCCGCTCGGCATCCTGCGCATGGTTGCAATGTTGTCCTCGCTCGGCGAGCTGCCCGCCGAGCTCGCCTTTTGTCTTGCGACCGGCAACACCGCGCGCATGCGTGAGCTCGATTGCGGCCTGATCGAAGTAGGCCGCGCCGCCGATTTTGTCCTGATGGACAAGGCGCAGCATTCGCCGGGCAAGACCATTCTCGAGAGCGTGCAGCTCGGCGATCTCCCCGGCATCGGCATGACCATCATCGACGGCCTCGTCCGCACCCAGCGCAGCCGCAACACCCCGCCGGCGACCAAGGTGCCGGAGGTGGTGGCGAAGTAGGGATCGCGGCGATCCCGTAGGGTAGGCAAAGCGAAGCGTGCCCACCGATCTGCGTCGGTGCAAGGCGGTGGGCGCGGCGCAAGGGCGCCTTTGCCCAACCTACGCGTCTGGCCCTACCGCAGCTTGTTCAACAGCGTAAACAGCGTCTCGCGCTCCTTGGCATCGAGCGGGGCGAGCGTCTCCTTCGAGATCGCAATTGCATTCGGCGCGATTTTCTCCGCGAGCTGCTGGCCGGCGCGGCTGAGGCTGACGAGCAGCCTGCGGCCGTCATCCGGATCGGGGCCGGTCTCGGTGAGCCCGCGGGCGGTGAGGCGATCGATCACGCCCTTGATGGTCGCGACGTCCATCGCCGTCAGCCGTCCGAGCAGATTCTGCGAGCACGGGCCGGTCTCGGCGAGCTTGGACAGCGCCGCCCATTGCGTCGGCGTCAGGTTGGTGCCGATCTCGCGCGCAAAGATCGCGGCATGGCGCTGGGAGACCATGCGCAGAATGAAGCCGATCTGTTCGTCCAGAATGTAGCCCGTCCGAACCGGCCTTGCGTTCTTCTTCGCCGCGGCGCTTCTTGCCATTCGTGTCCCCGTCCTCTTCCTCGAGATCACAAGGACAGATGCGCGTCGCGAATATCGGGACGCGCATCGAGCTCGGCCATAGTGCCGCCGAAGCAGATGCGGCCGCGTTCGATGATATAGGCACGGTCCGAGATCAGGCGCGCGAAGTGCAGATTCTGCTCGGACACGATCATGCTGACGCCCTCTTTCTTCATGGTCAGGATGGCCGCGACCATCTGCTCGACAATCTTGGGCGAGAGGCCTTCCGAGGGCTCGTCGAGCAGCACCAGTGACGGGTTACCCATCAAGGTGCGCGCAATGGTCAGCATCTGCTGCTCGCCACCGCTCATGCGGCCGCCGGCGCGATGGCGCATCTCGCCGAGATTGGGAAACAGCGCGAACAGCTTTTCGCGCGTCCAGTATGGCGCATTCGGCCGCGGCTTCTGGCGGCCGACCTCGAGATTTTCCTCGACAGAGAGATCCGTGAAGATGCGCCGCTCTTCCGGCACATAGCCGAGGCCGTCCCGCACGATCTCATGGGTCGGCTTGTTGGAGACGTCCCTGCCCTCGAACTCGATGCGGCCGGTGCGCTGCGCGACGAGGCCGACGATGGAGCGGAAGGTCGTGGATTTGCCGGCGCCGTTACGGCCCAGCAGCGCAACCACCTCGCCCTCGCCCACCTCGAGCGCGACGTCGAACAGGATATGCGCCGGACCATAATGGCTGTTGAGGCCTTGCACCGAGAGCTTCATGCGCCGGCTCCCTCGCGATGGCGGGCGTCATAGACCAGGCCCTCACCGAGATAGATCGCCTGCACTTGGGCGTTGGCGCGAACCTCTGCAGGCGAGCCTTGCGCGATCAGCGTGCCGCGGTTGAGCACCAGGATGCGGTCGGCATGTTCGAACACTACGTCCATGTCATGCTCGGTGAAGAGCACGCCGATCGACTTTTCGCGCGCGATGCGGGCCGTGAGGCGCATCAGCTCGATGCGCTCGCGCGGCGCCATGCCCGCGGTCGGCTCGTCCATCAGCAAAAGCTTGGGCTCGTTGGCGAGCGCAATCGCAAGCTCGAGGCGCTTGAGATCGCCATAGGCGAGCTCGCCGCATGGACGGTCGGCATAACCGCTCATGCCGACGAGCTCAAGCAGGCGGCCCGCCTCCTCTCTTGCGCAATTCTGGGTCGCGGTCCAGAAGTTGAACAGCCGTCCGCCATGCGAGACCAGCGCGACCTGCACATTCTCGCGGACTGTCATCGTCGGGAAAGTTGCAGTGATCTGGAACGTGCGCCCGACGCCGAGCCGCCAGATCGCGCGCGGCGGCTTGCCGGTGGTGTCCTCGCCGTTGAGGCGGATACGGCCGGTATCCGGCGAGATCTGGCCGTTGAGCATGTCGAAGCAGGTGCTCTTGCCGGCGCCGTTCGGTCCGATCAGCGCGAGAATTTCGCCGGCCGCAAGCTCAAACGAGACGCCGCGCACGGCGTGCACGCCGCCATAGGACTTGGCCAGGCCTTCGACCGACAGCAATGGGGGTTGCGTGCTCATTCCGCCGTCTCGATCCGCGATGCGAGCAGTGTTGCCTTTGATGCTGCATTGGATGAACCCCCGCCATGCCGATGCCGGATCATCTCCAGCGTGCCGACAATTCCCTTGGGGAAGGCGATGACGATCAGCACGATGAAGGCGCCGAGCACGAGCTTTGACAGATCAGTCTGGCTCACCAGCCAGATGTTGAGCGCCTTATAGACGATGGCGCCGACGATGCCGCCCGACACCGTCTCGACGCCCCCGAGCAGCACCATGACCAGGGCATCTACCGACAACGGAATGCCGAGGTTGTCGGGGAACACGCTTCCCTTCAGATATGCAAACAGCGCCCCGGCCACGCCCGCCACCGTGCCCGCAATCACAAAGGCGGTCCATTGGATGCGCTTGCCGTTGATGCCGATGGCCTCACTGCGCAAGGGCGAGTCGCGCATGGCCCGCAGCGCAAAGCCAAAGGGCGAGAAGACGAGAATGCGCAATCCCGCGGCCACGAGTGCCGTGATGCCGAGGCAGAGCCAATAGAAATGCGATGGCGAGGAGGCCCAGCGTTCCGGCCAGACGCCCAAGATGCCATTGTCGCCGCCGGTCACCTCGACCCATTGGAATGCAATCGACCAGACGATCTGCGCAAAGGCAAGCGTCAGCATGGCAAAATAGACACCGGAGAGCTGCACGGCAAAGAAGCCGAACACCGCCGCGCCCAGGCAGCCGAGCAAGGGGCCGAGCAGCAGGCAGGCGATCATCGGCAGGCCAGCCATCTTAGCGAGGAACGCCACGCCGTAGGCCCCGAGCCCGAAATAGGCGGCATGACCGAACGATGCGAGGCCGCCGACGGCCATCAGGAAATGCAGGCTGATGGCGAAGATCACGAAGATCGCGATTTCAGAGCCGACCGTGACTGCATAGTTGCCGCCGATCAGCGGCAGCGCGGCGGCGACGAGCAGTGCGAGGCAGGTGGCAATCCGCTCGGCCGAGGTCAGCGGGCGCCAGGGATTGACGGTCAGACCAGGTGTGCGTCGTGCCGGCGCCTCGCGTTTTCCGAACAAGCCCCAGGGACGGACGATGAGAACCACCGCCATCACCAGAAACACCAGAATGATCGAGATCTTGGGGAAGATCAGGATGCCGAAGGCATTGAGCTCGGAGACCAGCACCGCCGCGACGAACGCGCCGAGGATGCTGCCGAGGCCGCCGATCACGACGACGACGAACACGTCCACAATGATGCGGAGGTCCATGGCATGATTGACCGCGTCGCGCGGGATCTGCAGCGCGCCGCCGAGGGCGGCGAGAAAGACGCCCACCGCGAACACGCTGGTGAACAGCCATTTCTGATTGACCCCGAGCGCCGCAACCATATCGCGGTCCTGCGTTGCGGCGCGCACCAGCACGCCCCAGCGGGTACGCTGGAACAAGAGCCAGAGCATCCCGAGCACCACCGGTCCGAGCACGATCAGAAACAGATCATAGCTCGGCACCTTCTCGCCGAAGAAATCCACCGCGCCCTTGAAGCCGGGCGCGCGACGGCCCAGCAGGTCGCTCGGCCCCCAGATCAGGACCACGAGGTCCTCGACCATCAACGTGAGGCCGAAAGTCGCAAGCAGCTGGAACAATTCCGGCGCGTGATAGATCCTGCGCAGCAGCACCATCTCGACGATGACGCCGAGCGCGGCGACCGCAAGCGCGGCAGCGACGATGCCGCCCCAGAAGCCGAAGGCACCGGCAAAACGGTCGGTCAGGGTGAACGCGACATAGGCCCCGAGCATATAGAACGCGCCATGCGCAAAATTCACGATGCGCGTCACGCCGAAAATGATGGACAGGCCCGAGGCCACCAGGAACAGCGAGGCTGCGCTGGCGAGACCGGTCAGGAACTGGACGACGTAAAAGGCCATGGGCGGTCCGGGTGACTTGGTTCGACTTACCTCTCCCCGCGCGCGGGGAGAGGTCGGCGCGCAAAGCGCGCCGGGTGAGGGGGACTCTCCAAGCACTGCGCTAGCGGAGAGAGCCCCTCACCCCACCCCTCCCCCCGTGAAGGACGGGGAGAGGGAGAGGAAAGAGCGTGGATCACTCTTTCGGGCGCATCTTTTCGACTTCGGCATCGCTCGGCAGATAGTCGGCGCCGTTGCGATAGACGGAGTCGACCATCACGCCCTTGCCGTCCTTGAGTGCGGTCTTGCCGACGAAAGCGCCGAGCGTGGACTGGTGATCGATCTTGCGGAAGGTGATCTCGCCGAAGGGCGAGCCGACCTTCAGCCCTTCGGCTGCCGCGATCAGCTTGTCCGGATCGGTCGAACCGGCCTTGGTCAGGATCGCTGCCGCCGCCTTGATCGTCTCATAGCCGACGATGGAGCCGAGGCGCGGATAGTCGTTGTACTTGGTCTGGTAGGCCTTCAGGAACGCCGCATGCTCCGGCGTCTTGATGTCGTACCAGGGATAGCCGGTGACGATCCACCCCTCAGGCGTCTCGTCCTTGAGCGGATCGAGATATTCGGGCTCGCCGGTGAGGAAGGACACCACGGTGCGGTCCTTGAACAAGCCGCGCGTGTTGCCCTCGCGCACGAATTTCACGAGGTCAGCACCGAAGGTGACATTCAAGATCGCCTCCGGATTTGAGGCCGCGAGCGCCTGCACCACGGGGCCGGCATCGATCTTGCCGAACGGCGGCCACTGCTCGTCGACCCACTGGATGTCGGGCCGTTTCGCAGACATCAGCTGCTTGAACACGGCAACCGCGGACTGGCCATATTCATAGTTCGGCGCCACGGTCGCCCAGCGCTTCGCCGGCAGCTTCGCGGCGGCTTCCGCCAGCATCGCGGCCTGCATGTAGTTGGAGGGGCGCAGGCGGAAGGTGTAGCGGTTGCCCTTGCTCCAGGTGATGGCGTCGGTGAGCGGCTCCGCGGCGAGGAAGAAGACCTTCTTCTGGTTGGCGAAGTCGCTCACTGCGAGGCCGATGTTGGACAGGAAGGTGCCCGCGAGCATCGCGACGTTCTCGCTCGAGACGAGCTCGTTTGCCGCGGTCTGGGCGTCCGCGGGCTTGCCGGCATCATCCTTGGAGATGACGACAAGCTTCTTGCCGTTGATGCCGCCAGCGGCATTGATCTCCTCGACCGCAAGCTGCCAGCCCTTGCGATAAGGGTCGGTGAACGCAGGCAGCAGCGAATAGCTGTTGATCTCGCCGATCTTGATCTCGTCCTGCGCCATCGCGCTGGTCGTCATGGCGCCGCTCGCCATGCCGGCCAGCACGGCAGCGAGCCCCGCGCCAAGAAAATAATTGGGGAAGTAATTGCTATGTCGCATCCCTTGCCTCCACACTTTATGAGAAGAACTACCGCAGGCCGTCCTCGCCTTTGATCTCCGCGGCCGTCAAGCCGCCGACGCGCGGCAAAGGCCGGCCGCTATCGGTCACGGCGAGCGCGACCATGATCTCGTTGGCGCGCGGGGCATCATTGATCTGCACCTCCATGCCGTCGAAATGGCTGCGCACGAACGCTGCGTCCTTGTGCCCGAGTGGGATATCCAGCGTCGTGCCCGGCCCGCTGCGCTTCTTGGATGACGGGATCAGAGCTGCCCCCTTGCCGAGGACCTTGCGTACCGGCGCCCCCATCTTGGGATGCAAGATCGCTGCCGCGTGCTCAAGCTCGCCGTTTTCGCCGACCGCTGCGGCCTTGCCGTAGCTGTGCGCCTTGGGTCCTTCGATGCCGAGCGCGGCGACCGCGCGCTTGGCCAGCAATTCGCCGAGCTCCTCGCCGATCGCGATCAGCGGCGACAGGTCTTCGACGTAGCGGCCGGCGAAGGGATTTTCGATCACGGCAATAGCGGCGGCGCGCCGGGTCGGCGGGGTCACCGCCTTGCCCATTTCCGCATAGGTCTCTTCGACCACAGTGACGATCTTGCGAATGTTGGCGCTCATCTCTTTTTCGCCTCTGTTCTTCCGCCGCCTTTTACGATCAAGCTACCGCAAGTTCATGAAGCTCGTTCGTTCGGCGCCGCACGTCCTTCGTTCGAACGATCATAGTCTCTCCGCAGAGGCGCAGCGCCGCGGCTTCGATTAGGCCTGCGCCGAGCCATTGTCGCGCGCAAACGGCGCCGGCGTCCAGCGCGGCGACGACTTCGGCTGGCGACAGCGCGCCGACCTCGCGCGTAACCAGACGCGGGCCGAGATCGCTGTCGGGCTGCAGGCTATCGGCCCGGCAGCGCTGGACGGCGGCATGTCCAGGCAAATCGACCGCATTGGCAATGATCGTCGCGGCCGCATCGGCCTGCGACGCGGTGCGCGCGAGAACCGTCACGGCATCGGCGATACCAAGCGAGAAGCTGCGGCCGTGGCGGCCGCTGGTCGCGATCCCGCGCGCGCGATCGCTCGCCCTGATCACCATGGTCTGCAGCGCGCCGTTGCGGTCGGGCCGATCCATCAATCCCACGGTGAACTGCTCGCCATCGCCGAGATGCAGCGCGATATCCCCACCATTGTTGACGTAGGCGCTGTCGAGCGACGCCGCGCCGAGCATCGCGCCGAGGATCTCCTCCGCCACACTGCCAGCCACTGCCGCCATCGGCGTGATAAAGCAATCCGCGGCAAAGGGCCTCACCGCCGCATGCATGCGGCGCGCGATTACGCCCTTTAGCGGGGTCTGCACCGGACTGGCCGCTTTACGCAGCTCGGGCAATTCGGCACAGAGCTCGTCGAGCAGGCCGGTGAAGCGTCGCGACGCTGCCGCATAGGCCTCGCGGATATCGCCCTCGCGCCCCCTCGCCTCAATGATCAGATCGATCGGGCCGTCCTGCAGATGCAGCCTGCGGCCGTCGGCAAGCAGCGCGATTTGCGGCAGCCGCGTCATGCCCGCCGCCCCGGCTTTGCGCTCCATGGAAGCGGGCGGATGTCCGAACTGTCCTTCAGCGAGCTGAGCGGACGCACGTAATCCATGTGGCCGCCAAGCGCAGCGTAATCCGACAGCTTCAGGGTGAACTCGATCGGCGCGACCAGCGCCGGCGTCGGCACGTAGCCGAAAGCGCCCGCGGGCATCTGCGTCACATCGACCATGAAGGTGATGCCGCCGCCGGGCCAGACATAGACCGGCGCGCCGCCGCTGGTGACGCGCGTCAATGCGTCCTTCACCGACCGCGTCAGCCGCACCGGATTATCGGTGACGCCGGCCCGCAGCGATCCGCCGGCGCCTGCCATGAACAGCACGGTGCACAGCGCGGGTTCGCAATTCTCCTGGATGCGCTCCACCGACTGCTGCAGCGGCGTCGGTATCTCCGTCTGCACCGGCCGTAACGCCTCGTCGAGTACATAATAGGAAGCGTGTTCGCCCGTGGTCGAGACCATCAGCATCGTCAAGCCAGGCCTCGCCTCCTTGGCATCGAACGGCCCGAGGATCGAGAGCGGATCGGAGATGTTGGTGCCGCCCCAGCCGGTGCCGGGATCGGCGACCTGGAAATACCGTCCGGGCGTAGAGCGACGGCCTTTCATCTTGATACCGGTATCGGCGATATCGAGCAGCTTGCCGGCCTGATGCTCACTGAGCACACCGGTGATGTGATCGTCGACCACGACGACCTCGTCGACCTTGCCGTGCCATTGCTTGGCGAACATGCCGATGGTTGCCGAGCCGCAACCGACCCGCATGCGCTCCTCGCGCGCGCCGTTCACCACGGGCGGCTGGCCGGCCTGCACGATCACGGTCGCGCCGCCGTCGATGCTGAGCTCGACCGGCTTGCAGTTGCTCAGATCCATCAGCGCATCGCAGGTTACGCGGCCTTCCTTCTTCGATCCGCCAGTCAGATGATGCACGCCGCCGAGCGAGAGCATCTGCGAGCCGTATTCGCTGGTCGTGACATGGCCGACCGCCTCGCCTTGCGCGCGCACGGTCGCCTGCTCGGGGCCGAGATAGCGGTCGGTGTCGATCTTCACCTTGACGCCGCAATAGCTGAAAATGCCCTCGGTCACGACCGTAACCATGTCGACGCCATCGACCTCGGAAGAGACGATGAACGGCGCGGGCTTGTAGTCGGGATAGGTGGTGCCGGCGCCGATCGCCGTGACGAACGTGTCGGGCTGGTGCACGATCTTGCCGTCCCAGTCGCCGGTGGCCTGGAAGGGGACCAGCCGGCCGCCATGCTCGACGGTGCGCTCCAGGATGATATGCGGATCGACGCGGACCAGCTTGCCATCGTGATTGGCGTAGCGGTCGCAGGCCCCAGCCGCGCCGGGCTTGATGTAGCACATCACCGGGCAGGCATCGCAGCGGATCTTGTCGGTGGCGGCAGCCGTCTCAGTCACCATCTCAAAGCCTGCAAAGCGGTTGCGCCGAACGACGGCCCGGGGGGCATCGTTCGTACACGAATGATCTTGCGCGCACGTCAAAAGCCTGTCAAGCGGCGCCGGGCGCGAAATCCTGGCTCTGCCGAATAATAAACCAATTGCCTAGCACCGTTGTCCATAAAGCGAGCAAACGCGTGCAGTGCGGCATGCGCGGCTCGTCCCATGTCTTGCACGTTTGTATACAAACGGTAATCTCGGGGACGCCTCTGGCAGGCGCGGGGCGAAGAGAACGGCAGGATGAGGCAGACGAAACTCCGCTTGAAGGTGAACGGCAAAACCCGCGAGGTCGATGCAGCGCGGGACACGCCGCTGCTCTATGTGCTGCGCAACGACCTCGGCCTGAACGGGCCGAAATACGGCTGCGGACTTGGCGAATGCGGCACCTGCACCGTGCTGATCGACGGCAAGGCCGCGCGCTCGTGCGTGATTCCAATCGAGGGCTGCGCCGACCGCGAGATCGTGACCCTGGAAGGTCTCGGCTTGCGCGAGCATCCCGATCCCGTGCAGCAGGCCTTCATCACCGAGCAGGCCGCGCAATGCGGCTACTGCCTCAACGGCATGATCATGACGATGAAGGCGCTGCTCAACATCAATCCGCATCCGTCCGAGCCGGAGATTGCGCAGGCGCTGCAATATAATCTGTGCCGCTGCGGGGCCCATGTGGAGATCATGCGTGCCGCGGTCCGTGCGGCCGGACAGACCGCCGAGGTCGGCGATTGAGCGGCGCATCCGACAACAGTGCTGACGGATCGCGACGGCACGGATCATTGTCCGTGGTCCGGCCGGCAGGCAATGGCCATGCAACCGAGATCGAGACCTTCATCAGGATCGCCGCCGATGGAACGGTCTCAGCTTATAACGGCCACGTCGATCTCGGCACGGGCATCCGCACGGCGCTCGGCCAGATTGTCGCCGAGGAGCTCGACGTCTCCTTTGCGCGCGTGGTGGTCGTGCTCGGCGACACCTCCCGCGTCCCCAACCAGGGCGCGACCATTGCCAGCGAGACCATCCAGATCACCGCCGTCCCGTTGCGCAAGGCGGCGGCGCAGGCGCGGCAATTCCTGATTGCGCGCGCGGCGCAACGGCTGGAGTTGCCGATCGGCGAGCTGACGATCGATGATGGCCTGATCCGCGGCCATAACCGTAGCGTCAGCTATGGCGAGCTGATCGGCGAGGAAACGATTCGGCTCGAACTCGCCGACGATGTCGCGGTGAAAACCGTGGAGAGCTACAGCATCGTCGGGCAATCCGTGCCCCGCGTCGATCTTCCCGCCAAGGCTACCGGCGAGCTCGTCTATGTCCATGACCTGCGCGTGCCCGGCATGCTGCACGGCCGCGTGGTGCGGCCGCCTTATGCCGGAGTCGATGCCGGACCGTTCGTCGGCACGAGCCTGGTTGCGGTCGACGAAAATTCGGTGCGCGACATTCCTGGCCTCGTCGCCGTCGTCACGTCAGGCGATTTCATCGGTGTGGTCGCCGAGCGCGAGGAGAATGCGATCAAGGCCGCGGCGCGGCTGAAGGTGGAGTGGAAGCCTGTTCCGACGCTGCCCGATCTTGAAGACATCGAGACTGCGCTGCGTGCCAATCCGTCGACGCCACGGACCCTGCTCGACAAGGGCAATGTCGAGGCAGCGATCGCCGGCGCGGCAAAGTCGATGGCGCGCACCTACACCTGGCCCTATCAGATGCACGCCTCGATGGGGCCGTCCTGCGCGGTCGCAGACTTTAACGAAGGCCGGATCAGGGTATGGTCCGGCACGCAGAACCCGCACGTCCTGCGCAGCGATCTTGCGCAGCTCGTGGACCGGCCGGAAAACGATGTCGAAATCATCCGCATGGAGGCTGCCGGCTGCTACGGCCGCAACTGCGCCGACGACGTCAGCGCGGATGCGCTGCTCTTGTCGCGCGCGGTCGGGCGTCCTGTTCGTGTGCAGCTCACGCGCGAGCAGGAGCACGCCTGGGAGCCCAAGGGCACCGCGCAGCTGATCGATGTCAACGGCGGGTTGAATGCGGACGGTAGCATCGCGGCCTATGATTTCGCCACGCGTTATCCGTCGAACGGCGCGCCGACGCTGGCGCTGCTACTGACCGGCAAGGTCGGGCCGATCCCCGCCGTGTTTGAGATGGGCGACCGCACCGCGATCCCGCCTTATGACTACGACCACATGCGCGTCGTCGCGCATGACATGCCGCCGATCGTGCGCGCGTCGTGGTTTCGCGGCGTCTCGGCGCTGCCCAACACCTTTGCGCATGAGTGCTACATTGACGAGCTCGCCACGGAGGCCGGCGTCGACCCGATCGAATATCGCCTGCGCCATCTGAAGGACCCGCGCGCGGTCGATCTCGTCAATGCGGTCGCGGAGCGCGCCGGCTGGACGCCACGCCCCGTGCGGCAGGAGAAGGATGGCGACGTCGTGCACGGGCGGGGCTTTGCCTATGCGCTCTACGTCCACAGCAAATTCCCCGGCTATGGCGCGGCGTGGTCCGCCTGGATCGCCGATGTCGCGGTGGACAAGACGACGGGCGACGTCAGCGTCACACGGGTCGTCGCCGGGCAGGACTCGGGGCTGATGATCAACCCGGACGGCGTGCGGCACCAGATCCAGGGCAATGTGATCCAGTCGACCAGCCGCGCGCTGATGGAAGAGGTATCGTTCGAGCGTGGCAAGGTCGCAACGCGGGAATGGGGCGCCTACCCCATCATCAAATTTCCCGAGCTTCCAAAGATCGATGTCCTGATGCTGCCGCGGCAGGATCAGCCCCCGCTCGGTGTAGGCGAATCCGCGTCGGTGCCGAGTGCGGCGGCGATCGCAAATGCCATCTTCGATGCGACCGGCGTCCGCTTCCGCGAACCGCCGTTTACGCCGGAGCGGATTCTCGAAGGCTTGCGCGGCGTTGCGCCGGCCAAGCCACAGGCCCTGGCGTCGCGCGCGACGCCGCAAGCGGCCAAACCATGGACAAATCCATTCGCTCAGGGGCGCGGCGCACTGGCGACAATCAGCGCGCTCTGCGCCGCCGTGATCGGCGTCGGCGCTGCGCTGCTGCCGGGCCGCGCCATCGCGCCGATCACACGACCGGATGCTTCGGTCTATTCGGCCGCGACCATTGCCCGCGGCGCGGAGCTTGCGGCACTCGGAAATTGCGCGGTCTGCCATACGACCGCTGACGGCGTGCTGAACGCCGGCGGCCGCGCGCTGGAAACGCCTTTCGGGATTATCTACAGCACCAACATCACGCCCGACGTTGAGACCGGCATCGGGACCTGGTCCTATCCCGCCTTCGAACGCGCGATGCGTGAAGGCGTGCATCGCGATGGCCGCCATCTTTACCCTGCGTTTCCGTACACGCATTTCGCAAGGACCAGCGAAGCCGACATGCAGGCCCTCTACGCTTATCTGATGGCGCAGCCGCCGGTGAGCGCGACGGCGCCAAAGAACGCGCTCGCCTTCCCGTTCAACCTTCGCCCGCTGCTTGCGGGATGGAAGGCGCTGTTTCATCAGTCAGGGCCGTTCAGGCCGGATCTCACAAAATCAGATACCTGGAATCGCGGCGCCTACCTCGTCGAAGCGCTCGGCCATTGCAGCGCGTGCCACTCGCCGCGCAACCTGCTCGGCGCCGAGAGGGCCGGCGCCTATCTCGCCGGCGGCACCGCCGAAGGCTGGGAGGCGCCGCCGCTGACGTCACTCTCGCATGCGCCGATCCCGTGGAGCGAGGATGAGCTCTACGCCTATCTGCGGACCGGCGAATCGCGCTTGCACGGCGTCGCCGCCGGCCCGATGGCCCCGATCGTGAAGGATCTTGCTGCTCTCTCCGATCGTGACATCCGCGCCATGGCGGTCTACCTCGCGTCCTTCGGTGGCAGCGCGCCCGATCCGGACGCGCAGCACGCGCTTGCGACCAGGCTCGAAATCGAAACCCGCGTCACGCTGGCCTCGTCCGCCGGCGCGCGCCTTTACCAGGGTGCCTGCGCGGTGTGCCACGAGATCGGCGGTCTGCCGCTGTTCGGCAGCCGGCCGTCGCTGGCTCTGAACAGCAATCTGCACAGCACCAGACCCGACAATCTCATTCAAGTGATCCTGCACGGGATCGCAAAACCCGCCTTTAGCGATCTCGGCTACATGCCGGCCTTCAAGGACAACATGAGCGACGCGCAAGTGGCAGAGCTCGTCTCCTTCCTCCGGCGGCAGTTCGCACCGGACAAGCCGGACTGGGAGCATGTCGCAGGCGCGGTCAGCCGCATCCGGGCCTCGCATTGAAGGCACTCATGCTGAAATAGCTCCGGGAGGGCGCTTACGCCTCGTCCGCAATACGCTCAGGATCAGAAAAGCCGAAATTTCAAGGGGGCGAGGCCGGCAAATTCGCAAAGCCCATCGCCCGCCCCCTACTGGTGACTGCCGCTCCGGCACGGTAAGTTGGCGGCCATGACGACATTTACCGATATTGCGACCCGAACCTACAACCACGGCTGGCGGCTCGACCCCATCGTGCGCAGCCTGCTGGACACCGATTTCTACAAGCTCTTGATGCAGCAGATGATCCGGGAGTTCTACCCGGAGACAGACACCACCTTCTCGGTGATCAACCGAAGCGCCCATGTGCGGCTCGCGGAGGTGATCGACGAAGGCGAATTGCGGGCCCAGCTCGACCACGCCCGCACCATCCGTTTTGCCAAGAAGGAGCTGATCTGGCTTGCCGGCAACACCTTCTACGGCAAGACCCAGATGTTCTCGCCCGATTTCATCAACTGGCTCGCCGGCTTCCAGCTGCCCGAATATGAGCTGCGCAAGGTCGAGGGCCAGTATGAGCTGCATTTCCATGGCAAGTGGACCCACACCACGATGTGGGAGATCCCGGCGCTTGCGATCATGAACGAATTGCGCTCGCGCGCGGCCATGAAGGGGCTCGGCCGCTTTGCGCTGGACGTGCTCTATGCCCGCGCCAAGGCCAAACTCTGGGCCAAGGTGGAGCGGCTGAAGAAGCTCGACAACCTGCGCCTCTCCGATTTCGGCACGCGGCGGCGCCATGGTTTTCTCTGGCAGCGCTGGTGCGTCGAGGCCGTCAAGGAAGGCCTCGGCCCTGCCTTCACGGGCACGTCCAACGTGCTGCTCGCGATGGACAATGACCTCGAAGCCATCGGCACCAATGCCCATGAGCTGCCGATGGTCGCGGCCGCCTTGGCCAACGACGACAGCGAGCTGCGCTGGGCGCCCTACCGCATTCTCGACCAATGGCGGTTGAGCTATGGCGGCAATCTGCTGATCGCGCTGCCCGACGCGTTCGGCACCCGCGCCTTCCTGCGCGATGCGCCGGACTGGGTCGCCGACTGGACCGGCTTTCGTCCCGACAGCGCGCCCCCGATCCAGGCCGGCGAGGAGATCATCAAATGGTGGAAGGAGAAGGGCCGCAATCCCCGCGACAAGCTGCTCGTGTTCTCCGATGCCATGGACGTCGAATCGATCGAGGAAACCTCCCATCATTTCGCCGGCCGGGTTCGCCTAAGCTTCGGCTGGGGCACCAACCTCACCAATGATTTCGTTGGCTGCGCCCCGGATCCCTCGGTGAATCTCGACCCGATCTCGATCGTCTGCAAGGTGTCCTCGGTGGACGGCCGGCCGGCCGTCAAACTGTCGGACAATCCGGAGAAGGCGACCGGCATTCCGTCGGAGGTCGAGCGCTATCTGCGCGTGTTCGGCGGCGCGGGGCGTGTGCGGATGCCGGTGCATGTGTGACAGCGCGCCGGCGAACATCGCATCAACCGAGCCTCGGATAACTCGCTCTGTCGAAAAAGCTCGCGCCCGCGACATATTTGCGGCCCGGCGACATGTCCGGTTTCTCCTCACCCTCGCCGCCGCATTCGAAGGTCAGCTCCAGCTGCACGCCTGAGGGATCGTAGACGAACAATTGCCACAGCGAGGTGCCGGGCACGATGAACTCGCGCCAGTCGAGACCCGCTTCCTTGAAACGCGCGACGTAGGAGCGATAGCCCGAGCAGGCCAGCGAGACGTGATCGATCGCCGCGGTGCCTGCGGGCGCCTTGCCTTCGGGGCCGAGCGCCGGCCCGCCGGCATAGACATGGATGATCGCAAGCCCGCCCGGCTGGGTGCAACCGAGCCAGGCACCGGGATAGCCGAAATCGGGGCGCGGGAATTCACGCAGGCCGATGATTTCGGTCCAGAACTTTCGCGTCGCGGCCAGGTTCTCGGTCTTGATCGCGATGTGATAGAGCCCGTGAACGGTCGCGAGCGGCAGCGTGGTCATCACCTGATCTCCTGCTATGTCCTCTCCAAGAGCGGTCCGATGTCGCCATAGAGCCGCGACAGCTTCTGGCGGAACGGCGCCTCGGTCTTGTGTTTCGTTCCAGTCACCGGATCGGCGCCGGCCAGCATGGTGTCGGTCGCCGCGAGCGAAAACTCCATGACGAAGCGCATGCGCATCCCCCGCAGTGCTTCGAACTCCGCGAGCCAGCGGACGACGTCCCGTTCGCCATCCCTGTGACGGCGCGTGATCAGGGCGGCCGCATTGGCCGCATCCTCGATGGCCTGAGTAGCCCCCTGGCCAAGCGTCGGCACCATGCCGTGCGCGGAATCGCCGAGATAGAGCACGTTGCAATCGGCCGCGCGGTAGAGCACGTCATGCTCCTGCATTCGTGCCCAATGCGTCTCCGCGACATTGGCGCAGATGGTTTCGATCATCCATCGAGCTTGCGCACTGGCCGCGCCGTGCGGCGGTGTGTACGCCGCGCGCAAGGCCTCCGGCTTCTTCAGTTCTGGCGGAATGTCGCTTTCCGGCGAAATCGGAAACGCGCATGCGATGTAGATGTGATCCGACGGCACACGGAACGCCAACAGACGATTGGGCCCGTTGAACCATTGCTCGTAATCGTCGATCAGGCCGCGCGATGTATCCGGCACCAGCACGCGGGAAATGGCGACGCCGATCTGGCGCACCGGGACGTCGCCGGAGATGGCGCGGCGAACGCTTGAATAGCGCCCGTCTGCGGCGATCAGCAGATCAATGCCGTCGAGCCGAAACTCGTCTCCGTCCTGCCTCCACGCCACTGATGTCTTGCGTGGATTGGCCGCATCGCGGCCGAGCGCGGTGATCTCGCAGCCATAGGTGACAGTCGGAGCCGCGGCCTCGCGCAGCACGTGGTAGAGCTCGGACCAGCGGATGCGCCAGCCCGGGCCGTCCGCGACATCGGACAGCGGCAGGTCGAACAGCACCGTGCCGTCCGTCAGCGATATCCGCCAACTCTTCCAGGCAAAGCTCGCCTGCGTGATGGCTTCAGTCAGCTCCGGATCGACAGCTCTCAGCGCCTTCACTGCGTTCGGGCCGACATTCAACCCGGTGCCGGCCTCGGAATGATCATCCCTCGTGACGCGCTCGAGACACGTCACCTCGACACCATCGAGCCGCGCGAGGCGCCGCGCCATTACACAGCCGGCGACGCCCGCTCCGATGATCACGATCCGCACCAGGCGGCACTCCCGTCTTGCGCGGCAATGATCGCGATCAGGCCGCCGCCATCCGGCCCTTGATGCTCAGCGCCGCCTGAAACAAAGATCCTGCCATCGCCAATCACGCCGGCCACCAGCCCCGCGACCGCGCCGCGGATATGGCGCTGGGCGTTGATGTCGGTGTCGTCGAGCATGGTGTGGCGATGTCCCCGCACCCTGCCGCGACGGTCCGGCTCGCACTTCACCAGCACGGAAGCGATGCGGGCTAGGTCAGCCGCAGAAACCTGCGGACTTGCAGCGATGCCGAGATCGGCGAGCGCGTCAACGACGGCGCCGATATCGAGCGCATCGCACATCGGTCGGTGCGCGATTTTCAGATCGCCCGCCCAGTTCGGGCTGTTGCCGAGCACGACCACCTCATTGCTCTCCACTTCGACGCCGGAGGAAATGCTGGCGCGCGGCGACTGGATGGAGAAATCGCTCAGCAGCGAGGCGTCGGTGAAACCATCGGGTGCGATCTCGCCGAGCCCAAGCGCGACACCGAAGGCGCCGGCGGCCCGCGCAACCGCCATCGACCTGTTGGGATCGCTGGTCAGCGGCTGCTTGCCTGCGGCAATCGCGGCTGCCGCGCGCGCCACCGTCACGCAGGGGCATTTCACCTGCACGAAATGCACGTCGTCTGGATTTTCAATGCCCGCATTGGCGATCGCCCGACGCACGGCGGCTGCGACGCTCTCGACATGCGCTCGCCGGCCGACATCCTCGGCCGCGACCGGAGCGCTGAAGGCGGTGCCGATCGCCAGCGCCGAGGAAAATGTCCGCCTGGCCGGCGCGGCCTCGCTGATGCAGAACACGTTGTAATGAGGGCTCATGACACCCTCGGTGCCGCCGGACAGCACGCAAGGGATTTCACGAACGAGCTGTGCGGCCGGCTTGTCCAGATGTTGCGAGAGCAGGCCCATCAAGGTCTGGGTGAAATAGCCGCGGGTGAAATCGTTGACGCCACCATTGCCTTCGGTCTTCCCTATGACGGCGGTGACCTCGGCGGCGCGAACCTGTCCGCTCGTGATCAGGCGATCGAGCTCGGACAGGTCGCCCGGATGGGCCATCGACAACCTGAAGACCTGCGCCCGTTTCATGTTTTATTGCCCTCTTGGCTTGCTTGTTGGATAAGCTCGAACACGCGGCTGGGGCTAAGGGGGATCTCCAACAGTTCGATCTTGCGCTGCTTGAGCTGCAGCGCGTTCTCGATCGCCTGCGCAAATAGTGGACCGACTGGAATCGCACCGGCCTCGCCCGCGCCCTTAATGCCGAGAGGATTCAATGGCGACGGCGTCACCGTGTGATCGAGCTCCATGCGCGGCACTTCCAGCGCAGTCGGCAGCAGATAGTCGGCGAGCGAGGCGTTCAGGAGCTGCCCCTGCTCGTCGAAGCAGAGCTTTTCGTAAAAGGCATTGCCGATGCCCTGCGCGACGCCGCCATGGATCTGGCCCTCAAGGATCATCGGGTTGATCACCGTACCGCAGTCGTGAACGACGACATATTTGAGGATCTTCAGCTCATAGGTCGCCGGATCGACCTCGATGATCGCGGCATGTACGCCGTTCGCCGTCGAGCCGCTCGGCGGCCCGAAATATTGCGTGGACTCCAGCCCGGGCTCGGTGCCCGGCTTGACCGCCCCGCGCATCGGATTGGCGCGTTGTGCAAGTTCGCCGAGGCGGATGAACCTTTCGGGGATGCCGACGATGGAGACCTTGCCGTCGGCCAGAACAAGATCCTCTTCGGCGCATTCGAAAACGTCGCTGGCGAGCTTCAGCGCCTTCTTGCGCACCGCTTGGGAGGCTTCGCTCACCGCATTACCGGCAACCACCGCGCCGCGGCTGGCGAATGTGCCGGCGCCCCAGTAAAAGCGATCGGTGTCGCCGGTAACGATGTCCACATCGGTGACATCGACGCCGAGTTGGTCAGCGACGATCTGGGCAAAGCTCGTGAAATGGCCCTGCCCCTGGGTCCCGATGCCGGTCGCGACGCTCACCTTGCCATTGGCGCGAACCTGCACCTTGGCGCCTTCGTATGGCCCGATGCCGGTGCCCTCAACATAGCAGGCGATACTGATGCCGACGGAGCGCCCCTGCGCGCGCAGCTTTGGCTGCTCATTGGCAATGAAGTCGGCGTAACCGATCGCCTCGAGCGCCTTGTCGAGCACCGGCTCGTAATTGCCGCTGTCATATTCGAGCGGCGCGAAATCCTGGTAGATGATCTCGTTCTGATAAGGAAACGCGTCCTTCGGGATGAGGTTGCGGCGGCGGATTTCAGCCGGATCGATGTCGAGCGCATGCGCGGCAAGATCGAGCAGGCGCTCGATCACGAACACGCCGTGCTGGCGTCCGGCCCCGCGATAGGGCGTAACGATCGGCAGGTTGGTGAAGACGGAGGTGAAGGTGCTGTCATAGGCCGGGATCACGTAGGGCCCGAGCAGCGTGCACTGGCTGTTGATCGGCACCGTGAGGCCGTAAGGGTTATAGGCGCCGTTGTCGTGCAGGAAGACGTCCTTGACGCCGAGGATCCGGCCGTCGCGGGTCAGCGCAATCTCCGCATCGTGGATCTGGCCGCGCTCATGGGTGGTCGCGACAAAATGCTCGTAACGGTCCTCGATCCATTTGATCGGACGGTTGAGCCGCATGGCGATCCAAGGCAGCGTCGCCTCTTCCGGATAGAGCATCATGATCTTCGGACCAAAGCCGCCGCCGACGAAGGGCGCGATCACCCGCACCTGGCCCTCGCCGAGTCCGAGCACGCCGGCCAGCACGTTGCGCACGAAGACCGGCGCCTGCGTGGTGTCCCAGACCGTCATGTGCTCGGCGCGGCCATCCCATTGCGCCACCACGCCGCGGGTCTCGATCGGCGAGGAGATGCCATGCTCATAGCGAAAGCGGCGTTTGAGCGTGAGGTGGGCGTTTGCGGCGGCGCTGCGGTAGTTGCCCTTGGATTGATGGACATGCGCGGCGACGTTGGTACCGAGATCGGCGTGGACGCAGGTCGCGCCCTTTTCCAGGGCCTTTTCGATATCGACGACGGCGGGAAGACTCTCAAGATCGACCGCAACGTCGTCCAGCGCATCCTCGGCGATGTAGCGGCTCTCGGCCACGACAATCGCCAGCGGCTCGCCGGCACAGCGGACAATGTCTTTCGCCAGCGGCACGTGGCTGCGCAAGTTGAAGACGATGCCCGGCACCGGTGGCGGCGGCACCAGCAGCGGTCCGGGCTGCCAATGGGCGCCGAGATCCTTGGCCGTGTACACAGCAACGACGCCATTGCGCTTCAACGCCGCTGAGGTGTCGATCGTCTTGATGCGGGCGTGGGCGACCTGGCTGCGCAGGAAGGCGGCGTGCAGCATGCCCGGCAGCTCGACATCGTCGATGAATAGCGCCTGTCCGGTGAGGAGCTTCTTGTCCTCGTTGCGTTTGACCGGCGCGCCGAAGAAACGGGTGGTCATGGCGCGTCGCCCCGCATGGCCTTGGCTGCGGCCAGCATCGCATCCACGATGTTCTGATAGCCGGTGCAGCGGCAGATATTGCCCGACAGCGCTTCCCGCACCTCGTCTTCGGTCGGCGACGGATTGTCCTTGAGATACGCCGTCATGGTCATCAGGATGCCCGGCGTGCAATAGCCGCATTGCAGGCCGTGATGCTCATGCATCGCCTGCTGGACCGGATGCAGTCCGGCGTCGCTTGCGAGGCCTTCAACCGTGGAAAGTTCGTGGCCATCGGACTGCACCGCGAGCATCAGGCAGGAGCGCACCGGTATGCCGTCCAGCAGAATGGTGCAGGCGCCGCAGACGCCATGCTCGCAACCGACATGGGTGCCGGCCAGCATCAGCTCATGCCGGAGAAAATCGCTGAGCAGCATGCGCGATTCCACCTCGCGGCGATGGGAGGTGCCATTGACGGAGAGCGCGATCTCGTGACGGTCAGGCTGCATGCGCGATCCGCTGATGGGCCGCACGAAGCGCGCGGGAGGTAAGCACGCCCGCGACATGCCGTTGATAGTCAGCCGTTGCGTGGACATTGCCGGCCGGCTCGATCATACGCTGCACGGCGGCCGCGACCACCTCGACGGCCTTGTCGCTGAAATTCTCGCCAATCAGGGCTTGCGCCGCGCCGCTTGCATCGACCGGCGTCTCGCCGACACCACACAAGCCCAGCCGAACCTCCGAACAGCGGCGCTCCACGTCAAGCGTGACGATGGCGGCAACGCCGGCCAGCGCAAAGTCGCCGCGCCGGCGCGCGACCTCCATGAAGCAAGCGCCGCTTCGTGGGTTCTGCACAGGCAAGGTGACATCGACCAGCATTTCGTCGGGCTGAACATCCGTCGTCAGCAGCCCGATAAAGAAATCGCAGGCGCCGACCTCCCGCTCGCCACTCGCCGACTGCAAATGCAGACGTGCGCCCATCGCCACCGCGACTGCCGGCAACTCGGATGCCGGGTCGGCATGGGACAGATTGCCGCCGATGGTGCCGCGGTTGCGGATTTGCGGATGGGCGATATGGGGCAACGCGTCGGCGAACAGCGGACAGGCTTTGAGAAAGTCGCCGTCGCGTTCGAGCGCGCGATAGCGCGTCAGCGCACCCAGGCGCACTTGGCCGCCGTCAGCTCCGGAGCAGCCGGCGAGTTCGGACAGACCGTTGATATCGATCAGCACGGAGGGCCGGGCCAGCCGGAAATTCATCGCTGGAATCAGGCTCTGGCCGCCCGCAAGAAAGCGGGCGTCGTCACCATGTTCGGCCTTCAGGGACAGCGCCTGCGCAAGGGAGGAAGCTTTGACGTATTTGAAGGGCGCAGGCTTCATCCGGGCTCGCGGTTCAAGTGATCGACGCCTGCAATCCACTTCGCAAGCGCCAAGGCAAGGCTATCGTCGCCGCTGCATGCAAGTCAAAAGTCGCTTGCCGGGAGAACCGCCGTTTATGCATGGAGATGGAGCAAAACCCTGCTTATTATTATTTCCGCGTGCTCAAACATTGGGCGCGCCTCGACCGACAGGTTTTGACACACTCCCGCCATGGCAACAGCGAAGCCAAATATCTCAATTGTCAGCGAAATGAGCCCCGCTCCTTCGTCCGGACAAGCCACATCCGGCGTCGAATCAGTCAACCTCCTTGACCCAACTTCGATGGAGACGGCGCCACGGCGGCGCGTCGTCGATGCGCAAAATATCTCCCTGACTTTCGAGACCGCCGACGGCCGCGTCGACGCGCTCTCCAATGTCAATCTTGAGGTGGCGGAAGGCGAGTTCGTCTCCTTCATCGGCCCCTCCGGCTGCGGCAAGACCACCATGCTGCGGGTGATTGCCGATCTGCAGCAGCCGACGTCAGGCACGCTGCTGGTCAACGGCATGACGGCAGAGCAGGCCCGGCTCGCGCGCGCCTATGGCTATGTCTTCCAAGCGCCGGCGCTGTTTCCATGGCGGACGATCGAGAAGAACCTGAAGCTGCCGCTGGAAATCATGGGCTATACGGAGTTCGAGCAGCAGCAGCGGGTGCAGCGCTATCTCTCCATGGTCAACCTCACCGGCTTTGAGCGCAAATTCCCCTGGCAGCTCTCCGGCGGAATGCAGCAGCGCGTCTCGATTGCGCGCGCGCTGTCGTTCGATCCGGCGCTGCTGCTGATGGATGAGCCGTTCGGCGCGCTTGACGAGATCGTGCGCGACCATCTCAACGAGCAACTGCTGCATTTGTGGAAATCCACCGGCAAGACCGTGCTGTTCGTCACCCATTCGATTCCGGAAGCGGTCTTCCTCTCCACCAAGATCGTCGTGATGTCGCCCCGGCCGGGCAGGATCATCGATGTCATCGATTGCGACTTCCCGGTCGATCGTTCACTGGAAATCCGGGAGACGCCGGAATTCATGAAAGTGGCGCAGCGCGTGCGCAACGGCCTGCGCGCAGGACATTCCTATGACGAGTAGTGCGCTCGCTCTGTCGGCGCGCTCGTCTCGCGCCTTTGCACAACATCCCCTTGTCGTCCGCTACGCGCCCGTCGCGACCATGGTCGCGGCGCTGATCGCGATCTGGTACGTCGCCGCGGTCGCCATGAACTGGTCGCTGGTGCGCGACGGCTTCGAGCGCGAGGAGACCCCGTACACGACCATGGATGTGCTCGCGGGCACAATGGATGCGGAGCGGCCGCTGCTGCCGGCGCCGCACCAGGTTGTCAGCACTTTCCTCGACGGCGTATTCGGCTATCCGCCACTGGCGCCACGGAGCCTCGTCTATCATTCGCTGGTGACGCTGTCGGCGACCGTGCTCGGGTTTGGGCTTGGCGCGCTGTTCGGCATCGCGCTGGCGCTGATGATCGTGCACAGCCGCGTGCTGGAGCGCAGCCTGCTGCCCTGGATCATCTGCTCGCAGATGGTGCCGGTGCTGGCGCTGGCGCCGATCTTCATCGTGGTGCTGGGCGCGCTCGGGCTGCACGGGCTGTTGCCGAAATCGATCATCTCGGCCTATCTCTGCTTCTTCCCCATCGCGATCGGCATGGTGAAGGGCCTGACGTCACCCGATCCGCTGCAGCTGGAATTGATGCGGACCTGGTCGGCGACGCCGCGCCAGGTGCTGTGGAAATTGCGCTGGCCGGCCTCGGTGCCCTATCTGTTCGCGAGCCTGAAGGTTGCGATCACGATCTCGCTGGTCGGCGCCATTGTCGCGGAATTGCCGACCGGCGCGGAAGCCGGCATTGGCGCGCGGCTGCTGTCGGGCTCCTATTACGGCCAGACCATCCAGCTCTGGGCGGCGCTGGTCGCAGCGGCCGTGCTGGCCTCCGGGCTAATCGGCATCGTCGGCCTGATCGAGCAGAGCGTCGCACGCCGCATGGGAGCGCATTGATGGACGCGCGCAAGCTCCGCCTCGGCTTTTTGCTGTCAAGCGGCGCGATCGCCCTTGCCTTTATCTTTGCGTCGGCGCCGCAATCGGCGTCGCTGCTCGCCCGGCCCGTTGCCGCCGGACTCTGTGCCGGCTCAGCGCTCCTGTTTCTGTTATCGGCCTGGCTCGCGGATATCCGCTCCATCCTTCGCGGCCTGCTCGGATCGCTCGGCTGCGGCACCGCCTCGCTGCTGCTGCTGCACGACCCGGCAGTCGCGGGGGCCGCAGCCGGCGGATTTTGGGCCATCGTCGTTGCCTGCTGGCTGTCGGCGGCGCTTTGCGTGATTGATCTCGCCACGATCAGAAAGCTCAAGCGCGAGCGCCAGCGCGTGATTAACATCGCAATCCCGCTCCTGTTCGGTGCCACCGTGTTCTATCTGTGGGAGGTGGGCGTGCGCGGCTTTGGCGTTCCGCCGGTGCTCTTGCCCTCGCCCAGCGCCGCCGCGGCGCGGTTTGCGGCCTCGCTGCCGATCCTCGCCGGCGATTTCGTCCAGACCTTCATCCGCGGCGTCCTGATCGGCTATATCATCGGCTGCGGCGCGGGGCTTCTGGTCGCGATCCTCGCCCAGCGCTTCGACTTCCTTCGCCGCGGGCTGTTGCCGCTGGGCAATTTCTTTTCTGCGCTGCCGCTGGTCGGCATTGCACCCATCATGGTGATGTGGTTCGGCTTCGACTGGCCGTCCAAGGCCGCCGTGGTCGTGCTCATCACCTTCTTCCCGATGCTGGCCAATGCGATCGCGGGGCTGTCAGCCGCGGGCCATATCGAGCGCGACCTGATGCGCTCCTATGCGGCAAGCCACACCCAGAGCCTGACCAAGCTCTATTTGCCGGCGGCGCTGCCCTTCATCTTCAATGCGCTCAAGATCAACGCCACGCTGGCCCTGATTGGCGCGATCGTTGCAGAGTTCTTTGGCACGCCAACGCAAGGCATTGGATTTCGCATCTCCACCGAGGCCGGCCGCATGGCCATCGACATGGTCTGGGCAGAGATCGCACTGGCTGCCCTCGCGGGCATGGCTTTCTACGGTTTTGTCACGCTGGCCGAACGCGCGACAACT